>Ga0136636_10000520_pt1 | contig 19818 bp, 13 predicted proteins | sample AntDrymUQ8522106_2_FD_104653 | JGI IMG/M metagenome (GOLD analysis project Ga0136636, IMG submission 104653) | Polar desert sand microbial communities from Dry Valleys, Antarctica - metaG UQ852 (21.06) | ecosystem: Environmental > Terrestrial > Soil > Desert | place: Antarctica: Dry Valley... | reverse complement strand
GTTTTTTTTTGAATCAAATACTTCATTAATGTCTTTATCTAAAGGTCTAATCCAGTTGATATCGTTCTTATAAATTGTTACAGGCACCAGTAAAAACTGTTCAGCAGTTGTAATATCATTTACCAAAATAAGTTGCATAAAAAAAAATATGGCTGTAAAAATAAGTTTTTAGAATTAAGTATTTTGTTCGCAATGCCTTTACAATTTTGAGCTAGCATCTGTTTACTTTTTTTTCTCCCGATTTTTCCGGGACAGGTGGATAAAAAAGTAACAAAAAAAATCAAGTCCGCCCGGCTGACGACATTCGAACGGGCCCGCCCGGCTTACGCTAATTGGACGGGGCTTCCAATAAAAAGGCTCCTAACTTTCGGGACAGGTGAAACTTCCCACATCAGCCTACAATTAAGGAACTCGCCGTGAAAAGCCCAAAATCATAAAGCTAATGCACGGCTCAAACAGCCCCGTCCGAATGGCTTAGGCCGGGCAGACTTAATTTCTTAACGGCTGAAGGAGAAAATTTCCAGCACTTTTATTCAAGGCTATAACCAGTTTTCGTTTACGAACAAAATACCTACTCCTTTAAGTTTTTACTAATGCTCAAAATGAACAGGAGAAAAAACGATACTTTTATTTTACACCCAAATTTTGAATGGCAAAATCCGGATTTATTCGTAAAGCCTTTACACTAGCATTATTTATTGCTACAATGGCCTTTTGTAAACAAAAACAAATACATTTTAAACAGTTTAAGTTTACAAAGCCACGCTATTAGCTACAATAAAAATACCGGACCTACGTCCGGTATTGCAAAGTGGATTGGTTGGAAACTTCTTATTGCTTAATTACTTGTTTGTAAATGCTACCTGCTGCTGTATTAAATTTTATGATGTAACTACCTGATGGTAAGCCATTTAATTCGCTTATTGCTACATAGTTGGTTCCTTTGGTCATTTGTATTTTTTTAGATACCATTTCTTTGCCGCTCATGCTAAATACTTTTACTGTTGTATTTTCTGTTGTAGCCCAGTCAATGTTTATATTTACGTAGCTGCTAAAAGGGTTAGGCGATACTGTAAAGCTGCTTGTTGTTTTTTGTAACCTTACAGATACTACTTTAGAATAACTGCTTTTACCATCTGTATCAACTTGCTTTAGGCGATAATACACTGTACCGGAAGTTATAGCAGTAACATCATCATTGGTAGTGTAATTTTTTTCTGTACTGCTATTGCCGTTTCCTGCAAGTGTGCTTACTACAGTAAATATTTTACCATCTGCACTTCTTTCTACTTCATATTTTTTGCAGTTGATTTCCATAGTAGTTACCCAGTTTAATTTTACCAGATTGTTGCTGATAAGGTTGGCTAAAAAGCTTTTTAAAGTAACTGGTAATGGACCGCCTAATGGTTCTAATATTGCAGTACCATCGTCGGTAGATTTAATGCCTGCATCTGAATAGCCACTGATTCTTGCTACATTAATAATGGGGGTAACACTTAGTGTTTGAGTTGGTTTGTTTACAAAAACCTTAAATTCAATTTCAAAAGATTCATCTGCTGCTAAAATTCCGCCAATAGTTGCGTTTGCACCATTACCTACCCTGCAAGTAATTACTTTGCTACGTGTATTAAAATCTCCTTCATCATCGCCATTATTATCAGTAAAAAACTCTCCTGTGCTGCGGCCTGTATACTTTACTACTTTCATTGAACCGGCTATGTAAGTAACGTTTGCCGGAAGTGAATCAACCACTACACAGTTATTGGCATTTCCTGTTCCAATATTTTTACCTTTTAAGGTATAGGTTAACACTTCATTTGCCTCAGCTATATTGTTAAGGTTAGCATCTTTTACAAATTTGTCGATAATAACAGTAGGAGAGTTTGTTTTAATTTGAAAAGTAAATAGCCCAGGGAAATATTGATCAGATTCTGTACCAAATTCTAAAGCAACTGTTGTATCACCACCATTAATACCGAAACCATTTCCTACAAAAAACTGGTCTATATCAAGTCCCATTTGGTTGGTATAGTTAGGGTTTTTTGTAGTTACATGTTTGCCGGTATCGGTAATTGTACCATTCCATGGATTGTCAATTGCATTAAGGCTATTGTGGAATTTAGTGCCATTTATTTTTAAGTAATCCATTTTAAGGTTAGCATCTCCTTCCCAAACCATTGCACCCATTTTAGCATCTCTAAGATTGATGGCCCCTGATGGAACATTTAAGCCAGTTAAAGTAACGGAAGAAATTTGTGCATTTCCACCATTAAATACCTGTTGAAAGCCATCGTATAGTCTAATGCTATTATAATCGGTAGTTGCAAGATTTTCGTAAACAATAACTATGCACCATCCGGCATAATTACCACCGTTACCAACTGAACCTACAGAAGCGGTAACATTACCTACTGTATAAGTACCTGCTCCTTTTGCTTGTACAAATGGAGTGATATCTGTGTAAGCCTGGTATTGATTTACTGTGCTGTTACCAGTGCCTACTACATTTTTATCTAATTGAGCGGCAGCATATTCAGTATAAGCACCTGTTGTTCCAAAACGTATTTTAATTCTTCTTAAGCTATCTGCATCAATGTTAAATTCACTTTTTCTTACCCTTGCACCCCAGTAAAGCCTTGCAAGTTTAATTGTATTGTTACCAGTGGGTAAGTTAAGATCTGCTGAAGAAGAATTTTTTGTACCAGCGCCAACACCTGCGTTACCATCAATATCTACAAACTGCATATTAGCATTATCGTTTCCAAAAACGCTGTTGCCATTTGCCCTGTTATTATTCATTTTAATAGTATCAACTACAGTGCTGTTAACAATGTGAGTAAGTGTATTGCCAAACATAGCAGTACCGCCTTTAATATTATCAGAAAATACTTTAGAATAAGTTCTGTACTGTGCTATTACATTGGCAGAAAGTAAAAAAACAATTACGATTAAAATAGTTGTGGTTTTAATCAGTTTGCTGTTGATGTGTTGTGATAAAGTTTTCATTTTTTAAGGGGTAGTGGTTAGTGGATTATTTATTTGTTTATTACTATACCCAATCTGTGCCAAATTATAATTAGCTAATAATCAACTACTTAAAAAAATGAAAGCGCATTTTCATTCCAAATTCAGGAATTAAATACGTTGTTTTGGAAAAGGAAAAGTTACTGGTGTGGGGTGGAGTCTATTTGTAATACTAAAATAGGAGGGCTTTTTGTTGGGTTCATTTCAAATTATAGCTCCTGATTTCGGTAGATGGTGACACACAACCGAGGCTTGGCCGTTGTTGGTGTGCTCCAAAAACACTAAGTGCTGCTACAATTTGAGATGCACCCTTTTTTGCTTGCCAGTTATAATTTTGGATAAACGGCCAGGCAGGATAAGTTTGGCGCAGCGTATTACCAAAGTGTTGTAAATGCAAACAGCAGTGATAAATTAATATCACTGCTGCAAAATATGGGTTAAATGTATTTTATCTGATAAATAAGCTAATTAATGCCTCATCGGAATTCGCTTTCTTCCTTCATCACTTCCGTGCCTGTTTCCTTCTTCGCCACCGGCTCTTTTAAAACCGCCGTCAGCTTCATTCATACGAACAATGCGGCCATTGTATTTTTTACCATCAAGGCTTTTAATCATTTTACCCGCTGCTGCTTTGTCAATTTCTATCCAACTATTCATATCCTTCATATCTATTCTGCCGAGTACTTCTTTGCTAAGGCTACTTTCATCTAATATAAACTGTAAAAAGCTCGATTTGTAAAAGCCATCTTTGGTACCGAGATTAATAAAGAGTCTTGCATAGCCGTTATCTCTTTGGTTGTGGCTTGTCCGCTCCCTGCGGCTATCGTCTCTTTGGCCGTTCCCCATTTCGCTTCGCTGTTTAAAATCATTTCTGGAAGTAGCATGATTAAGGTCTTCGGCGTTTTCATAATATTTTAAAAAGTGATTAAACTCTAAAGAAGCAATTCTTTGCAGTACTTCTTCTTTACTTACATCTGCAAATTTTTCCATTAAATCTGTCATGTAGGTTTCATATTCGCCATGCGAAACATCTGCCTGTATTAACTTATCCATAAAATGAAAAAACTGCTTTCTACAAACATCTTTACCACTTGGAGCATCCATTTTATTGAACCTGGCATTAACCATGCGCTCCAATTGCTTTATTTTAAATGCCTCTCTTGTATGAACGATAGAAATACAAATACCTGTTTTTCCAGCTCTTGCGGTACGCCCGCTACGGTGGGTATATACCTCCATATCATCTGGTAATTCAAAATTAATAACATGGGTAATACCATCTACATCAATACCTCTTGCAGCAACATCAGTAGCTATTAATAATTGTAATTGTTTTTGACGGAAACGTCCCATCACCTTATCTCTTTGTTGTTGGGTTAAATCGCCATGCAGCGCTTCAATTTCGTAACCTTCCTGTACCAGCTTTTCAGCTATATTTTGTGCGTCAAGTTTTGTACGGGTAAAAATAATGCCGTACATGCCTGGTGTAAAATCTATATAGCGTTTTAATGTTTCGTAGCGGTGATGGGCTGCTACGGTAATATATTGATGGTCAATATTTACATTACCACTATTCTTTTTACCAACCGTAATCTCTTTTGGATCGGTCATAAAGTTTCTGGAGATGGCTCTAACCTCAGGCGGCATAGTGGCACTAAATAACCATATACTTTCTCTGTTGATGGTATTTTTCAATACAAAATCTATATCATCTCTAAAGCCCATGTTAAGCATTTCATCTGCTTCGTCTAACACTACATACTTTACTTTTTGCAAATCAATTGCCTTGCGTTCAATTAAATCTATTAATCTACCCGGTGTAGCTACTACAATGTGTACACCTTTTTTAAGGTTGCGAATTTGCATGGTAATAGAAGCACCGCCATATACAGCTTCTGTAAATACTCCTTTGGTAAATTTGGTAAAGGTGGTTAAATCGTTGGTTATTTGTAAGCAAAGCTCTCTTGTAGGGCATACAATTAAGGCCTGTGGATGTCTATCCTCCCTACTAATAAGGTTTAAAAGTGGCAAACCGAAAGCGGCAGTTTTACCTGTACCTGTTTGTGCTAAACCTACAAAATCGGTTGTGCCAGAAAGTAAAACAGGGATTGCTTGTTCTTGTATGGGTGTTGGGGTTTCAAACCCGAGAGCGGTAACAGCTTGTACCAACTCTTCGTTTAAGCCTAAGGCTTCAAATGCATTCATGTAAATTGTTTTTGCGTTTACATGATATGCTATCTGCCTGTTGCTACATTACTTAAATACTTAAAAAAATCGTAAATATTAATACTAAAACCAACAGCCTAAGGCGCACTACATGCAATACTCGTTATAAATAGTTTGCAAAATTAAGGGTTTTATAGTTATAATGGTTATTAAATTAATGCAGTAACTTTTGTTAATTGTTTTGATGTGTTTATACCGATCTAATTATGAATGTTTTTCGTAGTCAGTATGCAATGTATTTTCTAGGTCAATTGCTACTGAGTAATTGTAAGAGAGGCCACGTAAGGAATATTATTTTACGCAATAGTATTGGGATGCACCCATTTCAACCCAAAAATCCTTTCAACCCAAATTTTCAATTCTAAAAATCCTTTTTAACAGCTAAGTACCTCATTATTTTTTTACTCCAAAAACAACCTGAAACCTCACAATATTTCAAAGGGTGCATTTTAAATTTTCGTTCCGGATTTTGGTTGGTAGAAACACCCGACTGATGCCCGTCCGTGGATGGTATCCTCCACAAACAACAGGCGCTGCGTCAATTTGAAATGCAGCCATTTCAACTGCAAAAACTACATTAAAAACAACAAACCCCACATTTGCATGCAGGGTTTGTTATTATTTATTCAGTCCATTAATGGACGGATAAGGCTATTAATCCTCAATCTTCTGTTTGCCTTTAGCTTTTGCTATTACTTCTTCTGCTACGTTTGTAGGCGCTGGCGCATAGTGGCTAAATTCCATTGTACTGGTAGCACGGCCTGAAGATAATGAACGCAATTGCGTAACATAACCAAACATTTCGCTTAATGGCACTTTGGCTTTAATAACCTGTACACCATGTTTGCTATCCATACCTTCCAGCATACCACGGCGGCGGTTTAAATCGCCCGTTACATCACCCATGTATTGATCTGGAGTAAGTACCTCTACCTTCATGATTGGCTCCAATAAGGTAGGTTTTGCTTTACGGCCAGCCTCACGGAAGCCTTGCTTAGCGCACAATTCAAAAGAAATAGCATCACTATCCACATCATGGTAGCTACCATCGAATACTCTTACTCTCATGCTCACTATTGGATAACCCGCTAGTACACCACTCGTCATACTAGTTGTAAAACCTTTAAGAATAGGAGCAATAAACTCTTTTGGAATACTACCTCCAAAAATATCGTTTACAAACTGTAAACCACCCAATGGATTTTCTTTTAACCATTCTTCTTCTGCAGGCCCAATCTCAAATGCAATATCACCAAATTTACCTCTACCACCCGTTTGCTTTTTGTAGGTTTCCCTGTGTTGCAAAGTTGTTTTAAAGGCTTCTTTGTAAGCAACCATTGGCGCACCCTGGTTAATTTCTACTTTAAATTCACGCTTCATCCTGTCAATAATAATCTCCAGGTGAAGTTCGCCCATTCCACTCAAAATGGTTTGGCCCGTTTCTTCATCTGTACGTACCCTTAAAGTAGGATCTTCCTCTACCAATTTGGCAATTGCCATACCCATTTTATCAACATCAGCCTGTGTTTTTGGCTCAATGGCAATGGAGATTACAGGTTCTGGAAAAGTCATAGATTCTAAAACGATCGGATGATCTTCGTTACACAAAGTATCACCGGTTTTAATGTCTTTAAAACCAACACCTGCACCAATATCACCCGCTTCAATAAAATCGATTGGGTTTTGCTTATTTGCATGCATCTGCATAATACGGCTAATACGCTCTTTTTTACCAGTACGGGTATTTAGTACGTAACTACCTGCATCCAAACGGCCGCTATAAGCCCGGAAGAAAGCCAGACGACCCACAAAAGGATCTGTCATAATTTTAAATGCCAAAGCACTAAATGGTTCTTTTACATCGCAATGACGAAATATTTCTTCACCATTATCAGGATTGATTCCTCTTACAGCTTCAATATCCATTGGGCCAGGTAAATAACGCACAATTGCATCCAAAGCAGTTTGAACACCTTTGTTTTTAAAAGATGAACCACACATCATTGGAATAATAGACATGTCAATTACTGCCTTGCGGATAGCTTCATGCATTTCATTCTCTGTGATTGTATTTGGATCATCAAAGAATTTTTCCAGTAATTTATCATCATACTCAGCAATAGCTTCTACCAAATGTTGCCTCCATTCCTTTACATCCTCAAGCATATCTTCCGGAATCGGCACTTCTTTGTACGTCATACCCTGTGAAGCATCATCCCAAACCATACCCTTCATGGTAATTAAATCTACCACTCCGGTAAAATTATCTTCTGCACCAATTGGTAATTGCAATGGTACAGCTTTAGCACCCAGCATTTCTTTCACTTGTTTTACCACGTTTAAGAAATCAGCACCACTTCTATCCATTTTATTTACAAAACCAATACGTGGTACTTTATATTTATTAGCCTGGCGCCATACAGTTTCACTCTGTGGCTCTACGCCAGATACAGCACAAAACAAAGCCAATAAACCATCCAATACACGGAGTGAACGTTCTACCTCTACAGTAAAATCCACGTGACCAGGCGTATCAATGATGTTAAATTTGTATTGTTTTGTATCTGCATTTTTTACTCCCTGTACAGTTGGAAAATTCCAAAAACAAGTTGTAGCTGCAGAAGTAATGGTGATGCCTCTTTCTTGTTCCTGTGCCATCCAGTCCATGGTAGCAGCACCTTCGTGCACTTCTCCAATTTTGTGATTTACCCCTGTGTAATAAAGTATACGTTCGGTGGTAGTGGTTTTACCGGCATCAATATGAGCGGCTATACCAAAGTTGCGTTGATAACGTAAGTCTGACATTTTTTTTGATTATTTATTATTTGTTTTAAATTATTATTAGCCCGGCGTTACTGAAGCTATGTAGCTTCATTGGCGTCGCACTCTTTTACTCAATATCTTTACTGAACTTGTCCACAGCATTTGTATTTGCTGCAAGCACCCATAGAAACTGCATTGTTTACTCCGGTAGTACGGCAGCAGGTGCATTTTGTATGTAATATTTTATTCTCTCATAGTATGCTAAATAATTCAGCGCCATCCTTTATGCCAAAGCCTTTAGCGGCGCAAATGTACAGGCTTTATTTGAAAATACAAAGTGCAAACGTAGATGGAATTTTTGCTTGGATTAATTCCTTGCAGGATAAGGGGTCAATACATGCGGACTCAATTACCTTTTACACTTTCTTTCGCTTGATCAAAATAGGCACGAACAAAATATAGATGAGTTTGGGTTGCTTGTACATTTAAGGATGTATTCTAACACAAGCATTGTTTGGTGGCTACACCTGGCCACGGAGGCAGAAAATGTGGATCGTTTTTTATTAGTAGTGGAGTTTAGGGGCAATAATTTTAATAAAAGTATTCCCTACCCTGTAAACAAGCCTGTGTTCATCATTAATACGTCTGCTCCAGTAAGCCTTTCATATCATGTCTTAAAGCTTCAGGCTTGCCTGTGCCTTCAAAAGGTGTGCGGGTAGTTTCTATAATTAACTTATTAAGCTTGTTGTAAATGGTTTTGTTGTCGGTAATCCAGCTATTAAATTGTTCAAAGGCGATGGGTGTAAATTGTATATCTTTTATGCTTCATTGGGCATGGTAAAGCTAATGGTATCCCCGTTTTTATCCTGAGCAATAGATTATAGCAGCATTTCTTTACTATTGGCGTTGCCCCTTAAAAGAGCTGTTTCGTCTATTTCCTAATCAATTGTAATTACAACAGGCTTTTCTTTAAATGCAGTTTTAATGGCATTTAAAATATCCATATTAATATCAGCCGCAGATTTAAAATGATAAGTTGTGTACATAGATGATTTTTTATTGGCTGTAATTACAGATGTTATCATTACGGTTATTTTTAATAGATCAACTACATTTTAAGCTGTATCAATATAAAGCGTCATTTCATCAAGGTTTTAAAAAGAAATTCTTCTACGTACAACTACTAAACTACCATTATTTCTTTTTCCTTTGCTTCAAGGTGCTTTTCTACCAGGCTGATAAATTTGTTGGTAAGATCTTGTACCAATGTTTCTCCATCCTTAGCTGCATCTTCACTCAGGCCATCTTTTTGCAGCTTTTTTATTTGTTCAATGGCATCCCTGCGTATATTACGGATAGAAATTTTGGCATTTTCGCCCTCGCTATTGCACCGCTTCACCAATTCTCTTCTCCTTTCCTCGGTTAATGGTGGTAAAAATAGCCGTATAAAATTGCCGTCATTTTGTGGATTAATGCCAATATTACTTGCTATTATGGCTCTTTCAATTGGTTGAATCATGTTTTTCTCCCAAGGTTGCACAGATATTGTTCTGGCATCTAACACCGTAATATTAGCTATTTGAGCCAAAGGCGTTGGTGAACCATAATATTCTGCCACTATACCATCAAGCATGGTTGGGTTGGCTTTACCGGCCCTTATTTTTGTTAAATCTGTTTCCAAATGGTTGATAGCTTTTTTCATAGTAGCTTCAGTATCCATTGTTATTAATTCCAATTCTTCTGTCATAGAATTTTTTTTATAGCTGCAAAATTAAATAAAAGAACGGTAAGCATATCTATAGAATATACTTAAATAATTAAATTTTTATAATGGTATGTAAATAAAGTGAGCTAATCTGCTTCTACAATTTCTGGAGTAAGTTTAAAAATTTTAGCTGTTTTGGTAAGCTTTTCTTCTGATAACAGATGGGCTGCAGCATCTTTTCTTTTCTTTGGCCTGTTGTAATAAATGAGTGCTACAAGCGAAATGGCAATAGTAAATAATATGCTCAGTACTACAGTAGTGCCAAGGTTGCGTATTAAAAACGTAAGTAGAATGAAACCAATATTTGTGCCTACACATAAAAAAGTTACCATTTTATGGCTAAAACCAAGTTCTAACAAAAAATGATGAACATGCGTACGATCCGGACTAAAAGGGGAGCGCTTGTCTAAAATTCTTAAACTAAACACCCTTAGTGTATCAAACAGAGGAACAATTAATATGGCAAAACCTATAGCAGGAGCAGCTTCTAGCGGTAGTTTTATACCTGGTGAGCCAGCTACATTAATAAATTTGATTACCATTATGGAGTTAAACAAGCCAATTAATAGTGAACCTGTATCTCCCATAAAAATTTTGGCAGGTGAAAAATTGTAAATTAAAAAACCTATTAAACTTCCACCGAGCGAAAAAGCCATTACTGCATATAATATTTGACCAACATAATAAAAATAGCTGCCAAATACTACTGCCGTTAATAAGCCTAAACAACCTGCAAGGCCATCAACACCATCAATAAGATTGAAAGAATTTGTAATTACTATAATAGTAAACAAAGTTAAAATAATGCTGGGTATCTGTGGTATTTCTTCTACACCCAAAAAACCATGCATATTGGTGATTTGAACACCGCCAAATTTTATAACAATGCTGGCAGCAATTAATTGACCAATAAATTTTTTGGCAGCCGATAATATCAATATATCATCTTTAACCCCAAGAAAAAATATTACAATGGCTGCTGCTACAAAATACTGTAGTTCGATGCTGCCAGTTGGTACACCTAAAAGCATCGCTAAGATAAAACCTGCAAATATGCCCAGGCCGCCAAGCGTTGGAATCACCATTTTATGAACCTTTCTTTCATCTGGCTCATCAAACATTTTCTTTTCTCTTGCTACCTGTATAATTACCGGAATAGAGAAAAATGTTATAAAAAAAGATAAAGCACCGCTTAATACTATGTTATCCATGCCTGGAGAAAGTTAATGATAATTAATACAAAGGTTAATTTTTAGTAAAACCTAAAGATTTCGTTTTCACAAATGAAATGCAACATAGGCAAATATACCCGATTTTTTAAATTTTACTTTATAATTCTACAGGTGTAAATTTCAAAGTAGCTAATTTGGAAAGAAACGTCTTTTGTAATGTATTATTCTGTTTTTTTTATAATCATCATAATTTATACTTTGCAATTGCGGCTATTTAAGTAGGTTTGCCATCTTTAAAATTTTACAATGACAGATTTAAAAGGAATAGCCAGCCAGGTTCGCCGGGATATAGTAAGAATGGTTCATGGAGTGCAAAGCGGCCATCCGGGTGGCTCACTTGGTTGTGCAGAATTTTTGACAGCCCTTTATTTTAATGTAATGAAGCATGATCCTGCCTTTAACATGGAGGCAGCAGGCGAAGATGTATTTTTTTTAAGTAATGGGCATATTTCCCCCGTTTTTTACAGCGTACTTGCCAGAAGCGGTTATTTTCCGGTAACGGAATTAGCTAGTTTCCGTAAATTAAATACCCGTTTGCAAGGCCACCCTACTACGCATGAGCACCTACCTGGTGTAAGAATAGCTAGTGGATCTTTAGGGCAAGGTATGAGTGTAGCTTTGGGCACCGCATTAGCCAAAAAAATGAATAACGATGACAGGATTGTATATTCCCTTCACGGCGATGGCGAACTGGATGAAGGCCAAAACTGGGAAGCTATCCTCTTTGCAGCGCATAAAAAAGTAGATAATTTAATAGCAACCATTGATTGGAACGGCCAACAGATAGATGGCCCTACCAGTAAAGTAATGAACCTCGGCGATCTTTCCGGCAAGTTTTTCGCTTTTGGTTGGGATGTTGTAAATCTTGAAAATGGCAATAATATAGATGAAGTAGTTGCTACACTAAACCATGCTAAAACATTAACAGGTAAGGGTAAACCCGTAGTAATATTGATGAAAACTGCAATGGGAGCTGGTGTAGACTTTATGGAAGGTAGCCATGAGTGGCATGGAATAGCACCCAATAACGAACAATTACAAATTGCCCTGGCACAGTTACCCGAAACTTTGGGCGACTACTAAAACTTACAATACAATTTTTTAAAAAAGGGTAACCAAAAGTGGTTGCCCTTTTTGATTACTAAATATTTAAAAATTAAAAAATTGCAAAAGAATTAAATTTTGGCCAAATCTTTATATTTTGGAACTTTTGTGTTTTATTTTGAATGATTTTAAATTGGGGAAATACAGCTAAATGTTGTTGTTGTTGTTGGTAGTAATAGTTGTATTATCCCGTTACAGTTTTAAATATAAAAAGTCCATATAAACAAATAAACATTAAACCCTCCCAAACAGAAATTTTCTTGTCCTGTGTTAATAAATAAAATAAAAGACCGCAAGCCGCCATTACTGGTAACGAAAATTGCAGCAAACTGTCTGGAACAGTAATTTTCCCAAAAAAGGAAGCGATAGAAGGAATAACTAATGTGTTGAAAATGCATGAACCCAAAATATTCCCTATCGCCATTTCTGCTTTACCCTGTTTAATAGCACTGATGTTAACCGCCAATTCTGGAAGTGTTGTGCCAAGTGATAGTATTGTTAATGCTACTAAAGATTTTGGAATTGATAAGTCAATTGCAATTTTTTCAAGAGAAGAAATTGTAAAGTCTGCACCAAAGTAAATTCCTATAGCAGACAATGTCAAGATTATTAAAGAAATAATTGGAAGTTTTTTCGTTTTTCCCACATTTTCATTTGGGTCTTGTATTTCGCCCTTTATAAGATAGATGCTATACATAATAAACATTAAAAGCCCAAAGATTGATTCTGTAAAGCCAATATATCCATCATAAGATATAATATAAAAAAAGAAAAACCCTCCTAATAAGTAGTTTAAATCAATGTACATATAACCACTGTTTAAAGTGATTTTATTTTTATTTATAACTACCGCCAATCCTGTAATAAGTAAAATGTTTGAAATGTTTGCCCCAATAATATTTCCTGATAATATTTCCGAAGATTGATTATTTACAGAAATTATTCCCGAGATAAGTTCGGGTAATGAAGTCCCAATTCCAACAATGAATACTCCAACTACAAAGGGTGGAAGGCGCAAATAGGTTCCAATAGTTTCAGCAGCCTTGGTAAAAAAATTGGCAGCAAGTAATAGTCCGATAAGGGCAAGCGTAAATATTAAATAATGCATTATTAAATAATTATTTTATTAGAAATATATTTAGTGTTTGTTACTACTTATCTGGTTTTGCTGTGGGCGGGCAATTCATTACTCGTTCAACCCAGTAACTTAAGTCGATTGAAAATGTACAAATTGATCTACAGATGTTCACAATAATTCTGTTCACCGAAACCGCTGCTTAAAGAAAACAATAAGAGAATAAAACAGCAGTAAGCCGGGCTTGTAGCTATACTTTTAGCACTTGTACCCCCCCCCTTTTTTTTTCAGTTGTTGTTGATTGTTGCTTTCTTCAATGTTAATTTTAAACCTACAAATCCAATGAGCCCTGCTATTAATGACGAAATTAAAATTACAAACTTTGCGTTATTGATCATAGTCTCATTATCAAAGGCAAGAAGCGTTATAAAAATTGACATAGTAAATCCGATACCGCCTAAAAATCCAACGCCTACAATTGATTTCCAATTTAAGTCGTCTGGAAGTTTGCAAAGACCAATAGAAACTGCCAAAAATGTCAATAAAAAAATGCCTAAAGGTTTTCCCACTATAAGACCTGCTGCAATTCCTACACTGTAGTTTTGTGTAAGTATTTCACCCATGTTGCCACTTAAAATGATAGCCGTATTGGCTAACGCAAAAATTGGCAAAATAATAAAGGCAACTGGTTTATGTAAAAAATGTTGCAAAATATAGGAAGTTGATTTTTCGTTGCCGTTGCCAAATGGAATTGTAAAAGCCAATAGAACACCTGTAATTGTGGCGTGAACTCCTGAATTAAGCATAAAGTACCACATAGCAACGCCACCAATTAAATATGGAATTAAGTTTTTAATTTTTAGTCTATTGAAAACTAAAAGCAAAGCAAAAATGCCTAATGCAATAAAAAGGTTTATCCAAAGTAGTGTTTTAGTATAGAATATTGCTATTATTAAAACTGCACCCAAGTCGTCAATTATGGCTAATGCTGTTAAAAATACTTTCAAAGAAGTTGGTACCCGGTTTCCTAATAAAGCTAAAATTGCTAATGCAAAAGCTATGTCTGTAGCAATGGGAATTCCTGCTCCCGATTGTGCCGCAGTGCCAAAGTTGAACAGCATAAAAAGACCAGCGGGAATTATAATGCCACCCAATGCCGCAAAAATTGGGAATAAAGCGTATTTAAAATTTTTAAGTTCTCCCAGATAAATTTCTCTTTCTAATTCTAAACCGATTAATAAAAAGAAAATGGCCATAAATCCATCGTTAACCCATTGTTCAATACTGTGTGCTGCAAATTTAGTTTGCCAAAAATGGTGATACCCTTCACCAAATGTTGAGTTTGCAATTAGTAATGATACAATTGTACAACCTACTAAAATAAGCCCACCTGCTTTTTCACTGTCAAAAAACTCTTTAAATAATTTTGTAGCTTTCATTTTTTAAATTACGTACTAAATAGGTAGAATGCCAAATAGAATAGATAATTGCGAAATCAATTGAAAGATAAAACGGTTTTAAAATGTCAGCAGCTTTTGTTGAAAAATATGATAAAGTTATACAGGTATAAAATAAAGCACCAAAGAATTGCAAAGCATAAAACATCCAACTATATTGAAAAAATCAGGAAATTTAGAATTGTCAGGCGACAGAATCAGTCCATTTGCTGGTATTTGTTTAATTATAATTTCAGTATGTTAATAAAATTCTTACTTTCTTATATATTGCAACAGCAAAGCGGAAGGCACCAGTACCCAAATTACTATCGAACAAAACATTGTGTTTATAAAAACAGTGCACCAGGTAAAAAGCCTTGCTATTGCTAAATAGCTTGTAGCCCAAAGCCCCGATCTCTGTTGGTTTTGGGCTTTTGCGGATTATATCGTAGTTGGAAGCCGTAACTGATTTCTAACTGCAAAACTGGTTTCAGTAAACAAAACCAAAAATTGGCCAAAGTGTATGTAGTATTACCGCAAATGGATAGCCTGTTTAGACGCCTTTAACGCAGGAAGCCAGGCCGCAAAAAATGCAATAACTGCCACTGTACCAGATACCAATAAAAAATCTACCCAATATAACTCTATAGGAAAATAGTCAATTAAAAATGAACCGCCTTCCAGTTTAATAAGTTTGTATTTTACCTGTAAAAAGCTAATAATTAAGGCCATTGCGATGCCAGCTACAGCACCAATTGCTGCCAATAATAAGCCTTCACTCAAAAAAATTTTTAAAATCATTTTACGGCCAGCACCCATGCTTTGTAAAATGCTTATATCTTTTTGTTTTTCTAATACCAACATGGTAAGTGCACTAATCATGTTAAAAGCAGCTATCAATAAAATAAGCGTAAGTACAGCATAAATTACCCATTTTTCCACCTTCATAGTGGTGTACAAACTTTGGTTTTGCTCAAACTTGGTTTGTACTTTATATTGATTACCCAGTGCCAACTGCAGGGTTTCCTGAATGGTAAGCAAGTTTTGGTTGGTGGCAGTTTTAATTTCGCAGGCGCTAAACTCGTTTTCAGCAAACCCCATTTGCTGCTTTACAAAATCTATATTGGTAATGGCATATTTATTATCAAATTCTTGCTGAATAGAGAACACGCCAGTTGCTTTTGCTACCCCCTCGCTCAAAGATTCCATTGGGGCATTAATTGATATCTTTCCTTTTTTGGGTAAAATAATGGTAAGCAAGGATGCTGCCATTCTATCTCCGGTGTTTACCCCTGCTGCATTTTGTATGCCATAGCCCACAATAAGGCCAGGGTCTGCAGCAGTGCCGGTATTATAAACGCCTTCTATTGTTTTGGAGGCTACGCCACTTACGTTTTGATAATTACTATCTACCCCTTTCAGATAAATAATACTTTGTAAGTCGCCATTTTGTAGCAGGGCTTTTTCTTCAGCAATAAACGAATAACCCAAAACACCAGTTTGCTGTTGCAAAAGTTTTATTTGTGCTGTCGTAAAAGTGAATGTTTTTCCCTTTGAAGGGATAATTTTCAAATCTGTGTAAAATGAACTGTACAATGATTTAACCAAGTCTTCAAATCCATTAAAAACACTTAACACCAAAATTTGGCAGGCTGTTGCAAATGCAATTACACTTACCGTTACCCACGAAATAATGTTAATGGCGTTGGTGGTTTTTTTTGCTTTAAAGTATCGCCAGGCAAAGGTTAAATACATTACCCCAGTGCCCAAAGGGGCAATTTATAAGATTAGATAATTTGGTTAGTTGATTTCTTTTATGACATTTTCTGTAGTACCATCCCCTTCATCTTTCTTTATTTTTTCAAACAATTCTTCCATTTTAAACACATAATCCAGCGTGTCATCAATAAAAAATTTCATTTCCGGTATACTTCTTAACTGATGCCTTACCCTCATCCCCAGTTCTTTTCTTATTTCTTTATTTTTTTCCTCAAACTTTAACAGGGTTGCCTGTGTATCTTTAATTTGAAACATGCTTAAATAAACCCTTGCTTCGTATAAATCTGGTGTAATTTTTACAGAAGAAATAGAAATCATACCACCATCCATCATCAGCAGTCCCATTTTTCTAAAAATATCATTTAGCTCCTCATTTATTAGGCCAGCTACCTGCTTTTGTCTTTTTGTTTCTGTCGTCATATCTACATTTTGTAAGTGGCAAAAGTACGTGCTTTAAATAACTGTATTGGTATTATAAACTCACATTGCAAATACTTCCGGTTTAATTGACTGGTAATTTACCGCTATTCTATGTTTTCAATAATACCAGCAATACCCTGACCGCCACCAACACAAGCCGTAACAATACCATATTTTTTGCTCAACCGTTTCATATCATTTATTAACTGAATGGTAAGTTTGCAACCAGTACAGCCAAGCGGATGACCAAGCGCAATAGCCCCTCCGTTAATATTTACTTTGGCATTGTCTAACTCAAGGGTTCTAATTACAGCCAACGATTGTGATGCAAATGCCTCATTCAATTCAAACAAATCAATATTGCCCATGTTCATAGCAGCTTGTTTCAATACTTTTGGTATAGCTTCTATTGGTCCAATTCCCATTAGCTTTGGGTGTACACCAGCACTGGCACAATTCACCAATCTTGCAATTGGTTTTAGCCCCAGTTCATTAATCATTTTTTCGCTCATAACTATTACAAAAGCGGCACCATCACTGGTTTGCGAGCTATTGCCGGCTGTTACAGAACCGCCCATTGCAAAGGCGGGCTTCAATTTGGCAAGTCCATCCACACTTGTATCTGCCCTTACACCCTCATCGGTATCAATGCTATATTTTTTTTGCTGTTTTTTACCGGCTGCATCCAGGTAAACTTCCTCTATTTGTATGGGTAAAATGCCCGATTTAAAATACCCTTCTTTTATAGCAGTACCTGCTTTTACATGGCTGTTAAAGCTAAATAAATCCTGATCTTCCCGGCTTATATTGTACTCTTTTGCTACTGCTTCTGCAGTTAAACCCATGTTTAAGTAAAAATCCGGTTCATCTTTAGCAATAGAATAAGCAGGCGATGTTTTCCAGCCTGCTGTAGGCACCATACTCATACTTTCTACCCCGCCGGCAATAATACATTCTGCCATACCGCTTCTAATTTTGGCTGTTGCTATGGCAATACTTTCTAAGCCACTAGCGCAATACCTGTTTATGGTTATGCCCGGTGCATGAATGCCAACTGCCCTTGCAGCAATAATTCTACCAACCTGTAAGCCTTGCTCAGCCTCGGGTACAGCGTTACCAACTATTACATCATCTACCCTCCTGGCATCTAGTTGTGGCACACTCGCCAGCAACCCTTTTATTACATCAATGGCCAAATCATCTGGCCTGGTAAATCTAAAACTTCCTTTTTTACTTTTGGTAACCGCAGTTCTGTAACCTGCTACTATGTAAGCTTCTTGCATCGTTAAATATTTTTTTGTACCCGGCTACTACGCTTTTTTCGGCTTCATTGGCGTCGCACTCTTGTACTTTGGTAATTGAATGGGGCTTTTATTATGCAACTTAATTAAAAAAGTTGTTTATGCAACTATCTACGTCAAAGTTAATCGTTCCTGCCAAAAAATCAAACTCATTTATATTTCTAGCTTGCTGGTAATTTAAACCTGGGTTTTGCAGTTATAAATTTATTACAGCTTCCAACTGCTGCACATTTGAGCACTTTCTAACATTTTTTGTCCTCAAAATAGTTGACTATTTTTTATCCAAAAAATAACCTGCAAAAAGTATTTTAATTGTACTTGTAAAGCTCAGTACAAAAATCAATCGTAATATATGGGTTAAATAAGTTGGCTGTAATAAACCTCTCAGTACAAAATGCCCGGTTTATAACATCAAACTCAGTTTATCTACACCCCGTTCAATTATATTTGCAAATTATGTACAGCATCCTACGCAATTTTTTATTCCTCTTCGCTCCGGAAAAAGTTCACTATTTATCAATGAATGCTTTAAAATTGGCTTGCAAATTTCCGTTGTTAAAGCAATTAATCACAAAAGTTTTTGCACCGGTATCTCAACAATCAACATCCTTATTTAACCTGTCATTTGGTAATAAAGTTGGCCTTGGTGCCGGGTTTGATAAAAATGCAAGGTACCTTACTGAACTTAAGGCACTTGGTTTTGGATTTGTAGAAATAGGTACCGTTACTCCAAAGCCACAAGCTGGTAACGATTTACCCCGGCTTTTTCGCCTGCCGAAAGATAAAGCACTCATTAATAGAATGGGCTTTAATAACGAAGGGGTACAAGTAGTAGCAGCAAGATTACAGCAATGGCGTACACTGCAAAGCAAGAATGTTCTTACTCAAACTACTCCATTAATTATTGGCGGCAATATTGGTAAAAATAAAATTACCCCTAATGAAGATGCCTGGAAAGACTATGAAATTTGCTTTAATGCCTTACATCCATTCGTAGATTATTTTGTAGTGAATGTAAGTAGTCCCAACACTCCGGGCCTTAGGGAATTGCAGGAAAAAGATGCTTTGAGAAAAATTTTAACCAATCTTCAGGCGCTTAATCAACAGAAAAAATCTACTACTCCAATTTTGTTGAAAATAGCACCCGACCTTACCAATGAACAGTTGAATGATGTAGCAGAATTAGCGGTAGAAATAAACTTAGACGGACTGGTGGCAACTAATACTACCATTAGCCGGGTTAAGCTTACGAGCTCTGAAAAATTAATTACGCAAATTGGTGCTGGAGGTTTAAGCGGCCTGCCAGTGCAGCAAAGAAGTACTGAAGTAGTTGAGTATTTGTACAAAAAAACAAATGGTACCATACCCATTATCGCAAGTGGCGGCATTTTTACCGCAGCAGATGCTAAAAGCAAATTAAATGCAGGAGCATCCCTAATTCAGGTATGGACAGGCTTTGTATATGAAGGCCCTGCCATTGTAAAAAATATTTGTAATGGCCTGTAAATAATAGTTTGAATTACTAAAATGCCACAGTATCTTAACCATTAAATACTATTTTAATACCTATAAAAAAATACAATCATGAGCGAAGAACAAAAAGAACAAAGCTTTTTTGATAAAATAAAAGAAAGCCTGGAAAATGCAAAAGATAAAGCAGAAGAAGTATGGGACAAAGTAGAAGATAAAGCAG
>Ga0136636_10000519_pt1 | contig 19842 bp, 20 predicted proteins | sample AntDrymUQ8522106_2_FD_104653 | JGI IMG/M metagenome (GOLD analysis project Ga0136636, IMG submission 104653) | Polar desert sand microbial communities from Dry Valleys, Antarctica - metaG UQ852 (21.06) | ecosystem: Environmental > Terrestrial > Soil > Desert | place: Antarctica: Dry Valley... | reverse complement strand
GTCCAGCGTGGCGTCAGCCGGCGCTGCAGGCGCCGGCAGATCGAGCGCCAGATCGCTGAAGTCGAGCGCGTCCAGCAGCGTGTCGTCAGCGGGCACCGCCTCACGCACGGCCGGTGGTGTGGCAGGTGGTGTGGCAGGTGGTGCGGCCACGGTGCCGCCCAGCGACAGTCGCCGCCGCTCGGTGCGCAACGCGTCAGCGGCGCGCACGATGGCCTGCGGGCCATGGCCAGCCGCATCACCGTCGCTGAGCGCCTGCACCCAGCGGCCGAACAGCGCGCAGGCTTCCTGGCTGAAGCCGCGCAGATCGGCGTCGGCGCCGGCATGCTCGGCCAGGCGGGTGTTGTAGAGCTGCTCGCAGGCCCAGGCGGCGTCGCCGAACGCAAGCAGGCCCACCATGCGGGCGCTGCCCTTGAGCGTGTGGAAGGCGCGGCGGGCGGTGTTCATCGCCTCGGCATCGTCGTGGTTCGCCTGCAGGGCGGCCAGCGCCTCGCCCGCGTTGTCCAGCACCTCGCGGGCTTCTTCGAGGAAGATCTCCCGCATCTCGGGGTCGTCTTCCAGGCCGCTTGACACCGTGGCAGCCGGCGCCGGGCTGGCCAGTGGCGGCCACACCGGGGCAGCGGCCGGGCTGTCCATCGCCAGCGTGGGCAGCACGATGGTGCGCGCATGGTCCTGCGGGTCTGGTGCGTGCGGCGGCAGGCGAAGCGTGATCTCGGGCCGGGTGTCGCCGGTCACGGTGCCGCCCGCCACGGTGTCGTCGGCCAGCATGTCCGACGACAGCATCGGCAGGCCATGGCTGCCCAGCCGCAGTGCAGCCGCCGCAGGCAAGGCCGCCGGCGGCGTGGCAGTGCCGGCGCGCTGGCTGGCGCGGGCCTGCTTGACGATGCGGTCGAACTCCAGCGTCACCGCCAGGGCGTCGGTGGCCGGCGCGTCGGTGTCGGTGTCGGCTTGGGCGTCGCCCTGCGGCCCGGGCCGGGTGTCCAGGTCGTCGAACCCGGTGGGCCGGTCTTCGCGTGCCATCACTGCGGCCAGGCTACCGGTGGCCGGGTCGAAGCGGAACAGCGACTTCGCCATCTGCGGCTGCACGCTGACCATGTCGATCAGGAAGCTCAGCGCGCCCAGGTTGTCGGCCAGGCGGTCGAAGCTGCCGCTCTGGATGGCCTGCTGCGGATTGACCTCGGTGTTGGCAAGCGCGTCGACGTCGTCGCGCATGCGCAGCACCGCCAGCGAGGCCTGGTCCAGCCCCAGCACCGACAGCACGCCGCGCATCGCCTGCAACTGCGCCGGCACCGGGATCAGCACGTCGCGCTGGGCCGGGTTGCGGAAGTACTGGTCGATGTTCTTCTCGACCTCGGACAGCGAGGCGCGCAGTTCCTGCACCACGCTGCCCATGGTCTGGCGGTCGGACACCCGGCGGTACAGCTCCTCCATCCACAGATCGAGGGTGCCCGGGTCGCGTGACTGGCGCACCGCGTCGATGCGCTGGGCCAGCCGGTGGATGCGCGCGGCGCCTTCGGGGTGGTCGAAGTCGCCGTCCTCGATCGAGGCGTCCAGGTACAGCAGCGCAGTGGCCACTTCCATCGCCAGTTCGGCTGGCGGCTCGCCGCCGCCGGCCACGGTGTGGGCTGCTGCCACCTGCAGCGCCCGGCCCAGCACCGCACCGTCGGGGTAGAGCCGGGCCAGTGAATCGCTGACCAGGGCGAACTGCTCGGGCAGCCCGTCCTGGCGGGCTGCATCACCGCCGGCGACGGCCGACCAGACCTCTTTGGCAGCGGCCACGCGCTTGCGCGCCTGCACCACCCAGGCCGGGTCGAAACGGCCCAGGCTGGCCCGCTCGTAGTCGATGCGCGGCCCAGCTGCCAGGGCATAGCCCCGGCGCACGGCGGCCAGGCGCGGCCCGACCGGCTGCGCACCCCGGGTGTCGGCCTGGCTGCAGAAGAACAGCAGATCGTGGGCCAGCCGCTCGGACGGCTCGGCGGCCGCACCAGCACGCAGTTGGGCCAGCAGCTTGGAGCCCAGCCGCTTGCTGTAGGCATCGGGCTGCAGCAGGCCGTCGGCCTGGGCCTCGAATAAGCCGGCCGCCAGCTGCCACAGCGTGGCCAGGCGGCTGTGCGGCGCATGCGCGGCGGCACCGCCGCCATCGGCCAGGGCCTGCGCCCCGGCAGCCAGGCCGGCGAACAGCCCGCTCATGCGCGCCGCCACGCTGGGCGGCGCGCCGCGCATCAGCGACAGCAGGTCGGCTTCGATCCGGCTGGTGGTGTCAGCGTCGGGGTGGCGCGCCGGCACATCGGCATCGGGCGCCAGATCGCGCCAGGCCCACGGCACCGACCACAGGTCGGCCGGGTGCACCCGCAGCGCGCCGGCCAGTTCCTGCAGCGCCTTGTACTGCGGGAACAGCGCCAGCGCCGACACCGGCTTGCCGGCGAGCCGGCGCTCGATGAAGTCCAGCAGCGCGAAGCTGCCGCGCTCCAGCGCGTCCACCGCCGCCGGCGTGATCAGCTTGGGCCGGGCGCTGATGCGCTGCAGTGCGGCCTCGGCCGCGCGCGGCAGGCCGGCCGCCGGGCCCAGGCCCACCAGCTCGAGCACGCCCACGCACTGGTGCAGCTGGTTGCGCGCCTGGCGCAGCACTGCGGGGTCGACGGTGTCGAGCTCACCACGCAGCGCCTGCTCCTTGAGGTAGCGGCGCAGCGCCTTGTTGGCCAATTCAAGCGAGCGGCGCAACTCGTCGCGCACCCACGACAGAGCGCTCAGGTCCTCGACCGGGGCGCCGGGGGCGGCGGCGGGGTTGGCGTCGTTGGCGGCGCTGGTCTCGGCGGCCATGGCAGCTGGTGCGGGCCCGAGGTCAGGCGATCTTGAAGCGCGACACCGACTGGCGCAGCTCTTCGGCGGTGCGCGACAGCTCGCGCGCCATCTGCGCCGTCGAGCGGGTGCCGTCGCCGGTCTGCTCGGTCACCGCGAAGATGTGCTGGATGTTGCCGGCCACCACGTTGGCCGAATCGGCCTCGCGCAGCGCCTGCGACGAGATCGCCTCGATCAGTTCGGCCAGACGGCGCGTCACCCGGTCGATGTCGGCCAGCGCCGAGCCGGCGGCGTCCGACAGGCGGGCACCGTCGACCACGCCCTGGGTGCTGCGCGCCATGGCGGCCACCGCGTCCTGGGTGTCGGTCTGGATGGTCTTGACCAGGGCCGAGATCTGCCGCGTGGCGTCGCCCGAGCGTTCGGCCAGGCGCTGCACTTCCTCGGCCACCACCGAGAAGCCGCGGCCGGCCTCGCCGGCACTGGCGGCCTGGATGGCGGCATTCAAGGCCAGCACGTTGGTCTGCTCGGTGATGTCGGAGATGAGTTCGGTGATTTCACCGATTTCCTGTGACGATTCACCCAGGCGCTTGATGCGTTTGGAGGTTTCCTGGATCTGGTCGCGGATGGCGTTCATGCCGCCGATGGAGTTCTGCACCGCATGCAGACCGGTCTCGGCGGCGCGCAGCGATTGGCGCGCCACCTGGGCCGACTGCTGCGCCCGGGCCGACACCTCGTTGATGCGCGTGGCCATCTGCAGCACCGCGTCGCCGGTCTCGCGGATTTCGCGCAGCTGCTCGTCGGACGCGGCCAGCAGGTCGGTGGAGGTGGCGGTCACCTGCTCGGTGGTGTCGGTCACCCGGTTGGCCGTGCCCTGCACCTGGCTGACCAGCGAACGCAGCTCTTCGACGGTGTAGTTGATCGAGTCGGCGATGGCGCCGGTGATGTCCTCGGTCACCGTGGCCTGTTGCGTGAGGTCGCCCTCGGCCACCGTCTGCAGCTCGTTCATCAGGCGCAGGATGGCGGTCTGGTTGGCGTCGTTCACCCGCTTGGCCTCGCGCTCCTGGCGCTCGGCCTCCAGGCGCTGGCCCTCGGCCAGGGCGGCGCGTTGGCCCTGGTCGGCCATGTACAGCCGCAGGAAGCCCCAGCCGCCGGCCACCACCAGCACCACCGCCGCCAGCATCGCCAGGCCGTGCACCAGCTGGAACCCGCCTTGCTCGGCCAGCTGGTCCTGCACCGACTGCAGGCCCTTGCGCAGCGGCTCGGCATCGGCCAGCACCTGGCCCTGGGCCTCGCGCGCGCTGACCAGCCCCTGCAGGTTGCCGAGGATGGCGCTGGCCTGGGTGCGCGTCTGGTCGTACTGCTTCTGCAGCGTGGCCAGCGCCAGGCGCAACTCGGGGTCCTTGGCGCCAGGCAGCCGCAGCTCGACGCTGCCGCTGGTCAAGCCCTCGACGATCTCGCGGAAACTGGTCAGGTCCTTGCCGAGCAGGAACACCGCGTCGTCGCTGGCGCCTTCGCTGGCGAGGAACTCGTTGGCGTTCTTGCCGATGCGCTGGGTCAGCATCACCAGCTTGCCGGCCTGTGTGATCTCGGCCGGCGTGGCGCCCTGCTGCAGCTTGAGAGCCGACACCGTCTCGGCCGATTCCAGCAACTCGCCAGCCTCGGCATTCATCGTGCGCAGGGACTTGCTCACCTGTTCCAGCGCGGTCTGCTGGGCCAGCACCACGTTGGCGTTCTTCTCGGCGCGGTCGACCAGGGGCATCAGCGGCCCGAGCAGGGCCTGGGCTGCGACCGGCGCGGCCGGCACGCCGGGCCCGCCGTCCTGCAGCTGGCGGGTGTTGGCGGCCAGCACGCTGGCGGCCTCTTTCACTTCGGCAAAGGCGGTGGGCGCACCCACCAGCGCCTGCGACACCGCCTTGGCGAGCCGCTGCGACTGCATCAGCGCCTGGCCGGTGGCACCCACCTGCACTGCATTGCGGCTGGCCGCCGTCAGCGCCAGCACCGTGGCCGCCACCAGCAGCAGCAGGCCGGCCAGCACCACGCCACCCAGGATGCGCTGCTGCGCGGCCACTGGCTGGCTGCCGATCAGCGGCAGGGCCGCCGCTGGTGCTGCAGCGGCCGCAGCGGCCGCACCCGCTGCGGGCAGCAGTCGCGACTCGGAAAAGTCGCTCAGTTGCTCGGAAGGCGGCAGCTCGGAAATGATGGAACGTCCACCGGCCTTGGACCCCTGGCTGGTGTCGGGCGTGGACAGGTCGAGATCGGCAGCGCGGGTGGCGGCCATGGTCACGGTGCGGCCGTCGTCGCCGTCGGCTGGGAGTTCGTCGAAACTGGCAGGCGCACGGCCACTGCCGGCATCGCCGTCGGGTCGGTTGTTCTTCAGTCGGTCCAGCAGGCCCATCACATCCCCTTGTTGTTCCGGTGCCGGGCGCCGCGCCCGCGCATCAGGCAGTGATCGCCAGGAAGCGCGGTGATTGCGCCAGCGCCGCCAGATCGATCTCCTGCCACCAGCGGCCGGCGGTGTCGCGCCAGCGCGCCAGGGCAAAGGCCGGGCGCGGCGCATTGTCGGGGCCTTGCGCCTCGGGCTGCAGGTCGGCCGCGTGGCGCAGCCCCTCCAGCCGGTCGATCAGCAGCGCACCGTTGATCCCCAGCGCGGCATTGAAGGCCACCAGCCGCGCATGGGCCTGTGCAGGCGCCGCCGGCCCGGCCCGGCGCAGGCCCAGGAAGCAGGCCAGGTCGACCACGCTGTACACGCCGCCGCGCAGGTTGACCACGCCCGCCAGCCAGGGCCGGGTGTGCGGCACCGGCAGCAGCGGGCCCAGGTCGAAGATCTCGCCGGCCTGCCGCAGCGACAGCAGCAGGCCCAGGCCGGCGCAATCCACCGCCAGCCAGGACACGCCGGGCGTCTCGGTGCGCACCTGCTTCATGCGCTCGGCCAGACGGGTCTGCAGGTCGCGCAGGGCTTGCTTGTTGGCCATGGGTCCCTGCGCCGGGCGGGTTCAGTCGAACTGCTTGATCTTGGCGATCAGCTCATCGGCCACCACCGGCTTGACGACGTAATCCTTGGCGCCCTGGCGCAGGCCCCAGACGCGGTCGGTCTCCTGGTTCTTGCTGGTGCACATGATCACCGGCAGCCCGGCGTAACGCGGGTCGCGGGTGATGGTGCGGGTGAGCTGGAAACCGTTCTGGCCCGGCATCACCACGTCCATCAGGATCAGGTCGGGCTTGTCTTCGGCCAGGCGCTTCAGCGCCTCGTCGCCGCTCTCGGCGGTGCGCACCGAATAGCCGCGCTTGAGCAGCAGTTCGGTCATGTGGTGCAACTCGGTCTTCGAGTCATCGACCACCAGGATCTTGTTCACGGGCATGGTTCTGGTCTCCGCAGCGGTTGGGGCGCGCAGGCTGCTGCCTCAGACGGCGTCGCCGCCGGCACCGAACTGCTGCACGGCACGCAGCAGTTGTTCCTTGGTGAATGGTTTGGTCAGGTAGTCTTGCGACCCCACCATGCGGCCGCGCGCCTTGTCGAACAGGCCGTCTTTGGACGACAGCATGATCACCGGCACGTGGGCGAAGCGCGGGTTGCGCTTGATGATGGCGCAGGTCTGGTAGCCGTCGAGCCGCGGCATCAGGATGTCGCAGAAGATCAGCTGGGGCACATGGTCGTTGACCTTGGCCAGGGCGTCGAAGCCGTCTTCGGCCAGCAACACCTCATGGCCACCCTGCCGCAAAAAAATTTCGGCCGAGCGGCGGATGGTGTTGCTGTCATCGATCACCAGCACCCGCGTGGGTGCGGCAGGCACCGTGGCCGGGGCAGCGGTGGGGGCGTCATCCATGGCAACGGCTCCTCGGCCGGGTGGCAGGCGGGCTGCCGGCGATGGCGTCAACCACTGCGGGCCATCAGACCTGGACCATCTCGAAGTCTTCCTTGCGGGCGCCGCACTCCGGGCAGGTCCAGTTCATCGGCACGTCGGCCCAGGCAGTGCCCGGTGCGATGCCGTGCTCGGTGTCACCCGCAGCCTCGTCGTAGATCCAGCCGCAGATCAGACACATCCAGGTGTGGGGTTCAGTCACGCGGGGTTCAGTCACGCGGGTTTCAGTCACAGTTGGGGGCAGTTCACTACAATGAAGCAGGTATTGTAGTCACCGGTTTTCGGGCTCGAAGGGCCCAATGGCGCGGCGGAAGCACGTTATTTCAACTTTGCGCCAACATGCCTGGCGGCGTCCCCGGCCGCCTGCACACTGCGGCCACTCTCCCCTGCATCGGACCGTTCATGACCCCCAGCCCCGCCCCCCGACCCGACGCCCCGGCCGATGCCAGCGGCGATGACTTGCAGGAGGCCGCAGCACCCGCCTGCGTGATGAGCTTCAACGCCGCCGACCCCAGCGGCGCCGGCGGCCTGGCCGGCGACATCAGCACCCTGGCGGCGATGGGTGCGCATGCCCTGCCCATCACCACCAGCCTGCTGCTGCGCGACACCGCCGAGATCTTCGACCACCACCCGATCGACGCCGACATGGTGGCCGAGCAGGCGCGCAACGTGCTGGAAGACATCACCGTGGCCGGCTGGAAGGTGGGTTTCCTGGGCAGCGCCGAGGCGGTGAGCGCGGTGGCCGAGATCCTGTCGGACTACCCCGACGTGCCACTGGTGAGCTACCTGCCCAACCTGGGCTGGCTCGACGACGACCAGGCCCAGCCCTACCTGGAGGCCTTCCGCGAGCTGATCCTGCCGGCCACCGAAGTGCTGGTGGGCAACCACAAGACGCTGACCGACTTCCTGCTGCCCGACTGGGACAGCGAACGCCCGGCCTCGGCGCGTGAACTGGCGGTGGCCGCCGGCGAGCGTGGCACGCGCTTCGTGCTGGTGACCGGCATCATGCTGCCCACCAAGGGCGGCAAGGGCACGGCCGGCACGCCTGACCAGTTCATCGACAACGTGCTGGCATCGCCCCAGGGCGCGCTGACCGGCGAGAAGTTCGAGATGTTCGAGACCAACTTCGTCGGTGCCGGCGACACCCTCAGCGCCGCGCTGGCCGCGCTGCTGGCCGCCGGCGCCGAACTGCAGGCCGCCGTGGGTGAGGCCCTGGCCTTCATGGACCAGACGCTCGACGCGGGCTTTCGCCCCGGCATGGGCGGCGTGGTGCCCGACCGCTTCTTCTGGGCCATGCCGCCGGCCGAAGACGACGACGGCAACCCCGACGCTGCGCCCGACGGCACCGTGCTGACCGACACCGACCCCCCCGACAGCAAGGGCAAGCCCGCGCCCCGTCGCGTCCACTGACACTCCTGCCATGACCAGCAACCAAGCCTTGTTCGAACGCGCCCAGCGCGTCATCCCCGGTGGCGTCAATTCGCCGGTGCGCGCCTTCCGCGCGGTCGGCGGCACGCCGCGCTTCATCGCCCGCGCCCAGGGCCCCTACATGTGGGACGCCGAAGGCACGCGCTACACCGACTACATCGGCTCCTGGGGGCCGATGATCCTGGGCCATGGCCACCCCGCCGTGCTGGAAGCGGTGCAGAAGGCCGCGCTGGATGGCTTCAGCTTCGGCGCGCCGACCGAGCGCGAAGTGGAACTGGCGGAGGAGATCATCCGCCTGGTTCCCAGCGTGCAGCAGGTGCGGCTCACCAGCAGCGGCACCGAGGCCGGCATGAGCGCCATCCGCCTGGCCCGCGGCGCCACCGGCCGCAACAAGATCATCAAGTTCGAGGGCTGTTACCACGGCCATGCCGACGCGCTGCTGGTCAAGGCCGGCTCGGGCCTGGCCACCTTCGGCCACCCCACCAGCGCCGGCGTGCCGGCCGAGGTGGTCAAAGACACCCTGGTGCTGGAGTACAACGACACAGCCCAGATCGAGGAAGCCTTTGCGCTGCATGGCCCGCAGATCGCCTGCGTGATGATCGAACCCATCGCCGGCAACATGAACTTCGTGCGCGCCCAGGCGCCGTTCGTCAAGCGCACTGCCGAGCTGTGCCAGCAGCATGGCGCGCTGTTCGTCTTCGACGAGGTGATGACCGGCTTTCGCGTGGCGCTGGGCGGCGCGCAAAGCGTGTATGCCAAGCTGATCCCGGGCTTTGCGCCCGACATCAGCGTGTTCGGCAAGGTGATCGGCGGCGGCATGCCGCTGGCGGCCTTCGGCACGTCGCGCAAGATCATGGCCAACCTCGCCCCGCTCGGGCCGGTGTACCAGGCCGGCACGCTATCGGGCAACCCGGTGGCCACCGCCTGCGGGCTGGCCACGCTGAAGGAAATCGCCAAGCCCGGCTTCTACGAGGCGCTGGGCGCCAAGACGCAAGCCCTGGTCGAGGGCCTGAGCGCCGCTGCCAGAGAGGCCGGCGTGCCCTTCGTCGGCGACAGCGAAGGCGGCATGTTCGGCTTCTTCTTCACAGCGGAACTGCCGCAGAACTACGGCGTGGTGATGGCCACCGACAAGGAGCGCTTCAACCGCTTCTTCCACGGCATGCTCGACCGCGGCGTGTACCTGGCGCCGGCGCTGTACGAAGCCGGCTTCGTCAGCGCCGCGCACACCGATGCCGACATCGCCGCCACCGTGGCGGCGGCACGGGCCGCGTTTGCAGCGCTGCCCGGCGCATGATCAAGCCCACCACGGTGCTGGGCCAGCCGGCCATGTGGCTGCGTGCGCCCGACGGCGCCCAGGTGACGGTGCTGCTGCACGGCGGCCACATCGTCAGCTGGATTCCGGCGGGTGACCAGGAGCGGCTGTACCTGTCGCCGCTGGCGGTGGCCGGCGGCGGCCAGGCAGTGCGCGGCGGCATCCCGGTGTGCTTTCCGCAGTTCGCCAGGCGCGGGCCGCTGCCGCTGCAGCACGGCTTTGCCCGCAACCGCGCCTGGCAGTGGGTGGAGGGCGCGCAGCGCGGTGATGTCGTCATCGGCGTGCTGCGCCTGCGCGACGACGACGCCACCCGCGCCATCTGGCCGCATGCCTTCGAGGTCGAACTGAGCTTCAGCTTCAGCGGCCTGCAATTGGATGTGGAACTGGCCGTCACCAACACCGGCGACGCGCCTTTCGACTTCACCGCCGCGCTGCACACCTACCTGCTGGTCGACGACGTGCGCCGCGCCCGGCTGGGCGGGCTGTACGGCGTGGAATACCTCGACACGCTGCACCACCACACCCAGCGCCAGGAGATGGACCCGTTCAGCTTTGCCGGCGAGATCGACCGCATCTACTGGAACGCCACCGGCCCGCTGAGCCTGGCCACTGCGGCCGGGCGCACGCAGATCACCAGCGAAAGCTTGACCGACGTGGTGGTCTGGAACCCCGGGCCCGCACGCGCTGCGGCGCTGGCCGACCTGCCCGACGACGACTGGCTGCAGATGCTGTGCGTGGAGGCTGCGGTGATCGGCACGCCCGTGACGCTGGCGCCGGGCCAGGAGTGGGTGGGGCGGCAGGGCTTCGAGGTCTGACGCTGCTCAGGCTGGCGCTGACCGCAGGCCATAGGCTTTCCCGTCCAGCCACAGGTATTCGGCACGCAGCACCGCATCGCCCTTTTCGTCGGCGAAGGTGAAGCCCAGCACCGCCAACAGGGTGCCCGGCTGAATCTCCGGCACGGCCCAGGCCTGCAGGCGGGTGAGCGGCGCCAACTCGACGGCCCAGACCCGGTCGCGGCGCTTCGGCAACCGGGCGGCCGCCAGCAGTGCCTTGCCGTCTACCCCAGCCGACTGGGCCGGCAACGTGCGGCTGCCCAGGTCGGCGGGCAACGCGGGCGCGGCGGGCAACTCCAGCTTCAACTCCACATGCGGGTTGCGCCAGGCCACCTGAGCGGCGCGGCCTTCCAGCCAGATCGGCCGGTTCTGGTCGAAGCTGCTCCAGCCGTGGTGGGCGCGGGCGGCCAGCGGGAAAGCCAGGCTGGCACCCAGCAGCAGCGATCGGCGTTGAATCATGGGGGGTCTCCGGTTGCGGGGCGTCAAACATACGCGATGAAACGGCCACAGGTCAGCACGGCCAGCCACAGCCCCAGCGACAGCGCCATCTGCGCCCGGGCCAGGCCATCGAGCCGCTGCAGGCTGCCGCGGCCATGGAACCATGCCGCGTTGCTGCCGGCTGCGGCCAGCAGCAGCATCTTCAATGTGAACACCCGGTTGCCGAGAAGTTCCAGCGGCTGGCTGGCGAACATCAGCAGCCCGCTGCCGGCGGCCAGGCAGAACCCCGCCACACTCAGCAACAGCGCCGCCCGGGCCAGCGCCAACAGCGGCAACTGGCCGAACGCACCCCACACCCGCAGCTCCAGCAGCAGCAGATTGCCCAGCAGCGTGGCGATGCCGGCCAGGTGCACAACCTCCAGCACGGGGTAGGCCCAGGGGTGGCTGCCGATCCAGGAGAACATCGGTCGATTGTGCGGGGGGCCACTCCTAGAATCTGCCGATGCACATCCACATCCTCGGCATCTGCGGCACCTTCATGGGCGGCATCGCCGCCATCGCCCGCGAGGCCGGCCACCGGGTGACCGGCTGCGACGCCAACGTCTACCCGCCGATGAGCGATCAGCTGCGCGCGCTGGGCATCGACCTGATCGAAGGCTTCGACGCCGACCAGATGGCGCTGCAGCCCGACCTGTTCGTCATCGGCAACGTGGTGGCGCGCGGCAATGCGCTGATGGAGGCCGTGCTCGACGCCGGCGCGGCCTACACCAGCGGGCCGCAGTGGCTGGGCGAGCACGTGCTGCGCGGCCCGTCCGGGCCGCGGCATGTGCTGGCCGTGGCCGGCACCCACGGCAAGACCAGCACCACCTCGATGCTGGCCTGGATCCTCGACCATGCGGGGCTGCAGCCCGGCTTCCTGGTGGGCGGCGTGCCGCTGAACTTCGGCATCTCGGCGCGGCTCGGGTCCGTGGCGGCTGGCCAGCAAGGCGGCATGGGGGCGCCCTTCGTCATCGAAGCCGATGAGTACGACACCGCCTTCTTCGACAAGCGCAGCAAGTTCCTGCACTACCGGCCACGCACCGCGATCCTGAACAACCTGGAGTTCGACCATGCCGACATCTTTGCCGACCTGGCCGCCATCGAAACGCAGTTCCACCACCTGGTGCGCACCGTGCCGGCCAGCGGCAGGCTGGTGGTGAATGCGCGCGAGGCAGCGCTCGACCGGGTGCTGGCGCGCGGTTGCTGGAGCGAACTGCAGCGCTTCGGCGCCCGCAAGGAAGAGCCCGGCGCGCTGCGCGCCCGTGGCGAGCCGCATGCTTTCGATGTGCTGCGCGGCAGCCTGAAGATCGCCCGGGTCGACTGGCAGCAACTGGGTGAACACAACCAGCTCAACGCGCTGGCGGCCATCGCCGCCGCCGAGCATCTGGGCGTGGCGCCCGAGCAGGCGGCGGCCGCGCTGGCCAGCTTCCGCAATGTGCGCCGCCGGCTGGAGCTGCGCGGCGAGGTGCGCGGCGTGAAGGTCTACGACGACTTCGCCCACCACCCCACGGCGATGCGCACCACGCTCAACGGCCTGCGCCGCAAGGCCGGCCTGGCGCGGGTGCTGGCCGTGTTCGAGCCGCGCACCAACACCATGAAGCGCGGCGAGATGAAGGCCCAGCTGCCGTGGGCGCTGGAAGAAGCCGACCTGAGCTTCTGCCTGCAGGGCAACTACGGCTGGAGCGCGGCCGAGGCGCTGGCGCCGCTGGGCGCGCAGGCGGTGGTGGCCGACAGCGTGGACGCGCTGGTGGCGGCCATCGTGCAGGCCGCCCGGCCGGGCGACCAGGTGCTGGTGATGAGCAACGGCGGCTTCGGCGGCATCCACGACAAGCTCTTGGCCGCACTGCAATGACCCACGCCCGCAGCGCCTGCGGCACCTGCCCGTGGTGCTGGCGCTGACGCTGACGTTGCCTGTCAAGGCCCAGACCCAGGCCACCTGCGGCGACAGGCTGCCCGCCGCCATGGCGGTGGCCACCGCCATCTTCAGTGCCAGGCCTGGCTCCACGCCGCGGTTGCTGAAGACATACGGCCCCAAGGGCATCGGCGCCCTGTATGTACGGCGCAAGCGGCGACCGCAGCCAGCCCGGCGGGCCGGCCGACACCCCGCCGGACCGCCATACCCCCACGCTGTTGAACGCCGGCCAGCAACGCTGGTGGGGTGGGACGGCGCCTTCGACAGCCTGTGGTCGCAGGCGCTGCAGCCGCTGCCGAGCCCACAGGAGACGGGCGGCGACCCGTGGCGCATGGCCAGCCTGCTGCGCAGCGACGCCAACCCGGCCTGCCTGTGGCGCCAGGCGCACGGCGCGCCGCCACCCGCTACGACCCGGCACCGAAGACCCGGCATCTGCTGGCCCGGCACCGCGACTTCGGTGACTTCAAGGTGCCGGGGCTGCGCCATGTGGCGCGCACCGCGCCCTGCCTGCACGACGGCCAGAAGGCCACGCTGGAGGCGGTGATCGACCACGACGACCGCCTCAGCCTCGACCGCCTGCATGCCGACGGCGAACAGATCCTGCGCCCGCTGCAGCTGGGCGGCAGCGGGCGCGCCGACCTGCTGGCCTTCCTGCGCAGCCTGGACGGCGGCGCCGCGCCGGCCAGCGGTGCAGGCGGCAGCTGCCGGACTCGTCGACATGCCGGCCCGGAAACCCGGCGCCCACGCGGGCTGCTGGTCTGCCCGCATGGGCGGGGACGGCGTCGCGACGCATCATCCATACTGGCTTGAATTGCAGGAGTCGCCCATGCCCAACCTACACGTCAACGGCCGCGAACGCAGCCACGACGCCGAGCCCGACACCCCGCTGCTGTGGGTGCTGCGCGAGCAGCTCGGCCTCACCGGCACCAAGTACGGCTGCGGCGTGGCCCAATGCGGCGCCTGCACCGTGCACATCGACGGCGTGCCCACCCGCAGCTGCGTGCGGCCGGTGGCCAGCGTCGGGCCGGGCGAGAAGATCACCACCATCGAGGGCCTGTCTCCCGACGGCCAGCACCCGCTGCAGAAGGCCTGGGTGGCGCTGGACGTGCCGCAATGCGGCTTCTGCCAGAGCGGCATGCTGATGGCCGCCGCCGCGCTGCTGAAGAGCAAGCCCCGGCCCAGCGCGCAGGAGGTGCGCGACAACATCACCAACATCTGCCGCTGCGGCACCTACAACCGGGTGCAGGCAGCAATCATGCTGGCGAGCAAGGCTTGAGGGACGCACGATGACCACCACCACCAGCCCCCGCTCCCCCGCCCGCCGCCGCTTCCTGGCCACCGTCAGTGCAACCACCGGCGCGGCAGCCGGCGGGTTGATGCTCGGCTTCCACGTGCCGATGGCGCAGAGCCAGGGCAGCGCACCCGAGATCAATGCCTGGGTGCAGATCCGGCCCGACGAGACGGTGGTGGTGCGCATCGCCCGCAGCGAGATGGGCCAGGGCACGCTCACCGGCCTGGCCCAGCTGGTGGCCGAGGAACTGCAGTGCGACTGGGCCCGCGTGACGACCGAATACCCGACGCCCGGCCAGAACCTGGCGCGCGGCCGCGCCTGGGGCAACTTCAGCACCGGCGGCAGCCGCGGCGTGCGTGATTCACATGACTACGTGCGCAAGGGCGGTGCCGCAGCCCGCATGCTGCTGGTGCAGGCTGCGGCCGACGGCTGGGGCGTGCCGGCCACGCAATGCCAGGCCGACCAGGGCGTGATCACCCATGTCGCCAGCGGCAGGCGCACCACCTACGGCACGGTGGCGGCGGCCGCGGCCAAGCTGCCGGCGCCCACCGACGTGCCGCTGAAGGACCCGAAGACCTGGACCATCGCCGGCAAGCCGGTGTTGCGGCTCGACACCGTGGCCAAGACCACCGGCGCCCAGGTCTACGGCATCGACCTGCAGCTGCCCGGCATGCTGTGCGCGGCCATCCGCGACTGCCCGGTGGTGGGCGGCAAGCTGCGCAAGTTCGACGCCGCCGCAGTGCTGCAGATGCCCGGCGTCAAGCACGTGGTGCCGGTCGGCGACACCGCCGTGGCGGTGGTGGCCAGCACCTGGTGGCGCGCCAGGAAGGCGGTGGACGCGCTGCCCGTCGAATGGGACGAGGGCCCCCACGCCAAGCTCGACAGCGCCGCCATCGCCGTGTTGTTGAAGGCAGGTCTCGATGCCCCCGAGGGCCTGGTGGGCCACCAGACCGGCAACGCCCGCGACGCGCTGGCCGGCGCCGCCCGCACCATCGAGGCGGTGTACAGCTATCCGTATCAGAACCATGCCTGCATGGAGGTGATGAACGCCACCGCCCGCTGGAGCCCGGAGCGCTGCGAGGTGTGGACCCCCACCCAGAACGGCGAGGCCGCGCTGGCCGCCACCGCCGAGGCCGCCGGCCTGCCGATCGCGCAGTGCGAGGTCTACAAGATCCACCTGGGCGGCGGCTTCGGCCGGCGCGGCGCGACCGACTGGGTGCGCCAGGCGGTGGCCATCGCCAAGGCCGTGCCCGGCACGCCGGTCAAGCTGATCTGGAGCCGGGAAGAGGACATGCAGCATGGCTTCTACCACCCGGTCACCCAGTGCAAGCTGAAGGCCGGCGTGGACGCGCAGGGCCAGCTCACCGCGCTGCACATGCGCATCTCGGGCCAGTCGATCCTGGCCGGCCTGTTCCCGCAGAACATGCGCGACGGGCTGGACCCGGTGGTGTTCCAGGGCCTGAGCAAGGGCGGTGCCGAAGGCGCGCTGGGCTATGCCATCCCCAACCTGCTGATCGACCACGCGATGCGCAACCCGCCGGTGCGGCCCGGCTTCTGGCGCGGCGTGAACCTCAACCAGAACGCCGTCTACCTGGAGTGCTTCCTGGACGAGGTGGCGCATGCCACCCGGCAAGACCCGCTGGCCCTGCGCCAGCGCCTGCTGGCGGGCGCGCCCAAGCACCTGGCAGTGCTGAACGCGGTGGCCCAGCGTGCCGGCTGGGGCACGCCGGCCAAGCCGGTGAATGGCCAGACGGTGCACCGCGGGCTGGCGCAGATCATGGGCTTCGGCAGCTATGTGGCGGCCTGCGCCGAGGTGTCGGTCAGCAAGGACGGCGCGCTCACGGTGCACCGCATCGTGGCCGCCACCGACTGCGGCCATGCGGTGAACCCGCAGCAGATCGAGGCGCAGGTGGAGGGCTCCTTCGCCTACGGCCTGAGCGCCGCGCTGCTGGGCGAATGCACGCTGGAGAACGGCCGCTTCGTGCAGACCAACTTCGATACCTACCCGGTGCTGCTGATGGCGCAGATGCCCCAGGTCGAGACCATCGTGATGCCGTCGGGCGGCTTCTGGGGCGGCGTGGGCGAGCCGACCATCGCAGTGGCGGCGCCGGCGGTGCTGAACGCCATCTTCGCCGCCACCGGCCAGCGCATCCGCAGCCTGCCGGTCAAGAACCAGCGCCTGACGCCCGCATGAGGCTGGCCGCGCTGACCTTGGCTGCAATGCTGGCGCCTGCTGCCTGGGCGCAGGGCGACGCCACCCGCGGCGAGGCCATCGCGCTGAACCGCAGCCTGGGCCTGTGCGTGCTGTGCCATGCCGTGCCGGGCCAGAACCCGGCGCTGCAAGGCAACATCGGCCCGCCGCTGGCCGGCGTGGGCAGCCGGCTCGACGCTGCCTTGCTGCGGCAGCGCCTGCTGGCGCCGGAGCGCTTCAATACCGACACCGTGATGCCCGCCTACGGCCGCAGCAGCGGCCTGCAGCAGGTGGCGCAGGCCCAGCGCGGCAAGCCGCTGCTGACACCGGCCCAGGTCGACGATGTGGTGGCCTGGCTGGCCACACTGCAATGAAGCCGCTGCCCATGCTGCCCCGCCGCCGCCTGCTGGGTGCCGCCGCCGGCCTGGGCCTGGCGCTGCAGCTGCGGCCGGCAGCGGCGATGTCGGCCGCGCCCACGCTGGCCGCAGTCGAGCGACAGTGGGCCGGCGGCAGGCCGGTCACCGAAGGCCGTGTGCTGCTGGATGTGGCCCCGCTGGTGGAGAACGGCAACGCGGTGCCGATCCGCGTGCAGGTCGACAGCCCGATGACGGCCGCCGACCATGTGGTGGAGATCGTGGTGTTCAACGAGCGCAACCCGCAGCGCGACGTGGTGCGCTTCACCCTCACGCCGGCCAGTGGCGTGGCGCAGGTGCAGGCGCGCATCCGGCTGGCCACCTCGCAGCAACTGGTGGCGCTGGTGCGCATGCGCGACGGCAGCCAGTGGTCGCACCATGTGGATGTGCTGGTCACGCTGGCCGCATGCATCGAACCGTGAACCAGCACGACCATGGCTGACACCCCTGCCCCACGCGTGCGCATGCTGATCCACGGCCTGGACGGCCTGCGCCGAGGCCAGCCGGCCGAACTGCGGGTGACGCTGGCCCACCCGATGGACAACGGCCTGCGCCATGACGGTTTTGGCAATGTGGTGCCGCGCAACATCGTCACCCGCTTCGAATGCAGGCTCGACGGCGACCTGGTCTTTGCAGCCGACCTGTACAGCGCCATCGCCGCCAACCCCTACCTGGGTTTCTGGCTGCGCGCCGACGGCCCTGGCACGTTGAGCTTCGAGTGGTCGGGCGACTGGGGCTTCAACCACCGCGAGACGCGGGCCATCGTGCCGGCATGACGCGCTGCCTGCCGGTTGCCCGGGCCCTGGTCCTGGTCCTGCGCCTGGTCCAGGTCCAGGTCCTGGTCTCGGTGCTGACGCTGGCCGCGCTGGCGGCCTTGCCCGCCCGCGCCGACGATGGGCGCCGCTCGGGCCTGCAGTTCATGGGCCCGGCCTTGCAGGCGCTGCAGCGCGACGACGGGCAGAACCCCGCGATGCTGTGGGTGCAGGACGGCGAGCAACTGTGGCGCACGCCTGCCGGCACTGCCGGCAGGCACTGTGCCGACTGCCACGGCGACGCGCCGCGCAGCATGGCCGGTGTGGCCGCCCGTTACCCGGCCTGGGACGCTGCCAGCGGTGGCGCGCTGAACCTGCCTGGCCGCATCAACGCCTGCCGCCAGCGCCACCAGCAGGCCGCTGCGCTGCCCGCCGAGCATGCCGACCTGCTGGCGCTGTCAGCCTATCTGGGCCTGCAGTCGCGCGGGCAGCCGCTGGCGCCGCCGGATGATGTGCGGCTGGCGCCGCTGCGCCAGCAGGGCGAGGCCCTGTGGCAGCAGCGGCTGGGGCAGCTGAACCTGGCCTGCCTGCACTGCCATGACCAGCGCCCCGGCCAGCGCCTGGGCGGTGCGGTCATCCCGCAGGGCCATGCCACCGGCTACCCGATCTACCGCCTGGAATGGCAGGGCCTGGGCAGCCTGCACCGCAGGCTGCGTGGCTGCGTGGTCGGGGTGCGGGCCGAGCCCTGGGGCACCGAGGCACCAGAGTGGCTGGCGCTGGAAGCCTGGCTGGCGCAGCGGGCGGCCGGCATGGCGGTGGAGACGCCTGCGGTGCGGCCGTGATGCAGTCGCCGTGATCAGGCGCGGCGGCGGGCCATGAAGCCCACGGCCAACAGGCCGGCGAACATCATCGCGTAGGTGCCGGGTTCCGGCACGGCGGCGGTCAGCGACACCGCGTCGAGCGAGCCGCCCAAACCTTCGTTCAGACCAGTGGCGCTAAAGGACAGCTTGTCATTGCCGGTGCCGACGACCTGCAGGCCGACTTCCAGCCAGTTGTGCTGATTGGCGCCCCTGCCGGCCAGCGTGGTCAGCGTGGCGCCGTTCCAGGCCACCGCGATCCCGCTGGATGCAGCGTTGGTCACTCCGATGCGCGGCGAGTAGACGAAGCTCAGGTCGTACAACTGGCCGACCTGGGTGGTCAGCATCTGTTGCATCGTGGTGTTGCCCTGGCCGCTGTAGCCGTCGAGCTCGACGAAGTTGTTGCCGTCGAAGGCAGTGCCGACGATGTTGTTGCGCACTTCGATGCCCGAACCGGCGACCGTCGACCAGCCGTTCACCACGTTGTAGATGTTCCAGGTACCGTTGGCTTGCACGGTGTCCTCGAAGCTGCCGTTGACCACCAGGTCGCCGGAAGCCAGGGCCAGAGTGGGAGCCGCCAACAGCGTGCAGAGCGCGGCAGAGATCAGGGTCTTGTTCATGGTGCGTGGGGATCCGTTCGGATGAGCCTTGCGGCCGGGAGGACCGCAATGTCGCGGGCCCGCCGCCGCCCCGCCACCCCTCGACCCAAGGGTTTGTGACCGCCCTCACGGGCCGTCGGCCACGCTGCGTGACTTGCTGCCGGACAAGCTGCCACGGCAGCCCGCGCACGCCTCATGAGGAAACGCCGGGCCGCTCCCAAGTTTCCTCATCCCCCCTCGGGGGGCCTGACGCGCAGCGGCAGGTCTGGGGGCTGCTCTCAGAGCAGTTGTCCGACGTTCAGCAGCGTGAGCACGCCCAGCACCGCGAAGATGGCCGCAGCGATGCCATGCACCAGCGTCATCGACACCCGCTTGGCGATCTGGTCGCCCAGCAGAACCGCCGGCACGTTGGCCAGCATCATGCCCAGCGTGGTGCCGGTCACCACCGCCAGCAGGTCGGTGTAGCGCGCCGCCAGGGCCACGGTGGCGATCTGGGTCTTGTCGCCCATTTCGGCCAGGAAGAAGGCCAGCACCGTGGTGCCGAACACGCCCAGGCGCTGGCTGCTGCCCTCGGTCTCCACATCGTCGAGCTTGTCGGGGACCAGCATCCACACCGCCATCGCCAGGAACGAGCCGCCGATCACCCAGCGCAGCCATTTCGGGCCCATCCAGGCCGCCAGCCAGCCGCCGAGCGCGCCGGCTATGGCGTGGTTGGCCAGCGTGGCCACCAGGATGCCCAGCACGATCGGCACCGGCTTGCGGAAACGCGCGGCCAGCAGCAGCGCCAGCAACTGGGTCTTGTCGCCCATTTCACCCAGCGCGACGATGCCGGTGGAGACGAGGAAGGCTTCCATGGATTGTTCGGTGTGAACGGCTGACGAGCATAGCGAGCCAGACTGTCGGTGCGCTGGCGCTGCGCTGGCGGTGCGCTTGCGGGTGCAACTGCGGTCGGGCACGGCGCGATCATGGAAAGCGCGCTGGTTGCCGGCAGCGCAATGGCCTAAGGTCTGGTTCACCCACCACCACCCCGAGACCGAACCATGCCCGAAGCCGCTGCTGTGCAAGCCATGTTGGACCCCCTGTTCCCCGGGCTGATGGGCGTGCGGCTGACCACCGTGGCC
>Ga0136636_10000518_pt1 | contig 19851 bp, 17 predicted proteins | sample AntDrymUQ8522106_2_FD_104653 | JGI IMG/M metagenome (GOLD analysis project Ga0136636, IMG submission 104653) | Polar desert sand microbial communities from Dry Valleys, Antarctica - metaG UQ852 (21.06) | ecosystem: Environmental > Terrestrial > Soil > Desert | place: Antarctica: Dry Valley... | reverse complement strand
GTTCAGCGTATCGTACTTGCGCAGTGACTCGCCGCGTTCCTCATACGCCCGCTTGCGTTCGGCAAGCAGTTCGTTATACACCCAGCGGCTTTCTTCAAGCTGTTACTCAAGGATGCGCCGCTGGCCCTTCGCGAGGTAGATGCGGTATTTGTACGTCTTGCGCATGGCTTTATAGTACCCTAACACCGCATACATAGCAAGTCCGTGCTACTTGGGCTAAAGCCGCTCAAGCGGGTGAAGGGCGTATATCCCAGGGCTGAAGCTCCTGGGTTTTACGCCCTAATCAATAAGAGGAATAGGGCGCCCACGAGGGGCGCCTTGCTTCAGGAAGGGCGCCCACGAGGGGCGCCTTGCTTCAGGAAGGGCGCCCACGAGGGGCGCCTTGCTTCAGGAAGGGCGCCCACGAGGGGCGCCCCGACGCGACGAGCTTACTCTAGCTCTACGACACGCTCCGCGAATGACGCCACGAAGGCGCGGTCGTGGCTCACGACGATGACTGCACCCTCGAAGGCTGCGAGGGCCTGCTCGAAATGCTCGCGGGCCTCGATGTCGAGGTGATTGAGCGGCTCGTCGAGCAGCAGCAGGTTGCAGCCCTGGAGCACTAGCACAGCCAGCTGGAGCCGCGAGCGCTCGCCGAGCGAGCACTGCCCGGCCAGGCGGAACACGCTGTCGCCCCCGAACAGGAAGAAGTGCAGGAAGTTACGCGCCTCGGTCTGGCTCATGGGGCGCGCCCGCAGCACATGATCGAGCACGCTGCGCTCCAGATCGAGCTGCTCGTGCTCCTGTGCGAGCAGCCCCACGCGCACGTTGGCGCCGAGGCGCACCCGCCCCCCCGCTGGCTGGAGCTCGCCCGCCACCAGCCGCAGCAGCGTGCTCTTGCCGACGCCGTTCGGCCCCACGATGGCAACGCGCTCGCCATGCCACAGCTCCAACGTGAGCCCGCCGAGCAGCTCGGGGCCGCCGGGGTAGGCGAAGCGCAGCTCCTCGACGCTCAGCACGGCCCGCCCGCCAGGCGGGGGCTCGCCGAACTCCAGCTTCATGCCCCAGCGCTGGCCCGGTCGCTCCACGCGCTCGTCGGCGGCGAGGTAGCGCTCCAGCTTGCGCTCACGCGATTTTGCTTTGGCCGCGACCTTCTTTGAGCCGCCCTTCTGGCTGAGGAAATACTTGTCGTCTGGGCTGTCTGGGGGCGTCGAACCGTTCTCGACGTTCAGGGCCTGGCCCTTGAGCCTGGCGATGTCGGTGCGTACCTGGGCCACATACGCCTGCTGGTCCTTCCAGGTGGCCAGCTGTTGCTCGCGCTCCTGGGCGCGCGCGGTGGCGAAGGCGCTGTAGCCGCCGGGGTAGGAGCGCAGCGTGTGCAGCTGCGGGTCGAGGGCGAGCACGCGCTGCACGGTGCGGTCGAGAAAGGCCCGGTCGTGGGAGACGATCAGGGCCGCGCGCGGGTAGCCCGTCACAAAGCCCTCCAGCCACTCCAGGGCTGCAATATCCAGGTGGTTCGTGGGCTCATCGAGCAGCAGCAGGTTGGGCTCACCGAGCAGCAGGGTGGCGAGGCCGAGGCGCGTCTTCTGGCCGCCGCTGAGGCTGGCCACAGGCGTTGAGGGCGGCAGCTCGCCGAGGCCGAGGCCGGTGAGCACGGCGGCGGCCCGATGCTCACGGGCGTAGCCGCCGCAGGCCTCGAAGCGGGCGAGGGCCGCGTCGTAGCGCGCCATTGCCGTATCGAGCTCGGTAGCGATGGCCAGCCCCTGCGAGGCGGCGCCCAACTCGGCCTCGGCGGTGGCGTAGTCGCCCTGGGCCGCCAGGATCGCGGCGCCCACGCTGGCGCCGAGCGCAGCGTCGAAAGACTGGGCGAGATAGCCGACAGTGGCGCCGGGGGCGAGGGCGACCGTACCGGCGTCGGGCTGCTCGCGCCCGATGATAATGCGCAGCAGCGTGGATTTGCCGGCCCCGTTGGGGCCGATCAGGCCGACGTGCTCGCCATCGTTGATAAGCAAGCCAATATTGGAGAGAACTGTGGCTGCGCCGTAGGCTTTGTGCAGCCCGTGAACCTGAAGCATGGGGCCTCCTGGGGGGGGGCCGAGGCTCGCCGCCGACACCATAATACCATTAGGAGTGCCGTTGCAGCGCGTTAAGAGCACTCTAATGCTTCTGTCAACCACGCGGTGCTATACTTTCCTGGTACGTATTAGAAGTTGCTCCTGAGAGGTTGACGCCCGATGAACGACTCGCCCACGACATTTGTTCGCGCCCGATTGCCGCTCTGGCTCGTGGCGCCCCTGCTCGTGCTCACGCTGATGTTTGGCGCGGGCGGCGGACTTTTGGCCGGCTACCTGATCAACCGCCCCGCCGCAGCCTGCCCCGAGAGCCCCGAGGTCTGCGCGGAGTTTACCGTTTTCTGGGAAAGCTGGAAGCTCGCCCGCGAGCGCTTCGTGGAGCCCGATGCTACCGTGCCCGACGCGATGACGGCCGGCGCTGTGAATGGCATGCTCAACACCCTGGGCGATGAGGGCCACACCCGCTTCCTCACCGCCGAGGAGGCCGGTGAGTGGGACGAGTCGCTGCGCGGCTCGTTTGAGGGCATCGGTGCCTACATTGACGTGCGCGATGGCCAGACCGTGATCGTCGCCCCGATCGAGGGCTCGCCCGCCGAGCAGGCTGGCATCCGCCCCGGCGATGTGATCCTCGCGGTGAACGGCGCGTCTACCGAGGGCTGGGGCGTAGACGAGCTGCGCGCCGCCGTGCGTGGCCCCAAGGATACGCCGGTAACGCTGCGCGTGCTGCACCCCGGCGACGCCGAGCCGGTGGACATAACCATCACACGCGCGGAGGTGACAGTGCCGAGCGTAAGCTGGCGCATGCTGCCCGACAACGTCGCCCTGGTGCGGCTCAGCTCCTTCGACGACGACGCCAGCAACGAGCTGCGGGCGGCGCTCAGCGAGGCAAGCGCCCAGGGCGCCCGCGCCGTGATCCTCGATCTGCGCAACAACCCCGGCGGGCTTCTGAATCAGGCCGTCGATGTGGCGGGCCAGTTCTTGCCCGAGGGCACCACCGTGCTGCTGGAGGAGAACCGCGACGGCGAGCGCGAGGCCACAGTTACTGGAGCTGGCGGCCTGGCCCTTGAGCTGCCCCTGGTGGTGCTGATCAACAAGAACTCCGCCAGCTCGTCCGAGATTGTGTCGGGCGCGCTCCAAGACGCCGGGCGCGCCACGCTTGTGGGCGAGACCACCTTCGGCACGGGCACGGTGCTCACGCCCTTCCGCCTAAGCGACGGGAGCCGCCTGCTGCTTGGCACCCAGCAATGGCTCACGCCCGAGGGGCGACTGATCCGTGGACAGGGCATCGTGCCCGACGAGCCCGTGGAACTGCCCGTCGAGGTTGCGCCGCTCTCGCCCGCCGAGGCGGCCGCGCTACCCGCTGGCGAGCTAGGCGACAGCAGCGATGTGCAGCTTAGCCGCGCGCTGGAGCTAGCGTCGGCAGCCGCGAGCCGGTAGGGCGGCATGCACGCCGGGTGCTTCTGAACCCGGCGTGGGGCTACGTCATTGTTGGCGCTGTTGCCAGCATCCGGCGGTTAAAACCGCAGCGGCCGGGCCTGCGGCCGCGCATCGGCCTGCGCCGACGCGTCCAGACACGCCCGCGCAGGCGGGCGCCCGGCGCAGCGCGCCATCACGGCGCGCGTTCACGCGCCCGCCTGCCGACTATGACGTAGCCCTAACCCGGCGTGCATAAGTTGCAAGAAGCCTGGAGCTATGCTATACTTTTCAGCGTTGTGAGCGTGGCCCCATCGTCTAGCGGCCTAGGACGACACCCTCTCAAGGTGTAGATCGCGGGTTCGAATCCCGCTGGGGTCACCAAGCCTTATGGACCCGTGGTGTAGTGGTTAACATGCGGCCCTGTCAAGGCTGAGATCGCGGGTTCGATCCCCGTCGGGTCCGCCATAAGGCTTCAGAAAGGCTCACAGCAATGTGGGCTTTTTTGATCCCTGCGAGAAATACTTTACACAACGAGGCGACACATAACAAAAGCCCCGCGCTCATAACGAGGCGGGGCTGCTGGTGCGCGACACAGGCCGCTACGCGGCGAGCATCACGATGGGGACGATGAGCAGGGCCGCGAGCAGCAGCAGCAGGGCCACGAGCTTGAGCTGCTCGGCGCTGCGGCGGGCGGCGAGCTGGGCGCGGGCCTCGCTGGCGTAGGGCACGTTGGGCTGCTCGCCAAGCAGCACCTGGCCGAGGGTGCCCGGCGTGGTGACAAGCGTTCTGGCCAGGGTAGCCACGAGCTGCTGGGCGGTGATGAGCGGCGGGGCCCAGTAGACTTCGTCGGGGCTTAGCTGCTTGCCGGTGAGGGCGCAGCGCAGCTCGCCGCTTACTACCATGGGCTCCTGGTCGCGGCTCAACGGCTGTGGGTGGCTGATCAGTTCAGCTGGCATGGTTGGGTTACTCCCTGTGTGCTGCGGGCCAATGCGGTTCTGGGGCTGCTCCACGTCGTGGTGAAATCGGGTTGCGGCATTGCGTGGTCGCGCCCGCGTGGCGCTACTGTGGCTCAGGAGACGCGACGCACAAAGCGCTCGATGCGCTCCAGGGCCTCTTCGAGCTTGTCCATCGAGGTGGCGTAGCAGGCGCGCACATGGCCTGCCCCGCTTGGCCCAAAGGCGTCGCCTGGGATCACGGCCACCTGCTCCTCGGTGAGCAGCTGGTCGCAGAACTGCTCGCTGCTCATGCCGAGATGCCCGACATAAGGGTAGGCGTAGAAGGCGCCCTGTGGCTCGAACGTCTTCAGGCCGATGCTGTTGAGGCCGCCAACAATCACTTTGCGGCGCCGGTCGTACTCGGCGACCATGGCGCGCACATGATCCTCGCCGAAGCGCAGCGCCTCCAGGCCGGCATACTGGCTCATGGTGGGCGCCGACATAATGGCGTACTGATGGACTTTGCGCACAGCGGCGGTGATGTCCTCGGGCGCGGCCAGCCAGCCAAGGCGCCAGCCCGTCATCGCGTAGGCCTTGGAGAAGCCGCCAAGCAGGATGGTGCGCTGCTTCATGCCGGGCAGGGCGGCGAAGCATGTGTGCTCCACGCCATAGACGAGCCGGTCGTAGATCTCGTCGGAGATCACCAGCAGGTCGTGGCGCTCGGCTACGGCGGCTACCTCGAGCATGCGCTCACGCGAGAGCACCGCGCCGGTGGGGTTGCTGGGGTAGCCGATCAGGATGGCCCGCGTGCGCGGTGTGAGCGCGGCCTCCAGGGCCGCGCCGCTCACCTGGAAGCCATCCTCGACCCGCGTGGGCACATACACGGGCACAGCGTCGGCGAGCATCACGCAGGCCGGGTAGGCCACGAAGCATGGCTCCGGCACCAGCACTTCATCGCCGGGGTTGAGCGTGGCGAGGGCGGCGGCCATCATGGCCTCGCTCACGCCCACGGCCATCAGCAGCTCGCTCTCCGGGTTGTAGTCGGCGTCGTAGCGCATGTTAAGATGGGCGGCCAGGGCGACGCGCAGCTCGAGCAGGCCGGAGTTGGAGGTGTAGGCCGTGGTGATGTCGGCGGAGCGCTGGCCGGCGGCGCGGATGTCGGCGGGGGTGATAAAATCTGGCTCACCAACCCCGAGCGAGATCACGTCTGGCATGGTGGCGGCAATGTCGAAGAAGCGGCGGATGCCGGAGGGGGGGATGGCGTTAACGCGGCGCGAGATACGTTCGGGCGACATTGCACAGCTCCTGTTGTGCTAGGCCGCACAACCTGCCAAGGCGTGCGGGCATCTTACCACGCCGCCAATTCGGCGACGATACTGCAAACGTCCGACTCCAGTCCTATTCCGGCAGCCTCCAGCGGGCTACCGCGCAGGAGCACTACTTTACCATGAAGTACGCGGCGCTCCGTGCGCGCCCAAATTGACTCAGGAAATCAGGGATGCTATGATAGGCAAGCATTTCCCGCTCTGAAGCACGAGAAAGGTGCGCCCGCACCATGCAACAAGAGCAGCTGATCGCCCTGCGCGAGATCTATTGGAACGTCCCCCACGCCTTCGCCTCGCTCTTCCTCTACAGCCTCGCCATCGCCACCAGCGCGATCATGACCTGGGGCATCCTGCGCGACATCGGCCGCTGGCGCAAGGGGCGCCCCGACGCCAGGCTCGATCAGCTCCCAGCACGGCTGCGCGAGTTTTCGGTGCAGCTCTTCGGCCAGAAGAAGGTGCTACGCGATCGGCGCGCTGGCTCGATGCACACCCTGATCTTTTTCGGCTTCCTGACGCTCTTCATCGGCACCGACCTGATCGCCGTGGAGGAGGATTTTACGCTGCCGCTGATGGGCGCGGACGCCGGCAAGATCCTTGTGGGCGGCTTCTACCAGACCTATGAGCTGGTGCTGGATACGCTGGGCCTGATCTTTGTGATCGGCCTGATCTGGGCGACAGTGCGGCGCTACGGCGTGAAGACGGCCCGGCTCGACAATCGTCGCACGGATGCGTGGGTGCTCGGCGTGATGCTCTTCCTGGGCGTGGGCGGCTTCCTGATCGAGGGGCTGCGCATCGCCAACCAGTGCTGGCCGAGCGCCGCCGATTGCCGGATCTACACCTACACCCAGAACTGGGCGCCCCTGGCCTACGTGGGCTACAGTCTCGCGCTGCTCTTCCGCGCCATCGGCCTGGGCGATGGCAGCCCCGTGGCCTTGGCGATCCATCAGCTGCTCTGGTTCACCCACGCGGCTGCCACCTTCGCCTTTATCGGCTCGCTACCCTTCAGCAAGTTCAAGCATCTCTTCTACACGCCGCTCAATATCTTTTTCCGCGACACCACGCCCGCCGGCGCGCTTAACGCCATCCCCCAGCTCGAGGCTGAGATCGAAAAAGAGGAGCCGCGCCTCGGTGTGGCCACCCTGGCCGACCTGAGCTGGAAGCAGCGCATGGATCTCGACGCCTGTATGCGCTGCGGGCGCTGCCAGGATGCGTGCCCCGCCCACGCCGCCGGCAGCGATCTCTCGCCCAAGTTCCTGATCACCAAAATGCACGACCTGATGCGCCAGGAGCCGATTCGCTTCCAGGACGGCACGGTCAAGCTGGCCGTAGATCTAGCGGGCGGCATCGGCAGCGACGTAGACACGATCCCGCTGTACGGCAACCTTTTTAGCGAGAACGAGCTTTGGAGCTGCACCACCTGCTACGCCTGCGTCTACGAGTGCCCGGCGATGATCGAGCATGTGGACGACATTGTGGGCGCCCGGCGCCACCTCACGATGATCGCCAGCGAGGTGCCCCAGAGCGTGAAGCGCGTGCTGGAGGGTGTGGAGCGTGCCGGCAATCCCTGGCGCCTGCCGCAGCAGGATCGCGCTGCCTGGGCCGCTGGGCTCGATGTGCCGACGCTCGCAGAGAAGGGCGAGGCCGATGTGCTCTACTGGGTTGGCTGCGCGCCCAGCTACGACGAGCGCAGTAAAAACGTGGCCCGCGCGTTTGTGCAGCTGATGCAGCAGGCTGGCGTGGACTTCGCCATCCTCGGCGAGGAGGAGACTTGCACCGGCGATCCGGCGCGCCGCATGGGCGAGGAGCTGCTTTTCCAGTCGCAGGGGCAGCAGAATATCGAGACGATGAAGCAGTATAAGTTCAAGCGGGTGGTAACAACCTGCCCCCACTGCTTCAACTCGATCAAGAACGACTACCCGCAGCTTGGCGGGGGCGCAGGCAGCGAGTACGAGGTGATCCATCATACCGAGCTGCTCGACAGCCTGATCAAAGCCGGCAAGCTTACGCCGGTAACGCCCGTGGAAGAGAAGGTTGTCTACCACGACCCGTGCTATCTGGGGCGCTACAACGGCGTGTACGACCCACCGCGCGAGATCCTCCAGAGCATCCCCGGCGTGGAGCTAGTGGAGGCGCCGGAGCGCAACCGCGAGCGGGCCATGTGCTGCGGCGGCGGTGGCGGCAATGTCTGGATGGAGGGCTGGGGCAAAAAGGGCGTGAACGTCATTCGGCTGGAGCAGCTCACGGCGGAGCAGCCGCAGACGGTGGCGATGGGCTGCCCGTTCTGTATGGTGATGTTCGAGGACGCTGCGAAGAACACCGGCCGCGACGAGAGCGTCAAGCGCCGCGATGTGGCCGAGCTGCTGCTGGAGTCAGTGACGGTGACGCCGCCTACGCCTGACGTGCAATAGCCGATAGCCGATCAGGTATTTCAGCCTACGCGACGAGCGTACTTCGCGAGGAAATGGGTTTTGAGCAAGAAGCGCTTCGACCTGATCGTGATCGGCGGCGGCCCGGCAGGTGTAACGGCCACCCTGCGCGCGCGTGAGCTAGGCGCCTCGGTGGCGCTGATCGAGCGCAAGCGCCTGGGCGGCACCTGCACCAACGATGGCTGCGTGCCCACCCGCGTGCTGGCGCGCGCAGCCCGTCTGGCGCGCGATGCCCGCCAGATCACCGACTACGGCCTTGTCGGCGCGGCGCCAACGGTGGATCTGGCCGCCGTAATGGCCCAGGTGCAGGCGAAGATCGAGCTGCTCCACGCCAAGAAGGATCTGCTTGGAACGCTTGACCGCAGCGGCGTCACCACACTGAGCAACGCCGGGCCGGCCCGCTTTGTGGATGCGGGCAGCGTGGAGCTTGGCGATGGCACGCGCCTAACCGCCGAGAAGTTCATCATCTGCGCGGGCGGCTACGCGCGGCGCCTGCCCTTCCCCGGCGCCGAGCTGGCCTACACTCACGGCGACATCTGGGAGCTGCGCGAGCTGCCGCGCTCGCTGGCGATCATCGGCGCGGCGGCCACGGGCTGCCAGCTCGCCTCGATCTTCAACGCCTTCGGCTCCCAGGTGACGCTGCTTGAGGTGGCGCCGCGCATCCTGGCGGGCGAGGACGCGGATGTCTCAGGCGAGGTGGACCGCGCCTTCGCCGCCAACGGCATCCGCGTGGCGACAAGCATAGAGCGCATAACGGAGCTGACGCGGCAGGGCGCGGGGCTGCGCCTGGCCTACGAGCGCGGCGGGCGCGAGCTGCTCGATGTGGATGCGGTGGTGCTGGCGGTGGGGTGGCCGGGGAACGTGGCCGGGCTGGGGCTAGAGGCGGCGGGCGTGGCGGTGGAGCGCGGCTACATCACTACGGATGACTACCTACGCACAAGCCAGCCCCACATCTACGCGGCGGGCGACATCAACGGCAAGATGATGCTGGTGCAGAGCGGCGGCTACGAGGCCCGCGTGGCTGCGGAGAACGCTGTGGGCGGCAACCGCGAGCGGGTGGCCCACAGCATCGTGCCCCATGGCGGCTTTACCGACCCCGAGTATGGCAGCGTTGGGCCGACCGAGGCCGAGGCGCGCAAGCTGGGCGATGTGCTGGTGGCAACGGCGCCAATGAGCGTGGTGGACCGTGCCGTGATCGACGGCCACCCCGAGGGCTTCTGCAAGCTGATCGTGCGCCGCGACAACCACACTCTAGTGGCGGCGCACGTGGTGGGCGAGCAGGCGCTGGAGATCGTGCATGTGGTGGCGGGCGGCATTGCGGCGGGGATGCGCGTGGAGCAGCTGGCCAACCTGGCGATCGCCTACCCAACCTACACCGCCGTGCTAGGCGCCGCCGCGCAGCAGCTGATGCGCGAGCTCGGCACGGTCTCCACCGCGCAGTGGCGCGCCCTGGGCCAGCTAGCCGTAAGCCCACTGTAGGGCAAGATCAATCCACAGATGACACAGATCGCCGCTGTGTCATCTGTGGACAAAAAGATGGGGTCGACCCTACAGCGGGACGATCTCGAGCCAGGCCCGACTGGTGCCGCGCAGGTTCATCACAAAGTCGAAGCCGGCCTTTATTAGGCCATACTTCGCGTCGAGGATCTGGTTCGCCGCCTTGCTCTCCTCGGGTGGCAGAATGCGCGCCTGGCCCTCCACGGTGGGGCCGAGCGGCGTGCCGCGCGCGTCGGAGGGGCCAAGCAGCACGCGCCCATTGTTGCGGATGCGCTTCGTCTTCCCCGCATCCATGGTCGTCATCACATAGATTTTGTTGCCGCTAAGGGCGAACCAGACCGGCGTCTTGATCGCCTCGCCGCTCTTGCGGTAGGTAAACAGGTTGGCGTACTTATGCTTTCCGGCGAGCACCGTAAAGCCGCTGGGTGTGTCTGTCTGGGTCATAGTTACGCTCTCCTAACAGGATCTAGTCAATTCAACAAGCTTTAGCTGCGCTCGGGCTGTTCCCTGTTCCCTGTTCCCTGTCGTTGTACCACAGCTACAGCTCGCCCGCCAGTGCCCGGTAGACAGCCGCCCACTCGGGGAGGCTCAGAGTCTCGGCGCGGCGCATGGGATCTACACTGGCGGCCTGGAGCGCGGCCAGTGCTGCCTCGCGGGGGATCTTCACGCCCATCGCGGCGAGGCCACCGGGCAGCGCGTTGCCAAGCTGCTTGCGCGCGTGCAGAAAGCCCGCTTTGATCACGCGGAAGAGCCTGCCTACATCGTCTACCTCTACGGCAAGGCGTGGGCGTCGGCGCAGCCGTAGCACCGCCGAGTCCACGGCGGGGGCGGGGAAGAAGCTCGCGGCCGGCACGCGCGCCACGATCTCCGCCTCGGTGTAGAGCTGCACCGAGTGGGCCAGGACGCTCAGATCGCCCGGCGCGGCCGTGATGCGCTGGCCGACTTCCCACTGCACCAGCACCACGCTCAGCTCGGGTGGCTGATCCGCCTCCAGAAAGTGCCGCAGCACCGGCGCGGTGATCGCGTAGGGCAGGTTGGCCACGAGCTTGTAGCGCTGAGCGCTGAGTGCTGAGTGCTGAGTGCTGAGTGCCAGGATCGCGCTCGGCGAGATGCGCAGCACGTCGGCCTGGATGATCTTGAGCGGCGCCGTGGGGAACTCGTCGTGCAGGCGGGCGGCGAGACGCTTGTCTAGCTCCACAGCCAGGGTGAGGCCGGCGCGCTGCGTGAGCTCCCAGGTGAGCACGCCGAGGCCAGGGCCAACCTCCACCGCTAGGTCGCTGGGGACGAGCTCGGCGGCCTCCACGATTGCGTCAAGGGCGTCGGCATCGATCAGGAAGTTCTGGCCCATGCCACGGGTGGGCCGCAGATCAAGGCTGCGCAGGGCCGCCTGGACGCGCTGGGGGTCAAGGTAGGGGTTCATGGCTCGATCGGCACAATAATTGTTACGGTGGTGCCATTGCCGGGGGCCGACTGGATCTCGGAGCCGCCGCCCACTAGGCGGGCGCGCTCGTCGATGTTGAGCAGGCCGAACGAGCCGCGCTTCTCGTAAGTTCGCATCACCGCCTGCATATCGAAGCCGATGCCGTCGTCCTGCACGACAGTGATCAGGTTGCGCCCCTCACGCCGCAGCCGCACCCAGACAGTCTTCGCCTTGGCGTGCTTGAGCGCGTTGTTCACAGCCTCTTGGATAATATTAAAGAGCGTGCCCTCGGTCTTCGTCTCCAGCTGCACACTGGCGGCACCATCGGCATCTAGCAGGATCGCCACGCCAGCACTGTTGCCCTGGAAGCGCTCCAGGTACTGCTCCAGCGTCACCTTGAGGCCCTGCGTCTCGAGGACCAGGGGGCGCAGCTCGAAGAGCATGGTGCGGATCTCGTAGGTGGTGCGCTTGGCCAGGATGCTCAGCTTGTCGAGCTCCTCGATCACACGGCGCGGGTCGCGTTCCAGCAGCCGCTTAATGAACTCCACATTCATCGTGATCGCGGCCACGGCCTGGGCCGGGCCGTCGTGGAGATCGCGGGCCAGCTGGTGGCGCACCACCTCCTCCTTAGAGATCAGCTTGCTGCGCTCCTCTTTAAGGTCAAAGATCAGCTGGGCATTGTGCAGCGCGATGATCGCATAGTTGGCGAGGGCGGTGAGATTCTCGATCTGCTCGCCTGAGAAGGCGCCCACCTCGCCGCTCGCTACCACCATCAAGCCGTAGGTGCGCAGGTTGGCGCGCAGCGGGATCAGGCTGGCGCTGCGACAGTTCTTCAGGCTATCGAAGCTTTGGAGATCGGGCTCCTGGCTGACATCGGGCACCACGCATGGCTCGGGGCTGCGCAAGGCCGCCGCCAGACCACGGCCCACTTTCACGCGGCGGGTCTGGTCGCTCACACTTAGCGACTGGCTGGCCGCCACGTAGAGCTCATCCGGCTGGCCTGCGGAGAGCAGCACAAAGCCGATGTTGAAGGGCACGAGCCGACGGCTCTCGCGGAGCGTAACATCCAGCACCTGCCGGTAGTCTACCGTGGTCGAGAGCGTGTAGGCCACCTCGTAGAGCGAGCGCATCTGGTCGCGGTAGGCGCGGGCCTCGGTGAGTGCCTGCTGGGCCTGGCGGCGCGCCTCCACCACGCTCTGGCGGTTGTTCTCGGCCCAGCGCTCGGCGAGGCCGCTGGTGATCCAGGGCACAAAGGTGAGCGTGAGCCCGCGCAGGCCGAGGGCCACATAGTCAAGCAGGGTGAGCACCGCGTCTTGGGCCAGCACGCGGCGCCAGCCGATAAAAGCTGCGATATAGAAGACCGCCGCGACGATGCCGGAGAGCAGGCTTACGGAGGGCGGCTGGCGGAGAGCGGCGTTGATCAGCGGCAGCAGGTAAAGCGGGAAGAAGATCACCACCTGCTCGCCGCCGAAGAAGGCCATCAGCGAGATGAACATCAGGTCGATCAGGTAGGCCAGGTCTAGGATGGAAGCAGTGCCAGGGATGAAAAGGGCGCCGGTTGCGAGCAGGCTGAAGCCGATGTAGGCCCACAGCAGAATTATCATCGGCGAGCTGGCCGTGGTCACGGGCCAGGCCGGCTCGTTGCTCAGGAACTGCGTCACCGGGAAGAGCAGCAGGATGGTGAGCCAGCGCGCAAAGGTATAGAAGCGCTCGCCGCCGAGCAGGCTCCAGCGCCTTATGCCCGTGCCTGGCGGAGTGGTCTGGCTGGTCGCCGTTGTTGTGGCCTTCACGAATCTCCCAGGGCAACTGCTACGCGTCGGCCGCTGCCGCTATGGTGGCACAGCGCCATTACGGGTGCCGACGCGCGCGGCCCAGCCTACAGCGCCTTGAGGGCATCGAGCGTAGAGCGCACCGCGTTGGCGGACTGCTGCACCAGCGCCTGCTCCTCCGCGTTGAGCGGCAGCTCGATGATCCGCTCGACCCCGCCAGCGCCCAGCACCACCGGCACGCCGAAGTAGAGATCGCTCAGGCCGTACTGGCCGGTGAGGTAGGCGGCGACAGGCAGCACGCGCTTCTTGTCCTTGATCACGGCCTCCACCATCTGGGTGGTGGCGGCGGCGGGGGCGAAGTAGGCGCTGCCCGTCTTGAGCAGGTTGACGATCTCGCCACCGCCCTTGCGGGCCCGCTCCACGATTGCATCGAGGCGATCTTTGGGGATAAACTCGCTCACGGGGATGCCGGCGATGGTGGAGAAGCGCGGCAGGGGCACCATCTCGTCGCCGTGGCCGCCCATCAGCATGGCCTGGATGTCCTCGACCGACACGCCGGTCTCCATGGCGATGAAGGTGCGGTAGCGGGCGCTGTCCAGCACACCAGCCTGGCCGATCACACGCTCCTTGGGGAAGCCGCTGGCCTCGGCGGCCACGTAGGTCATCGCATCCAGCGGGTTGTTCACCACAATGATCACGGCGTTGGGCGAGAGCGGCGCGGCCTGCGTGATGCAGCTGCGGGTGATCTCGGCGTTAACCTTGATCAGATCCTCGCGGCTCATGCCGGGCTTGCGCGGGGCGCCCGAGGTTACCACGATCACGTCGGAGTCGGCGGTGTCGGCGTAGCTGTTGGTGCCGATCACGCGGGCGTCGTAGCCCATGATCGGCGCGGCCTCGTACAGGTCGAGCGCCTTGCCCTGGGGCACACCCTCCACAATATCCACGAGCATAATATCGCCAAGCTCGGCGGCGGCGCACCAGTGTGCGGTGGTAGACCCGACAAATCCGGCGCCGATGATGCTGATCTTCTTGCGCATGCTGAGGCCTCCTAAGGCTCTATGGCGCGCCCGAACGCCCGTCGCACAACGACGGCGCTCCACGTACGACAGCAGTCATTGTAGCACAATGGGTTAGGCCCGCACGGGCGCGCGTGAGGCCCGCAGGCGGCGCAGGGCCTCCGCCAGATCGGCAGGCAGCGGCGCGTTGAACTCGCGCCATGTGCCATCGCTGGGGTGAGCGAAGCCGAGCTTATGGGCGTGGAGGAACTGCCGCGTAAGGCCGAAGGTTGAGCGGTTTTTGCGCCCGCCGTAGGTGGGATCGCCCAGCACCGGCCTACTGCGATACAGCATATGCACGCGGATCTGGTGGGTGCGCCCCGTATCCAGCCGCACCTCTAGCAGCGTGTAGGCGCCCAGTTCCTCTAGCACGGTGTAGTGCGTGCGCGCCTCGCGGCCGCTTGGCGTCACCGTCATACGTAGGCGGTCGTCGGGGTGGCGGCCGATCGGCCCCTCGATCATGCCGACTGGCTCCTTGAAGTGGCCTTCGACTACGGTCAGATAGAGCTTCAGCATGGTGCGGGCGCGCTGCTGCTCGGTGAGCGCCTGCATCGCCTGGTCGTGGCGGGCCACCACCAGCAGCCCCGAGGTGCCCTGGTCGATGCGATGCACAATACCGGGGCGCACGCCGCCGTTGATCTGCATCTCGGGGTAGCGCGCCAGCAAGGCGTTGGCCAGCGTGCCGCCGGCGTGGCCGGGCGCCGGGTGGACAACCATGCCCGCCGCTTTGTCCACCACTACCACGTCGGCGTCCTCGTAGACGATATTGAGCGGGATGGCCTCGGGCTGGAGGGTCGTGGGCTGCGGGGGGGGCACCGTCACGTCCACCCGGTCGCCGAGGCGCAGGACGAAGCTGCTGCGCGCCGGCTTGTCATTCACCTTCACGCGGCCATCCTCCACCAGCTGCTGGACGAAGGAGCGCGACAGGTCGGCCACAGTGCGCGTAACAAAGCGATCCAGGCGCTCGCCGACATCGTCGGGGGCGGCGTAGAGAACCAGCGTGTCGAGAGCAGTCATTATTATTCGGGGTCTCTGCTCAGCAGATCGCTCAGCAGGCCATCGTCGCGAGGGGTAACAAGAGTAGTAGGTGCGGGATCGTCGCCGACGAACACCAGATAGCCGGCGAGCATGGTTACGCCCACCGAGATTGCGCTGTCGGCCAGGTTGAAGACAGGCCACCAGCCCACCTGGATAAAGTCTACCACGTAGCCGTGGCGCAGCCGGTCGAGAATGTTGCCCACAGCGCCGCCCACAATCAGGCCCATCGCCACCTGTACCCAGGGGCTGCGGTTGGGCAGGTGGTAGACGTAGGCGTAGACTGTGCCGGCGGTGATCAGGATCGAGGTGACGGTGAAGAGCTGGGGCAGGTTCTGGAACAGGCCGAAGGCTATACCAGTGTTCTGGCCGTAGACAAGGTTCAGCCAGTCGCCGACAAGCGGGCGAACCTTTGTGCCAGGGACAGGGCCGAGGGCAGCGACGGCCAGGCTTTTGGTGAGTTGGTCGGCGGCGATCACGGCGAGGCCCAGGCTGGCGGGCAGCAGCCAGCGGCGGGTGTCGGCTGTGAGGAAGGGTGTGCTCACGGGGGCCTCACTGGGAGCCCAGGGCCTGCTCGTCGCTGCGGGCACGGCGCTGGGCCAGCTCGTCGCGGAGGAACTGGAGCATCAGCAGCGCGGCGCCCACCGAGATCGCGCTGTCGGCCAGGTTGAAGATCGGGAACCAACCCACCTGGACGAAATCCACCACGTAGCCGAGGCGGATGCGGTCGATCAGATTGCCGAAGGCGCCGCCCATGATCAGCCCCATGATCAGCTGCACAGAGCTGTGCTGGTTCGGCAGCTGCGTGACATAAAAGTAGATTGCGCCGGCCACGATCAGCAGCGCAGTGATGATAAGCAGCTCGGGGTGGCCCTGAAGCAGGCTAAAGGCCACGCCGGTATTGTGCGAGTAGGCGATGCGCGCTGTGTCGCCAATGAGCGGGACGAAATTCGTCATCGTGGTGGGGCCAAGCGTTGCCACCACCCACTGCTTCGTAAGCTGATCGAGGACGATCACCGTGATGGCCACCAGGGCCGGCACGATCCAGATGTTACGATTGGGCTTTTGCACCGGGTGCTCTCCTGCGGTCTGCCCGCAGGCTGGGCCGCAACTTGCCAATACACTTACACCATTATAGCTCACAACTGCCATTGCCGCCGCCCCTTCAGCGCACGCCCATGCGGTTGGGGCGCACAAGAAGCTTTGCAGTGAGGGCGCAGCGTGTTATACTGTTACGGAGTATCGTCAGCGGCGACGCGTAATGCGCGTGCGCTACAAAACCGCCCCGACCGTCGTGGCGCGGCTCCAGAACACGGAGATGGTTGAGCGTGAAGATCACGACTGAAAAGCTGCCCAAGAGCCTGTTGTCATTGCAGATCGAGCTGGAAAAAGAGCGTCTCGAGCGCGGCCTCGATCAGGCAGCCCGCCGCCTCTCGCAAAAATACCCGATCCACGGGTTTCGCCCCGGCAAGGCCCCGCGCTTTATGATCGAGCGCACCTTCGGCCGCGACGCCCTAATCGAAGAGGCCTCGGACGATCTGATCAACAAAGCCTTTCGCGACGCCCTCAAGCAGGAGGGGATCGCCCCCGTGGGCCAGGCCGCGCTTCAGAGCGTCACCTCGAACGACCCTTTCAGCTTTACCATCCATATCCCCGTGCAGCCCACGGTCGACATCGGCGACTACCGCGCCCTGCGCGCGCCGCTCGATCTCGCCGAGATGACGGACGAGCAGCTTGAGCGCGCGCTCGACGTAATGCGCGACCGCCACGTGGTGCTAAAGGAGCTGGACGAGCCGCGCCCCGCTCAGGACGGCGACCAGCTGAAGGTGAAGCTCGACACGATTGTCGATGGCGCGCCGCTCAACGAGCGCAGCAACGCCGAGGAAGCCCCCGAGCAGACGCTGGATCTTGTCAAGGGCCGCCTGGTAGACGAGCTGTACGATGGCATGCTCGGCGCTAACGTCGGCGACACGAAAGAGATCAGCGCCACCATGCCGGACGACCACGGCAACGAGCAGGTGCGCGGCAAAGCGGTCGTTTTCAAGGTCGAGATCCTCAGCATGCAGGAGCGCCTGCTCCCCGATTGGGAGGAGCTGCCCACCCTAGAGGAGTTCGAGGGCACGCTAGAGGAGCTGCGCGCCAAGACCCGCAGCGACCTGGAGGTGGCCGCGCGCAACGCCGCTGAGCGCAAAAGCCTGGACAGCTACGTCGATCAGCTGGTGGCCCAGACTAGCTATGACATCCCCGACGTGATGGTGAGCGAGCTGGCCCACGAGCTGCTCCGCGATCAGGAGCGCCAGTTCTCGCGCTACGGCATCACCATGGAGCAGATGCTCCAGTATCGTGGGCAGACCCACGAGCAGGCGGTTGAGGCGCTGCTGCCCGACGCCGAGCGCCAGACGAGAATCACGCTCGCCCTGCGCGAGGTGGTTGGCCACGAGGGCCTGAAGATCTCGCAGGCAGAGCTACAGACGGAGCTGAGCCGCCTGCTGCTGGACTACAACGAGTCTGAGCGTGCCAGTGTCGCCCAGACGCTCCAGACCCAGATGCTCAATAACGTAGCGAGTGCGGCCCTAGATCGCAAGCTGCGCGAGCGCCTGGTCGCGATTGCGGTCGGCGAGGCCCCCGCCCTGGAGGGGTCGGTCGCGCCCGCAGCGGGCGCGACCGAGGGCGCCGAGGTCGAGATGGCCGAGGTCGCAGTGGTCGAGCCCGAGGCTGCCGAGGCTGAAGCCGCCGAACCCGCCGTGAAGGCGGTTGAGTAGATCCACTCGTGGGGATGTAGCGCGCTGCGCCCCAACCATAGCTGGAAAGAAGGCCTTTAATGAACTGGACCTCTTCAAGCGGACCCTCCTGGGAGCTACAGCGCGCCGAGAGCCTCATCCCGATGGTGGTTGAGAGCACCAGCCGCGGCGAGCGCGCCTTCGATATCTACTCGCGCCTGCTCAAGGAGCGCATCATCATCCTTGGCACGCCAATCGAGGACCAGATCGCCAACCTGGTCGTGGCCCAGTTGCTGTTCCTGGAGAGCGACGACCCTGACCGGGACATCTCGCTCTACGTGAACAGCCCTGGTGGGTCTGTCACCGCTGGCCTGGCGATCTACGACACGATGCGCCACATCCGCCCCCACGTCTCCACCGTCTGCCTCGGCCTGGCGGCGAGCATGGCGACGATCATTTTAGCTGGCGGCGAGAAGGGCAAGCGCTTCAGCCTGCCGAACTCCACCATCCACATGCACCCGGCCCTGGGCGGGTTCCGTGGCTCTGGCCCCGACGTGGAGATCCAGGCCCGCGAGCTGCTGCGGCTTCAGAACCTTGGGCGCGACCTGATGGCACGCGACACCGGGCAGACAGTGGACAAAATCTCACGTGATTTCGACCGCGACGCGTACATGACCCCGCAGCAGGCCAAGGAGTACGGGATCATCGACGAGATCCTGAGCCACGAGGGGCTGGCGGACAAGAAGTAAGATGAGGGTACAGGGTACGGGGGACAGGGAACAGCCGGAGGCTACCCCACCCTGTACCCTGTACGCTATACCCTGCGCCTACCCGGAGACATCCCCATGACCCGTTCCCGCAATACTGGTGGTCGCGGCGCCTATGTCTGCTCGTTCTGCGGCCGTGGCCAGGACGAGGTGCAGCGCCTGATCGCCGGCCCTGGCACGGTGTTTATCTGCGACGAGTGCGTGGCGCTCTGTAGTGCCATTATCGCCGAGGAGACCGAGCAGCAGATGGCGGCGCCACGGCGCAACGCCCCGCCCGGCCCCGCCCGACTGCCCACGCCGCGCAAGCTGCGCGAGAAGCTCGACCAGTATGTGGTCGGCCAGGAGCGGGCCAAGGTGGTGCTCTCCGTGGCCGTCTATAACCACTATAAGCGCATCCGGGCCGGCTCAAAGATCGACGATGTGGAGATCAGCAAGAGCAACATCTTGCTGCTCGGCCCCACCGGCAGCGGCAAGACGCTGCTCGCCCAGACGCTGGCGCGCGTGCTGGATGTGCCCTTCGCAATCGCCGATGCTACGGCGCTCACCGAGGCCGGCTACGTGGGCGAGGACGTGGAGAATATTCTCCTGCGCCTCATCCAGGCCGCCGACGGCGACGTGGAGCGCGCCCAGACGGGCATCATCTACATCGACGAGATCGACAAGATCGCCCGCAAGGCCGATAACCCCTCGATCACGCGCGATGTCTCCGGCGAGGGCGTGCAGCAGGCGCTGCTGAAGATCCTTGAGGGCGGCGTGGCCCACGTGCCGCCGCTGCCCGGCCGCAAGCACCCGCAGCAGGAGTACATCTCCTTCGACACCACCAACGTACTTTTTGTGTGTGGCGGCGCCTTCGAGGGCATTGAGGAAGTGATCGCGAAGCGCATGCGCGGCAAGAGCCTGATCGGCTTCGGTAGCCAGCAGGCGGCGGCCAGCTCTGAGGATCACACCCGGCTGATCGCGCAGCTGAACCCGGACGACCTGATGCGCTACGGCTTTATCCCTGAGTTTATCGGCCGGCTGCCCGTGGTGGCGGGGCTGGAGCCGCTCACACAGGAGGCGATGCTGCGCATCCTCACCGAGCCGCGCAACGCCGTGATCAAGCAGTACCAGAAGCTGCTAGCCCTGGACCATGTGGTGCTTGAGTTTACCCCCGACGGCCTCGACGCCATCGTGGAGCGGGCCATGCAGGCGCGGACCGGCGCGCGCGCCCTGCGCTCGATCGTCGAGGAGGTGCTGCTCGACGTAATGTACGAGGTGCCCGCGCAGGAGCATATCGAGCGCTGCATCATCAACGCTGAGGTTGTGGCTGGGCGTGGCCACCCCATTCTTGTGCCACGAACGGCAGACCGTGGGGAGTATCGCCGTCGGTTGGACGAAGCCGTGTAGGAAGTGCAAAATGCAAAATGCGCGAAGGGCTGAGCCCCGCCGTATTTTG
>Ga0136636_10000517_pt1 | contig 19857 bp, 17 predicted proteins | sample AntDrymUQ8522106_2_FD_104653 | JGI IMG/M metagenome (GOLD analysis project Ga0136636, IMG submission 104653) | Polar desert sand microbial communities from Dry Valleys, Antarctica - metaG UQ852 (21.06) | ecosystem: Environmental > Terrestrial > Soil > Desert | place: Antarctica: Dry Valley... | reverse complement strand
GGTGTCGACAACCTGCTGACGCAACTTGCCCGCTGCTGCAAACCGGCACCGCCGGACGAAATTCAAGGCTTCATCACGCGCGGCAAGGGGATTTCGATTCACCGCATGGATTGCTCCAATTTTGCCAACCTGATTGCGCTGCATCCAGAGCGGGTGATTGAAACGGATTGGGGTGTGCAGACGACTGGTGTGTTTGCCACCGACGTCGTCGTAGATGCACATGATCGGCAAGGCTTGTTACGCGATATTTCCGAAATTTTTACCCGGGAAAAACTCAACGTGATTGGCGTCAATACCCAGTCGAAACAGGGTAAGGCGCACATGAGTTTCACCGTTGAAATCACCAATCTGCAGCACCTGCAACGTACGCTGACGCTGATCCATGATGTTGAAGGCGTGGTTGGCGTGCGCCGCGCTTGATCTCTGAGGGGAGCTTATGAAAGGGCACTTTGCCGCAATTTCACTGACCGTTATTGGCGCTTTGGCGCTGGCGGTCAATCTTGATCTGATCGAAATTGACCTTGTTACGCTCATGCGCAAATGGTGGCCACTTGCCTTGATTGCCTTGGGCGTTGCCTTATATTTCACGCCAGACGACAAAGGCGAACGGAAGCCAAAATAGCGACAGGCATTTGATTTCTGTAACGCTGTTATTGCGTGCTTATGTACGAAGCCCAGGAATCCAGTCATAACGGTGGATTCCTGGGCTCATCACAGCGGCAAATGAATGCCGCAGTATTTCCCTAGTTTTTACCCAGTATCACCATGAGTTCGCCCTGCGCATTGTGCGGTTTTGCTCGTGCGGAGCGGCGGCGCTGGTAGGCCCCGACCGGATTCATTTCCCAACCTTGCTGGTTATCGGCCAGGTAAAACTTCAGGCCCTCGGTAATGACGCGTTTTTTCAGCTTGGGGTCGAGAATGGGGAATGCCAGTTCAATGCGTTTAAAGAAATTACGCTCCATCCAGTCAGCGCTCGACAGATAGACGTTTTCCTTGCCGTCGGCATAGAAATACATGACCCGATGGTGTTCGAGAAAACGACCAATGATCGAGCGGACACGAATGTTGTCCGAGAGACCGGCGACCCCGGGGCGGAGGATGCAAACACCGCGCACAATCAGGTCGATGCTAACGCCGGCCTGCGAGGCTTCGTAAAGCGCATTGATAACTTCCGGCTCAACCAGCGAATTCATCTTGGCGACAATGCGCCCCTTACCGCCGGCGCGCGCTGCATCCGCTTCGGCTTGAATTGCCGCGACGACATTCGGTTGCAGGGTAAACGGGGCCTGCCAGAGGTGCTTCAATGTCCGTGCTTTGCCCAATCCGGTGAGTTGCTTGAATACTTCACTGACGTCGTGAGTGATTTCCTCATTGGCCGTCATTAGGCCGAAATCGGAGTAGAGGCGGGCGGTACGCGGGTGGTAATTGCCGGTGCCAAGGTGAGCGTAGCGCTTCAGGCCGCCTTCTTCACGGCGGACGATAAGTAGCGCCTTGAGGTGTGACTTGTAGCCGACCACACCATAAACCACATGGGCGCCGACTTCTTCGAGTTTGGTGGCCCAACCGATATTCGCTTCTTCATCAAAGCGCGCCATCAGTTCGACGACCACCGTGATTTCCTTGCCATTTTGAGCGGCGCGGATCAACGACTGCATCAGCACTGAGTCAGTGCCGGTGCGATAGACCGTCATCTTGATGGCAACGACCTGTGGATCCTTGACGGCCTGATTGAGCAATTCAATCACCGGCGCGAAAGATTGGTAAGGGTGGTGGAGCAGGATGTCGTTCTTGCGGATGCTGTCGAAAATATTGGCACCCTTGCCGACAGCCTTGGGAATCCCCGGAGTGAAAGAAGAAAACTTCATGTCCGGGCGGTCGACCGAGTCGGGAATCTGCATCAGGCGAACCAGATTCACCGGCCCCTGAACGCGATAAAGGTCGGCTGGCTTGAGGTCGAACTGGGCTAGCAGATATTCGGTCATCGCCGGCGAGCAGTTGTCGGCAACTTCCAGGCGGACAGCGTTGCCGAAATTACGCTGCGGCAATTCACCCTGCAACTTGGTACGCAAGTTGGTGACTTCTTCTTCATCGACAAAGAGATCGGAATTGCGCGTGGCGCGGAACTGGTAACAGCCGAGCACGTCCATGCCGGTAAATAGCTCACCAACAAACTCGTGCAGGATGGAGGAGAGGAAAACAAAGCCGTAAGCACAGCCGGCGAGTTCTTCCGGCAAACGGATAACCCGTGGCAGAACGCGGGGCGCCTGCACGATAGCGGCGTTGGAACTGCGTCCAAAGGCGTCCTTGCCTTCGAGTTCAATGGCGAAATTCAAGCTTTTATTGAGGACGCGTGGAAAGGGGTGTGAAGGGTCGAGTCCGATCGGTGTCAGGACCGGCACCATTTCCTGGATGAAGTAATTTCGGATCCACTCGCGCTGCGCCTCATTCCAACTTGAACGGCGCAGGAAGCGGATGCCTTCTTCGGCGAGCTTGGGCAGGATAACGTCGTTCAGGTGTTGGTACTGTTCGGTGACGATGGCGTGGGCTTCGGCCGAGACGAGGCGAAAGGCTTCCTGAGCCGTTTTGCCATCATTGGTCACAGCCAAAGAGTGAGCCTGAATCTGTTCCTTGAGGCCGGCCATGCGGACCTCAAAAAACTCGTCGAGGTTGCTCGACACAATACACAGGAAGCGCAGACGTTCGAGCAGTGGTACTTGGTTGTCCTGCGCCTGGGCAAGAACGCGCCGATTGAAGGCAAGCAGGCCAAGTTCACGGTTGAGGTAATTTTCGGTCGGAAAGCGGGGGGTAAGGAAAGGGTGGGTCATCGCACGCGCTCCATGTAATCTCTAAAGTATATTCCTCAAGTCCATCATTTTGTTGCATAAATGTTGCAAGAAAATGACAAGAGCGGTGGGTTATTTGAGGCGGACCGGTTTGCTGCGGTCGACGGTCAAAAAAGGCCAATTTTCACAACTCTGTTTTATAGTCGTGGATTGACGTTTGCCCACGGAGAAACCGCATGTTCAAGGGAATACTGATTAACAAGGATGACGCTGGTTATCGTGTTGCCGTCCAGGATATTGAGGAAGCACAGTTGCCGGATGGTGACGTGACCGTCAAGGTTGGATGGTCAACACTGAATTACAAGGATGGCTTGGCGATTACCGGCAAGTCGCCGGTGGTGCGCCGTTTTCCCATGGTGCCGGGGATCGATTTTGCCGGCACGGTGACGGCAAGCAGTCACCCGGATTGGAGAACGGGCGATCAGGTTGTATTGAACGGCTGGGGCGTCGGTGAAACCCATTGGGGTGGCTTGGCACAAATGGCACGAGTCAAGGGGGACTGGCTCGTGCCGCTGCCCAAGGCGTTCAGTGCTCGACAGGCGATGTCGATTGGTACGGCGGGCTACACTGCCATGCTCTGCGTGCTGGCGCTGGAACGTCATGGCATCAAGCCGGCGGATGGTGAAATTCTGGTGACTGGCGCCAATGGCGGTGTGGGCAGTGTCGCCATCGCACTGCTTTCCAAGCTCGGTTATACGGTTGTAGCTTCGACCGGGCGGGCTGCTGAAGAAGCGCATTTGAAAAAGCTCGGTGCCAGCGCGATTATCGAGCGCAATGAGCTTTCCGCACCCGGCAAGCCGATTGGCAAGGAGCGCTGGGCGGGCGTGGTTGATGCGGTCGGTAGCCATACGCTGGCCAATGCTTGTGCTACCACCAAGTACCGTGGTGCCGTTGCCGCCTGTGGTTTAGCTCAGGGTATGGATTTTCCGGCGACGGTCGCGCCCTTCATCCTGCGTGGTGTGACGCTCTACGGCATCGACAGTGTAATGGCGCCGCAAGCGGTTCGCCTGGCAGCGTGGGAGCGCTTGGCACGTGATCTTGAGATTGCCAAACTGGATGAAATCACTCACGAAATTAGTCTGGCCGAAGCGATTGAAACTGCTGCGGCATTGCTTGACGGCAAAGTCCGTGGTCGAGTGGTTGTGGATGTCAATCGGTAGGCGGTCACCATTGCAATTGGCCGCAAATCTTAATTAACGCCTTGCCAATTTTTGGGCGCTGTGGTTTTCCGAGCTAATTGCCGGACCCAGCGCGGCGAGCATTGTTTCCAGTTTGGCTTCAGTTTCGGCCAGTTCCTGTTCCGGATCGGAGCCCGCAACGATGCCTGCACCGGCTTGTAATTCGGCCGTGTTGCCGTCGAGCAAGGCGGAGCGGAGAGCGACCGAAAATTCGCCGCTGCCATCCAAGGAGAGTAGGCCAAACCCGCCGCTGTACCAGCCGGGACGCTGTTCGTGATGTGCGTTTAGCCAATCCAGCGCAGTTGGTACAGGAAAGCCGCCAACCGCTGGCGTCGGGTGCAAGGCGCCGACAAGATCAAAGAGCGTTGTGCCGGGATAAACCTTGGCCGCTATCTGGCTGCGTAAATGCATCAGATGGCCGGCCGGGTGTTCCTGTGCCAAGCTGATTCTTGGGCTGGTCATGCAATAGGGGGCCAGCGCCGCGCAAACAGCACGCACGACGAGTGATTGCTCATGCTGGTTTTTCTGCCCGGCGAGTGCTGCCGAGCCGGGCCATGCGGTGCCGGCGAGCGCGTCGGCGCTGAGTTGCTGGCCACTGAGTTCAACGAGTTGTTCCGGTGTGGCACCGAGGAAAGTTTGCTGCCCGTTTCCATAGGCGTAGATCAGGCTGGTGGCTTGCTGTTGGACTAAATTGCCGAGCACCTGTGCGGGTGAGAAATCCTGTTTCCCTTCAACTTTCTTGCATCGGCTAAGCACCAGCTTATCAACGTGGCCGGCGTTGATATCACGCAAGGCGGCAGTCACGCGGGCAATCCAGGCACGCTTGGGTAGTGCCTCGAGGCGGCTGGCGAGCAGTTCAACTGGCTCGGCCTTGGCTTGACTGCGTAGGAGTTGCTGCCATTCATCCGGCGCTTGGCTGATACGTCCGGCAGGTATGGTGAGTGTTGCTGAACACACGCCATTGAGGTTTTCCAGCAGGATGGCGGGAATGGCCAGCAGGGCATTGGGGAGCGGGGCGTCGTTTCTTGGGTCAAAGGCAAAACCGGCAAATAGTAGTGGCGGGCCTTCACTCCGCCAATGCTGGCCGAGCCCGGCGAAGGCGTTGTCCAAGGCGGCAAAGCGGTGTGGGCCGGTGCTGGTTACCTGTAGCGCATGGCCAATGCCGAGACGAAAGACCTGTTGCGATGGCTGGGCGTAATACCAAAATGGGCTGCTGGCTGGCAGCAGGTACAGCCAGTCAGTGTCAAGTTTTCCCAGCTCAAGTCGCAGGCTGAGCGGGGCGGCGGCGGGCGCATTACCGGCTAGTTTGGTGAGACGGCTGTGAAGTTCAGGCGCAGCCAGTTGGTGGCGGAGCAGGGTAAGCATTAATTTGCTTCCGCCGCAATTTGCCTTAGCGCAGCGCGATCAATTTTGCCATTGGGGTTGCGTGGTAACTGCTCGATGAAGCAGATTTTTCGCGGCAAGGCAGCAGTCGGCAAATGCTGGCAGGCGTGGTCGAGCAGTGCTTTTGGTTCAACCGTGCCAACGATAAGTGCCACCACCAGATCTCCCCATACTGGATCCGCTTTGCCGGTAACGGCAACGTCACGCACGCCAGGGCAGGCGGCCAGGCAGGATTCAACTTCAAAGGGATGGACATTGCGGCCGCCACTGATCAGCATATCGTCGGCGCGGCCCATGACTGTCAGGCAACCTGCGGCATCAATACTGCCGAGATCACCCGTCGTCAGCCAGCCCTCGGCATCGACGCCGCCACCGGTCAGATAACCGAGCATGATTTGCGGGCCGCGGATGGCAATACGATTATCGGCACCGATTTTTATTTCGTGGGCAGGCATCGGCTTGCCGACCAGTCCTTCGTGCCAAACGCCATTCGTCGGGTCAAAAGTGGCGATTTGCGCCGCACTTTCGCTCATGCCATAGCTCGGGTAAAGCGGCCAGCCAGCAGCAATCGCCTTGTCGTAGAGCGGGCGCGATAAAGCGGCACCGCCAATCAGGGTGACCCGCAGGCTCGCAGGGGGCGTGATCTTTTTTTCAAGGAGCTGGGCGAGCATGGTCGGGACCAGCGAAATGTGTGTGACTGGATGACGCTGCAGATCGTTGGTAACGGCATCTACAGAAAAGCCGTCCTGCAGCAGAACGCCGGCTGCCGCGCGAGCGCAACGCCAGAGGATGGCTTGCCCGCCGATATGGTAGAGCGGCAGGCAGTTTAACCAGAGATCGCCAGGCCGAAGTGGTAGGCATTGGTTTGATCCGGCTGCAGCAACATCGAGTTGGCTATTTCCAAGTAATACGGCCCGTGGTTTGCCCTCGCTACCGCTCGTCGAAATGATTAAAGCCGCATCACGAAGTAATTTGGTGTTTTCCGGTAATGGATTGTTCTGCGCCAATAGCGTTGTCTGTTTGCTACGGTCGACCGGCCAAAAAGTGAGATTTTCAAAACTGCAGGCGTAGGCGTATTGGCTTAGGTGGAGGCTATCTCCCGCCTGGATACAAGGCGATTGAGCTGAATTCAACTGCGCAGCCTGGGTGCGGGTATTGACAAGTAATTCGGCAAAAGACCAGCGCTGCTTGCCGTAAAGCAGGGCGACGGCGGCCGGATGTTCGGTTGCCGCGTTGAGCAGATGTTGAGCCAGAGAGGAATGAGTCGCCATAAGCGTTCGATTATACGAATTCAGTGACGGGTAAAAGACAACGCAGATCAAGAATCAGCTGGCAAGTTGAATTCGATACTGTTTGCGCCGGTGGTAATTTAGTGATTGGCTCAATAATCCGACCAATAAAAAAGCGCCACTTGGGCGCTTTTTTCTTTGGGCTAGGTGTATCTCAGCCGCGAAACGATTCTGGCAGTTTGTCCTGAATCAGGTTGAGCAAGGGCGCGAAAACTTTGGGTGTGCCGGCGATCATGTTGCCGGTTTCAAGGTAACTCGCTTCACCGCGCATATCGCTGACCAAACCACCAGCTTCCGAGATCAGCAGGGCACCGGCTGCCATATCCCAAGGGGACAGTCCAAATTCCCAAAAGCCGTCAAATCGGCCGCTGGCAACGTAGGCGAGATCAAGCGAGGCAGCACCCGGCCGACGCATGCCCGCAGTTTTCTGCGCCAGCTCCTTGAAAATGGCCAGATAGGTGTCGAGATGATCAAACATCCGGTAAGGGAAACCAGTGCCAATCAGCGAATCCTGCAACTTATTGCGGCGGGAAACGCGGATACGACGCTCATTCAGGAAGGCGCCGCCACCCTTGCTGGCGGTAAATAGCTCATTCCGATTCGGGTCGAATACTACGGCTTGTTCGATAACGCCTGCCTTGGCTAGAGCGATCGAAATCGCGTACTGCGGCATGCCGTGAATGAAGTTGGTGGTGCCGTCGAGCGGATCGATGATCCACTGATACTCGGATTCACTTGAGCCCTTGCCGGCAGACGCGCCCGACTCCTCTGCTAAAATGCTGTACCCGGGATAGGCGTCGCGTAGGGTCTCGATGATGACCTCTTCCGCCTTTTTATCGACTTCGGTGACAAAGTCGTTCGGCTGCTTGGTTGTCACCTGAATCAAATCAAGGTCATTTGAAGCACGGTTGATAATCTGGCCGGCGCGACGCGCGGCCTTTACGGCGATATTCAGGGCTGGATGCATGGCTTAAAGAGCTATCAGGTCGCCGAAGCTGCCCGAATAATATTTTAAAGATCGAATTTTACACTATGAACCCCGAAGTCCTGCTTTCACGCATCAGAGTTGTCCTTTGTCGGCCAAGTCATCCCGGCAATATTGGTGCCGTTGCACGCGCCATGAAGACGATGGGGCTAACCAATCTCTACCTGGTTTCACCCAAGCAGTTTCCCGATCCAGAGGCAGATACGCGAGCAACTGGTGCGGTCGACCTGTTACAAAAGGCAAAAATCACTTCATCTTTGGCGGAGGCTTTGGCTGGTAGCAGTTTTGCCGTGGCACTCTCGGCACGGCAGCGAGATTTGGGGCCGGTTATCGGACAACCACGCGAAACAGTGGCTCGCTTGCTGGCCGAAGCCGAACATGGCGAGGTGGCACTGGTTTTTGGCAATGAAACTGTTGGCCTGACCAATGAAGAAATTCTGCATTGCCAAGCTGCGGTGACGATTCCTACCAATCCTGAATTCAGCTCACTGAACCTTGGCTCGGCCGTTCAGGTACTTTGTCATGAATGTCGTATGGCCGCTTTTTCCGAAAAGCCTCCGGCTGCCGAGCAGGGTGTTACACCGTTCACTTCGCCAGCGGCTACTGCCGATGAAATTGAGGGCTTGATGGAGCATCTGGAGACTGTGATGACTGATACTGGTTTTTACAATCCAGTTCAGCCGGGACGCCTGATGCCAAAACTGCGCCGATTGTTTGGCCGGGCGCGGCTGGAAAAGGATGAAATCAATATTCTGCGGGGCATTCTGGCTTCAACTCAGGTCAAAACAAGTCACGGCCGGAAACGCTGAGTATAGGGCAGTGTTTCAGTTGAAGCAGGCGCGCATTTCAACGACCAGCGCATCAATTTCCGGCATCAGGTGACAGTATTTTTCGTGCAGCAGCTTTATCTCCGCCGGCGTGTCGGGTTGATCCTGCATCAACCATTCAACATGTCCGCCAACGAGCATATTGGCGACATAAACGACATCCGAAAAACTGCGAATCGGTGATGGGGTAGGGCGGAGATGATCATGATCCGCCGTGGCCTCAATGATTTCCTCAGGAATACCCAGCGCACTGAGTAGCGAAACGCCAATGCTTTCATGCCATTGCATGATCAGATATTTGACTGTATCCGGGCGATGACGCAGTTCCTCATATTGCGTTGCCCGGTAAAGCATGTAGAACGCGCCCAAGTCGTGAATCAGACCAGCCAGCATGGCCTCTTCAGGGTTCAGTCGGGTCATCGTCTTGGCGATGATGCGCGCAGCCGCAGCGGACTTGATCGAGTGATCCCAAAGTGAATGCGTCAGCTCGGCAAAGTCGGCCATCCCTTTGGCACGCATCAGCTGGCTCATGACAATTGACATGGCAGCAGTACGCACCGCGTTAACACCTAGACGGGAGATTGCCGACTTCAGATCTACCACCTCGCGGCCTTCCGGATTAAAAGCGACTGAGTTTGCCAGGCGCAGTAATTTGGCGCTGATCAGAGGTTCGATAAAAACAGTTGCAGCAATTGCGCCAATGCTTTGATTGGGGTCTTGCAGGACTTTGCGCAAGCGCAGCACGACATCGAAATAAGTCGGGAAAATAACCTCGCCGGAGAGTTCCTTGGCGATGTCCTCCAGCATCTGGAAGCGTTGCGCTTTTAACGCGTCACCTTTCTTGTCCTGATCGTTGCTATTTTGATCCGTCGTCATCGGTAGGTTACTTTCAGCAAAAACCCCGCTGCTAGAGCGGGGTTTTTGTGTTTCAACTAAGTCGTGTACGCAAGTCGGTTAAATTCCAAGCGCCACGTTGGTAAGGCCAGGGCGCTATCTGATGAGACAAGCACCCGAAAAGCCCTTTTAGTTGAGTGCGTCTTTCAGGCCCTTGCCCGGACGGAATTTCGGGGACTTGGCGGCCTTGATTTCAAGGGTCTTGCCGGTACGTGGATTGCGGCCGGTACGTGCTGCGCGCTCACCAACATAAAAAGTGCCGAAACCGATCAGGCTAACGGTGTCGCCAGCCTTCAGTGCTTCTTTCACTGCTTCAACGGTTGCATCCAGCGCGCGACCTGCGGCAGCCTTGGAAATGTCAGCAGAAGCAGCGATTTGGTCGATCAGTTCAGTCTTGTTCATAGGGGTCCCCTAATTGATGGATTTAAGAAGCAAAATTTCGTCAGGGCAGATTTATATCTCTCCCGAAATCCTTGTGTCAAGCGGATTTTCACTGGATTGCCAGCGATATTACTGCAGGAAAGAATGCTGGCACTAAGACGCCAGCATTCTTTCCTTGAAAATCAATGAGTAAGCACGATTGGCGTGGCTGTCGCTTCCGCTGAAGTTGCTGCCGCAGTATTGTCAGTTGTTGGCTCTGGCAAAGGCTCTGGCATACGTTCCAAAGCTCGGGCCAACACCTGATCAATCCATTTGACTGGCACAATTTCGATCTTGTTTTTGATGTTGTCTGGCATTTCGGTGATGTCCTTGATGTTTTCTTCAGGGATCAACGCTGTCTTCAGGCCGCCACGTACTGCGGCCAGCAGCTTTTCTTTCAAGCCACCAATAGCCAGTACTTCACCACGTAAAGTAATTTCACCCGTCATGCAGACATCGCAACGAACCGGTATGCCGGTATAGGAAGAAACGAGAGCTGTAGCCATCGCAACACCGGCCGAAGGACCATCTTTGGGCGTTGCGCCTTCCGGAACGTGAATGTGAATATCTGTCTTCTCGAAGGCTTCATCCTTGATACCGAGGCGACGGGCGCGGGCGCGAACGACCGAGCGGGCTGCTTCCACGGATTCCTTCATAACGTCACCCAGTGAACCAGTGCGCAGGATATTGCCCTTGCCCGGCATGTTAGCGCATTCGATGGTCAGGAGTTCGCCACCCACTTCCGTCCAGGCCAGGCCAGTCACTTGACCAATCTGGTTTTCCTTTTCCGCCATACCAAAAGTGTAACGACGCACACCAAGGAACTTGTCCAAATTTTTGGCATTAACCAACATTTTGCCGTCACGCTTTTTGAGCAGGAGGGTCTTCACTACCTTGCGGCAAATCTTGGAGATTTCACGTTCCAGCGCACGCACACCCGCTTCACGCGTGTAATAGCGGACGATGTCACGAATGGCGCTCTCTGCAACAGTAAGTTCACTTGTTTTGACGCCATTGTTCTTCATCTGCTTGTTCAGCAGATAGCGCATCGCGATGTTGATCTTTTCATCTTCCGTGTAGCCAGACAAACGAATGACTTCCATCCGATCAAGCAATGGCGCCGGAATGTTCATGGTGTTCGCAGTGGCTACGAACATCACATCCGACAGGTCGAAATCAACCTCGACGTAATGATCCTGGAAGGTGTTGTTCTGCTCCGGGTCAAGCACTTCCAGCAGCGCCGACGAAGGGTCACCGCGGAAGTCCTGTCCGAGTTTATCCACCTCATCAAGCAGGAAAAGTGGGTTGCGCACTCCGCACTTGGTCAGGCTTTGCAGAATTTTTCCTGGCATTGAGCCGATATAGGTGCGACGGTGGCCACGAATCTCGGCTTCATCACGCACGCCACCCAGCGCCATGCGGACAAATTTGCGATTAGTAGCTTTGGCGATTGATTGCCCAAGGGAAGTCTTGCCGACGCCCGGAGGACCGACCAGGCAAAGAATCGGCGCTTTAACCTTCTCCACACGCTGTTGCACTGCGAGATATTCAAGAATGCGTTCTTTAACTTTATCAAGACCAAAGTGATCCGCATCGAGAATTTTTCCGGCCTCGCGGAGATCCTTGCTGATCCGCGTTTTCTTGCGCCACGGCAGACCAACCAGCGTCTCGATGAAGTTACGGACAACGGTTGCTTCGGCCGACATTGGAGACATTAATCGGAGTTTTTTCAACTCGCCCTGCGCCTTGGCCAAGCCTTCCTTGCTCATCCCGGCGGCCTTGATTTTTTTGTCCAACTCATCAAGGTCGGCGCCTTCTTCACCTTCGCCGAGTTCTTTTTGAATCGCCTTGACCTGCTCGTTCAGGTAGTACTCGCGCTGGCTTTTCTCCATCTGGCGCTTAACGCGACCACGGATGCGCTTTTCAACCTGGAGAATATCAATTTCCGACTCAAGCTGTGAGAGCAGTCGGTCAATGCGATCGCGAATGCTTTCCATCTCCAGCACTTCCTGCTTCTGCTCAAGTTTGAGTGGCAGGTGAGCGGCGATGGTGTCGGCTAGACGACCGGCATCCTCGATGCCTGCGATCGAAGAAAGAACTTCCGGTGGAATTTTTTTGTTCAGTTTGACAAACTGGTCAAACTGGGCAACGACGGCGCGCCGCATTGCCTCGATTTCATGGTCCTCTACACCCGGTTGTGGCAGTAGGGTGGCAGTTGCCATGAATACGGAGGATTGCACTTCAATCGATTCAACACGGGCACGTTGAGTCCCTTCGACGAGCACTTTAACCGTGCCATCCGGTAACTTGAGCATCTGCAGGATATTGGCCATGCAGCCAATGCGATAGAGATCCTCTGGTTCCGGTTCGTCCTTGGCGGCCGACTTTTGGGCGACAAGCAAAATATTCTTGCCGCCTTCCATGGCCATTTCAAGTGCTTTAATGGACTTCGGGCGACCGACAAACAGCGGAATAACCATGTGCGGAAAAACGACGACATCACGCAACGGTAGCAGCGGCAGTTCAACGGTTTCCGGGAGCGAGTTGGGGTTCGACATTACGATGCCTTTGAAATAGGTATATGGCCCCTAAGTGGGGGCAGGAAACCGCAATTCAAGTCTCCGCTCAGTTAGAGCCGGAAACCTTTGGCTGATCGGCGTAGATGAGCAGCGGCGGGGTGTCGCCATTGATCATGTTTTCATCGATGACCACTTTTTCGACATTCTCCATGCCGGGAAGTTCGTACATCGTATCGAGCAGTGCGTGTTCCAGTATTGAACGCAGGCCGCGCGCGCCGGTCTTGCGTGCCAGTGCCTTTTTGGCGATGGCGGACAGTGCACCGGAGCGAATTTCCAGTTCAACATCTTCCATACTGAACAGCTTCTGATATTGCTTGATCAAGGCGTTTTTGGGTTCAGTCAAAATCTGGATCAGGGCTGGCTCTTCCAATTCCTGAAGTGTGGCAACAACTGGCAGGCGACCAATCAACTCGGGAATTAGGCCGAACTTGATCAGATCTTCCGGTTCGGCATCAAGCAGGATTTGGCCAATTGCTTTCTTGTCTTCCTTGCTCCTGACTTCGGCGCCGAAGCCGATACCGCCTTTTTCAGAGCGGTTTTGAATAATTTTTTCCAAGCCAGCAAAAGCGCCGCCACAGATGAAAAGGATGTTGGTGGTATCAACTTGCAGGAAATCCTGGTTCGGGTGCTTACGCCCACCTTGCGGCGGTATTGAAGCAACCGTACCTTCGATCAGCTTGAGCAAAGCTTGTTGGACACCTTCGCCCGAAACATCACGGGTGATCGACGGATTGTCGGACTTGCGAGAAATTTTGTCGATTTCATCGATATAAACAATGCCCTGCTGTGCTTTTTCAATATCGTAATCGCATTTCTGCAGCAACTTTTGAATAATGTTTTCGACGTCTTCACCGACGTAGCCCGCCTCAGTCAATGTTGTGGCATCAGCCATGACGAATGGAACGTTGAGTAGCCGTGCCAGTGTTTGAGCGAGCAGGGTCTTGCCTGAGCCTGTTGGGCCAACAAGCAGGATGTTGCTTTTTGAAAGTTCCACATCCCCAGCATTCTTGGCGGTATGACGCAGGCGCTTGTAATGGTTGTAAACAGCTACCGCCAAAATGCGTTTGGCGACTACTTGACCAATCACGTACTGATCGAGAATCGAACAGATTTCACGCGGCGTCGGCAAATCAGAGCGTCCAGCCTTGGCTGCCTCTTCCGGTAACTCATCATGAATGATGTCGTTGCAGAGTGCGATGCACTCGTCGCAAATAAACACTGACGGTCCGGCGATGAGTTTTTTGACTTCGTGCTGGCTTTTACCGCAGAAAGAGCAGTAGAGCAGTTTTTCCTGGCCGCCTTTAGACATTTGTAGCTCTCCGGTTAAGCCGCATCGCGGCGAGTCAATACCTTGTCGATCAAACCATATTCTGCGGCTTCGGCGGCAGAAAGGAAGTTGTCACGATCGGTATCCTTTTCAATCCGTTCCAGCGGTTGACCGCTGTGTTCAGCCATGATCCGGTTAAGTCGGTCACGAATCGACAGGATTTCCTTGGCGTGAATGGCAATATCAGAAGCTTGGCCCTGGAAGCCGCCGAGTGGTTGGTGAATCATCACGCGGGAATTGGGCAGGGCAAAGCGTTTGCCCTTGGCGCCAGCGTTGAGCAGGAAAGCGCCCATCGAGGCGGCCTGGCCAATACACAGCGTCGACACGTCGGGTTTGATGAACTGCATGGTGTCGTAGATCGACATGCCGGCAGTGACTGAGCCGCCCGGCGAGTTGATGTAGAAATAGATATCCTTGTCCGGGTTATCCGCTTCAAGGAAAAGCAACTGCGCGACGACCAAGTTGGCCGTCACGTCGTTGACCGGGCCGACAAGAAAGATCACACGCTCTTTCAACAGGCGTGAATAGATGTCGAACGCGCGTTCGCCACGTCCGCTCTGTTCGATCACCATTGGAACCATGCCCAAAGCCTGTGGATCCATGTTGCTTGCGTTGTAGATATTCATGTCAGCCCTTATGTGATGCCTGATTTGTAACAATCAAGACGATTGTTACCTTTATGACGATGCGCAGATTACTGCTTCTGGCCCATCAGTTCATCAAAAACTGCAGCCTTGTCGGTTACCTTAGCTTTGCCAAGCACCCACTCGACTACGTTGTTCTCAATCGCAACCCCTTCCACTTCGCCGAGGCGTTGCGGTTGGGCGTAGTACCAGCGAATGATCTCTTCCGGTTGCTCGTAGCTCTGGGCTGTTTCCTCAACCATGGTGCGAACTTGTTCCGGCGTTGCTTGGAGCTTTTCCGTCTTGACTAGTTCAGCAAGAATCAGGCCCAGAGTGACACGGCGTTTAGCCTGGTCGGCAAACCACTCCGGTTGTATCGGGAAGTCATTGTTTTTCATGCCGCGCTGTTCCATATCCTGGCGAGCAGCTTGCATTAGACGCTGAATCTCCATATCGACGAGGGAGCTTGGAACGGTAGTTGGATTCGCCTTGATCAGCGCTTCCATCACTTGGTCTTTCAGCTTGGCCTCGATGCGACGCTTAACTTCACGCTTCAAATTGGCTTCAATCTCGGTGCGCATCTTGGTAACGTCACCATCTGCAATACCCATGCCGACTGCAAACTCGGCATCAATATCTGGAAGCTTTGGCGCCTGAACTTGTTTGACGGTAATTTCAAACTGAACCGTTTGGCCGGCCAAATCCTTGGCGTGATAATCCTCCGGGAAGGCGAGGTCAAAAGTCTTAGTCTCGCCAGCCTTGGCACCTTCAACGGCTTTTTCAAAATCTGGCAGCATCATCCCTTGGCCGAGGACAAAGGGGTAGTCAGCAGCTTGGCCGCCCTGGAAAGGTACGCCATCCTTCTTGCCGATGAAGTCGATAACAACGCGATCTTCAATGGCGGCGGCGCGGTCGGTATCTTCATAAGAAACGCGCTGCTTGCGCAGGATGTCAAGGGTCTTGTCAATTTCAGCATCGCTGACTTCAAGCACCGGGCGTTCAATTTCTGCGGTCGACGTATCACCAAGGGCAATTTCCGGATAAACCTCGAAGATTGCCGAGAACTCGAGGTGGGTTGTGCTCTCGGTAACCTTTGGCTCAATGCGCGGGTAACCGGCAACGCGCATCTTTTGTGCGGTTACGGTTTCACCAAAGACGCGATCAAGTTCTTCTGAAAGAACTTCGTGACGTGCCTGGTCGCCGTGTTGTTGCTTGACCATGCTGAAAGGCACCTTGCCTGGGCGAAAGCCGGGCACTTTCATGTTTTTGCCCATACGCTTCAGGCGCTGATCCATTTCCTTCTCAACATCGCCGATGGCAATAGAGAGATCAACGCGGCGTTCGAGTTCGTTAGCTTGTGCAGTAGTTGCTTCCATGAGAATTCCTTGTGACTACAGAGCCGAAAAATAAAGCGGGAAATTCTATCACGGCAGACGGAATGCGGATTAATCCTATTAATGGAGAAAGTGTTGCAAAATTCTTTGAGGGCCTATTGACAGGGTTTTTGAGCTGTCTATAATGCGGCCTTCCTTAGGCGGTTAGCTCAGTTGGTTAGAGCGCCACGTTGACATCGTGGAGGTCGTTGGTTCGATTCCAATACCGCCTACCAAAATTCCTGACGGAGTTGATTTAATGATTTTCCGAACTTGCTTTGTGGTTCAGAAACGCTAAAAGAGTCAGCTTTCGTTCAATCAAAAAGTGCGGCTCACCCCCGCACTTTTTTTTTGCCTAGAGATCCGCCATGCCTGATATCAAACTGCCTGATGGTTCCATTCGTTCATTTGAGCAAGCCATTACGATTGCCGAAGTGGCTGCCAGCATTGGAGCTGGTCTGGCCCGTGCCGCATTGGCTGGTAAGGTTAATGGCAGATTGGTCGATACCTCGTTTTGCATTGAGGAAGACGCTGACCTCGCCATTGTTACCGACAAGGATACGGAGGGGCTGGAGGTAATCCGTCACTCGACAGCTCATTTGTTGGCTCATGCCGTCAAGGAGTTGTTCCCGGATGCGCAGGTGACAATCGGACCAGTGATTGAAAATGGTTTCTTTTATGACTTTGCCTACAAGCGCCCGTTTACGCTGGAAGATTTGGCCGCTATTGAAAAGCGCATGGCGGAGTTGGCCAAGAAGGATATTCCTGTTTGTCGCGAAGTTTTGGAGCGCGATGAGGCAGTCGAGTTCTTTCTTGCCAAGGGCGAAAAGTACAAGGCTGAGTTGATTGGCGCTATTCCTGCCGGTGAGCAAGTGTCTTTATATCGCGAAGGTGATTTCGTGGATCTTTGCCGTGGTCCTCACGTTCCGACGACCGCCAAATTAAAAGTCTTCAAACTAATGAAATTGGCTGGCGCCTACTGGCGTGGCGATCATCGCAACGAGCAGTTGCAGCGCATCTACGGTACGGCCTGGGCCAAGAAAGAAGATCTCGAGGCTTACTTGCATATGCTGGAAGAGGCCGAGAAGCGCGATCACCGCCGTCTCGGCAAGCAATTTGATCTCTTTCATATGCAGGAAGAGGCGCCGGGTCTGGTTTTCTGGCATCCCAAGGGCTGGGCTATTTGGCAAGAAATTGAGCAGTACATGCGTGCTGTTTACCGTAATAACGGTTATCAGGAAGTGCGTTGCCCGCAGATTCTTGACAAGTCTTTGTGGGAAAAGTCGGGTCATTGGGAACATTACAAAGACGCCATGTTCACGACCTCATCGGAAAACCGCGATTACGCGGTCAAGCCAATGAATTGTCCTGGGCATGTTCAGGTTTTTAATGCGGATCTGCGTTCTTATCGCGAACTGCCGCTACGTTACGGGGAGTTCGGCTCCTGTCACCGCAATGAACCGGCTGGTGCATTACACGGCTTGATGCGGGTGCGTGGCTTTGTTCAGGATGATGGCCATATTTTCTGTACCGAAGATCAGATTGAGACAGAAGTCACGGCTTTCAATTCTTTGGTGCAAAAAGTTTACGCTGATTTCGGCTTCAACGACGTCGCTGTCAAACTTGCCTTGCGTCCAGAAGGCCGAGTTGGTTCCGATGAGGTTTGGGATAAGGCAGAAGAGGCATTGCGCGGTGGTTTGCGCGCTTCCGGCTTGGAATGGACGGAGTTGCCAGGCGAAGGTGCTTTCTACGGCCCGAAAATTGAATTCCATATTAAAGATGCAATTGGCCGTTCTTGGCAATGTGGCACGATGCAGGTTGATTTCTCCATGCCAGGGCGTCTTGGTGCAGAGTATGTGGCGGCCAACGATGAGCGCAAGGTGCCGGTTATGTTGCATCGCGCCATCCTGGGTTCTTTGGAGCGCTTCATTGGTATCTTGATTGAGAACTTCTCGGGTGCATTACCTTTGTGGTTGGCACCAGTGCAGGTGGTTGTTCTCAATATCTCGGAAAAACAGGCTGATTACGCTGCTGAACTGGCGAAAAAGCTACACCAGGCGGGCTTCAGAGCCGAAGCCGATTTGCGTAACGAGAAAATTACCTATAAAATCCGCGAACATAGCTTGAATCGACTGCCTTATCAGCTCGTTGTGGGTGATAAAGAAAAAGCAGAAGGACTGGTGGCCGTGCGTACTCGCGGTGGTCAGGATCTCGGACAGATGTCTGTAGATGATCTGATCAAGCGACTTCAAAATGAAGTCGCAGCGCGAAGTGGCACGGCTTAATTTTTGATGTTTTCGGGGGTTTCACCATAGCTCAGAACAAGGCGCATCGCCTCAACGAAGAAATTACCGTGCCGGAGATTCGTCTCCAGGGTGTCGAAGGTGAACAGCTGGGTGTGATGAGCATCCGCGCTGCACTACAGTTGGCAGAAGAAGCAGGAGTTGATCTCGTCGAGATTGCGCCGCTAGCCAAGCCACCCGTGTGTCGTGTCATGGATTATGGCAAGTTCAAGTACCAGGAACAAAAGCGCGCGCACGAAGCTAAGTTGAAGCAGAAGCAGGTGCAGGTCAAAGAAATCAAACTGCGCCCGGGTACCGACGAAAACGATTACCAGATCAAGCTCAGGAATATGACGCGTTTCCTGGAAGAAGAAGATAAGGTCAAAGTGACTTTGCGCTTCCGGGGTCGCGAAATGTCGCACCAGGAATTTGGTATGCGCCAGCTGGAACGGATCAAGGCTGATCTTGAACTTGTCGGCCAGGTTGAGCAAATGCCGAAGATGGAAGGTCGTCAGATGATCATGATCATCGCGCCGGCCAAGAAGAAACCGTAACACGTAGTACCCATAAGTGCTTTCGGGTAATGGAAGTGTTCCCGCCGGGGACCACCTGACGGCATGTCATTAAGGAGCAGAAAATGCCCAAAATGAAGACCAAAAGCAGCGCCAAAAAGCGCTTCAAAATCCGCGCCGGTGGCAGCATCAAGCGCGGTCAGGCTTTCAAGCGTCACATCCTGACCAAGAAATCTACCAAGGTGAAGCGCCATTTGCGCGGTTCAGCTGCCGTTAACGAGCGCGACGCAGCATCCGTCCGCGCCATGATGCCCTACGCATAAGGAGATAGAAGATGCCTAGAGTTAAACGTGGTGTAACGGCGCGCGCGCGTCACAAGAAGATTCTCGTTCAGGCCAAGGGTTACCGTGGTCGTCGCAAGAACGTCTATCGTGTCGCCAAACAGGCGGTAATGAAGGCGGGTCAATATCAGTACCGTGACCGTCGTCAACGTAAGCGTCAGTTTCGCGCTTTGTGGATTGCTCGTATCAATGCCGCAGCGCGTCAGCTGGGCATGAAGTACAGCACCTTCATGAATGGTCTGAAGAAGGCCAATATCGAAGTTGACCGCAAGGTTCTGGCCGATCTGGCCGTCTTCGATCAGCCGGCGTTTGCCGCTCTGGCCAATCAGGCCAAGGCACAGCTCAGCGCCTGAGCGAAAGCGTAATTAAAAAAAGGAGGCGCAAGCCTCCTTTTTTGTTGGTGGTTTAGTTGGTGAAAGTCTATGGATAATCTCGATCAAATGGTTAGTGAAGCGCAAATTGCGTTCGCTGAAATTTCTGACCCGGATGCGTTGGAACAGGTTAAAGCCCGTTTCCTTGGCAAGAGCGGTCAAATTACCGAACTTCTCAAGGGCTTGGGCAAATTGCCGCCGGAAGAGAAGAAAACCGCCGGTGCGGCGATTAATCGCGTTAAGGAAGCTGTCGAGGCGGCGCTGAATGCGCGTCGCGAAGCAATCCGCAAGGCGGCGCTGCAAGCACGCCTGGCTGAAGAGGCGCTGGATGTGACGCTGCCCGGACGCGCTGAAGCGCGCGGTGGCCTGCATCCGGTCACGCGTACGCTGGAGCGCATCGAGTCCTTGTTCCGTTCTATTGGTTTCGAAGTCGCCGATGGCCCGGAAATCGAAGAAGATTTTTTCAATTTCACGGCATTGAATACACCGGAAGATCATCCGGCGCGTTCGATGCACGATACATTTTATCTGCAGAACCCGGATGGTACGGTGGCTGACAAGGTGCTGTTGCGCACCCACACGAGTCCAATCCAGGCGCGCTATATGAAGGCGCACGTCGAACGCTACGGT
>Ga0136636_10000516_pt1 | contig 19860 bp, 15 predicted proteins | sample AntDrymUQ8522106_2_FD_104653 | JGI IMG/M metagenome (GOLD analysis project Ga0136636, IMG submission 104653) | Polar desert sand microbial communities from Dry Valleys, Antarctica - metaG UQ852 (21.06) | ecosystem: Environmental > Terrestrial > Soil > Desert | place: Antarctica: Dry Valley... | reverse complement strand
ATTTTTGCTCAATGGACAATGCGTGTTATAAACTGTGTTGTTACTAACTGTTACATTTTTACTCTTTAAATCAAGGTAAATTCCTGCAACACCATCATAACCTCCTTTATTGACAACTCCATAACCCTTTGTATTTATTACGATATTGCCATCAATAATTAAATTTAATAATGGCTCACCAGTATAAATGCCACCTCCATCTGCACGATTTTGCAGTGAATTATTTATGAAATTATTTTGTATAAGCCCATTTAGTGAATAAGTCAAAATACCATTATACCCGCTGTTATTTATTGAGTTATATTGAATCACTGACTGATCAGCATTACTCATTATCGCTCCGGGGGCATGAGCTCGATTAACCCCTATTATCATATTTGTGCTGTCAATAATATTGTTTGTGATTGTTTCATGATGATTTCCTCCTGATCCATGTGACATGATCGCAGAGTAGTTGCAATTTTTAATAATATTTGAATTGATGTTATAATAGGAAGAAGCATAAAACGTTATTCCGTCAAAACCTATCTTATCAATTACACAATTTTGAACTGTTAAGTAATCGAAAGTATTTGAATTTATGCCAGACATATTAAATCCCGTTAATGTAATATCCTGAATAGTAATAAAATCCCTATTATAACCAACAAAACCGTAATTAGAGCTAGCTAATTTTACATTTGTTGGTTGTGTTGTACTATAAATCCTAATTTTTTTTGTGGTAGGGTTAAAATACCATTCATTTTGTATGTCAAGTGTTCTCGCATCTGCTTGAATAAAAAAACCATTACCATCTATCATTTGTGTAGTCATTCCATCGTTATACGTTATTGTACTTCCTGATTGATTACTAATTGTTCCAACTCTCCAAGTCCAATGTTCTAAACGATTAACAATTTGTGCTCCTGTCCAATTGGGTGTTCCGGTTAAGTCGCTACTTGTTACAGAAGTGTTTGAACTATGGCTTTGCGCAATGTAATAGTTTCCTTCATTTGGGGTTCTTCCCATAGGGGTATTCTTACCATTAATGGAAACAATATTACAATCCGATAGGGTTGAAACGGCACTGGTACTTTCCCAAATATTTGAACCTAGATTCGTCCAAGCAACAACAGTTGTGAAACCTGTGATTACAGGATTAGAACCAGTTCCATAAGCACCATAAGTAATTGGACTAGCTGAAATACCAGAACTTTTAATTGTAATAGTTCCAAGGAAGGTATCACCCCTTTTAAATAATATTTTATCACCCGCCTTAAAAGTGGCAGCATTTACTTTTGTTAAAGTTTTCCAAGGTAATGCAGTTGTAATCCCTAAATTGGCATCATTACCGGTACTACTGACATAGTAAATTGTTGCCATACTTACCGATGAAGTACAAACAATCATCAGGATTAAAAACATAACTTTCACGACTATCTTTTCTAACATTTTCATCAGTTTCAATTTTATAACAGATAGTATATTCCAAATGTCATTCCAAAGAGGAAACATGAAATCTGCAACAAGTCCATTCAAGAATTACAGCACTAATATCCAACAACTTAAATTTTCAATAAATACTATTTTCCTTTAATATGTCGCAAAATCCATCAGGATAAAATGATATCCACACACTAAATCCACACAACTGTGCGAAAATATAAAAAATAACTAGCGTTGGATGCTTTTTATTGCGGACAGATGTTAACAATACTCAAAATCAAACTGATCTGAGGCGAAAACATGAAGTAAAAAGTCAGTAATAACGACCATTGCAAGAAAATTCAGGACATTGAAAAAAAATATGGATTGTTTGTAAAATAGGAACAAAAAGTTAATAATGGCCGGCATAATTCAAGTAAATTTCTAAAACGTGTACCTTAGACTCAAAATTAAAAATATCAAGTTTGCATTTTTGACTCATCCATTCCGATCTGGCTTAGATTTAAATATTTATTATCAACTTTTACAATTTGAAAAAATAAAGATTAATATAGCTTTTTCAAAACTGAATACATTTTAGAATGTTAAATAAAATACTAAAACCAGATCAATGTGTGGATTTGTAGGAATTATAAATAAAAATGGTGAGAATGCCAATCCGAATATTCTTCGGAATATGGCATTAACTATACACCACCGTGGGCCGGATGAGGAAGGAATTTTCATTGATCGGAATTGTGGGTTCTTTCACAAGAGGCTTTCCATTATTGATTTGGCTACGGGTCAGCAGCCTATGACCTATGAAAATTACACCATTGTTTTTAACGGCGAAATCTATAATTACATCGAACTGCGTGAAGAATTGATCAGGAAAGGGCATCAATTCAGAACGACATCCGACACGGAGGTAATCTTACATCTTTATCAGGAATATGGAAATGAATTTGTAAGTCGGATGAATGGGATGTTTGCCCTTATCATTTATGACAAGAAAAATCGCACCATTTATATTGCCAGAGATCATTTTGGAATAAAACCACTTTATTGGTTTCAGAATGAAAATTTGATTCTTTTTGGAAGTGAGATCAAAGCAATTCTGGCTCATCCTGAAATAAAAGCTATTCCTGCAATCGATACCCTTTATGAGTATCTCACTTTTCAGTTTATAATGGGTGAGGGAACTATGTTTCAGAATATCTTTAAAGTTCAGCCAGGATGTTATTTGACCTTAAATCTGAATTCTTGGGACTTGAAATCGGTAAATTACTGGGTGCCAAATTTTAATACAGATTTATTTCATACCGAAGAGTACTTTGTTACCCAACTACAAAAGATTCTTGATGATACAATTATGCAGCAAATGCGAAGCGATGTGCCAGTTGGAACCTATTTAAGCGGAGGGATGGATTCTTCACTGGTAACCATTATGGCATCTCAACTAACGAATCATCCTTTGAAATCATTTAGTGGAGCGTTTAATGAAGGTGCAGAATTTAATGAATTGGAATATGCCCGAATAGCCGCTAAAAAAGCAAATTCGGAATTGTTTGAAATCTTCCCTACTGAACAGGAATTCATTGATTTGTTGCCCAAATTAATTTATCATTTAGACGAACCAGTTGCAGGACCGGGATTATTTCCTCAATATATGGTTTCCAAGTTTGCTTCGAACCACGTCAAGGTGATTCTTGGAGGCCAGGGAGGCGATGAAATTTTTGGAGGATATGCCCGTTATCTGGTAGCATATTTAGAGCAGGCAATTAAAGGTTCAATATTTGAGTCGAATGAAGAAGCAGAACACATTGTATCACTCAAATCCATCTTACCCAATTTACCTTCGTTGAAACAATATCTTCCAATGATGAAAAACTTTTGGAAAGATGATGCCTTTGAGCCGATGGATCGCAGATATTACAACCTGATCAACAGAATGGGAACAACAAGCTCTTTCCTGCAACCTGATTTTATGAACGGCAGAAATGAGGATGAAATTTTCAGCAAATTCGCAACCCGATTTAACAATCCTGAAACAAAAAGTTACTACAATAAAATGACCCATTTTGATCTGACCGGAAGTCTGCCTGCTCTTTTACAGGTTGAAGACCGGGTAAGTATGGCGGTTTCAATAGAATCAAGGGTTCCATTACTCGACAGACGAATTATTGATCTGATTTCGAGAATGCCTGCGGGAATGAAGTTTAAGGGAGGAGAATTGAAATATTTGATGAAGCGGACAGTTAAGAATATTATGCCTCAAGAAATATTACACCGAAAAGATAAAATGGGATTTCCGGTTCCTCTCCATATTTGGTCAAAAAATCAAGCACACGACTTCATCATGGATACCCTATTATCGAAAAAAGCAAAAGAAAGAAACATATTAGATACCAAACGAATAGAGAAACTAATAAATTCAGAGCAACCTTTTAGCAGAGGTTTGTGGGGTTTGTTATCTTTGGAAATTTGGTTTAATCAATTTATCGACAAATAACATGGAAAAAACTACTCCGATTGATCTTAACTCATGGAAGATCGAAAAAATTGGCGTCATTGGGCCAGGTATTGTAGGAATGCCAATGGCCAGTCTTTTGGCAAATGCACAAATTAAGATCGGCACTGATCAGCCGGCAAAAGTTATTATTATTCAGCGCAAATCAATTAACTCCGGTTGGAAAATTGATTTCATAAATAGTGGGAAATCAGTTATCGGAGGCATCGAACCAGATCTAGACGACATCACCAGATCTGCATTTGAAAAAGGCCTGCTATCTGGAAGTTCAGACTATTCAGAACTTTCTGATGCCGATGTGATTTTAATCTCAGTTCAGACCGACAAAAAAGGACTTGAACCAGATTACGGTCCACTGTTTGAAGCTCTTGAAAACCTGGGAAATGTTCTGCAAAAAAAACCAGCAGATAAAATTCCGCTGATAGTTTTTGAATCGACACTTGCTCCAACAACAATGGACACCTTAATTCGGGCACATTTTAAGAAGTTTGGTCTGGAAGAAGGGAAAGATATTCTCCTTGGAAATAGTCCTAACCGGGTAATGCCGGGTCGATTGGTTGAACGAATCATAAAATCAGACAAACTTGCCGGTGGTTTAAGTCCAATTACGCCGACATTAATTCACACCTTATATAAAAATATTGTCAAGGAAGGTGAAGTCTTTGAAACAAACAGCTTAACTGCTGAGATTGTTAAAACACTCGAAAATGCTTATCGTGATGTTCGGATTGCATTCTCTGCTGAAATCGTCAGATATTGCGACGAAAATGACATCGACTTTTATAGCGTCAGAGCAGAAGTTAATAGTTTATTAGCTCAATCAGATGAGGCTAATAATAATCCAAACGAGGTTCCAAGTGGTGGAATATTAATCCCAACACTTGGAGTAGGAGGACACTGTCTTCCCAAAGATGGCATTTTGCTTTGGTGGAGAAAACTAGAAACAAGTTCACAAACTCCATCGAGTCTGATATTGGCTTCCAGAAAAATCAACAACGAATCTCCAGTTCTTACCTTTTGTCAAGCTGAAAAGGCATTTGGTGAGATACGGAACAAGAAAATTGCTTTGCTGGGAGTTGCATACCGGTTTAATTCTGAAGATACCCGGAATTCACCAACGCTTCAACTGGCAAACTATCTTCGCGACAATAAAATCGATTACATCATGCACGATCCGTATGTAAAATTCGATGATCAAAATATACTTAAATACAACCAGCAAAATTACCTGACACAAGATTTGGACAAAGCCCTTCGGGATGCTGAGATAATTATTTTGGGGACTGCTCATAAGGAATACCTCGATAAAATTGAACAAATTATCTCCGGAGAAAAATTAGCAGGGATCATGGATGCTTGTAATATTTATAATCGTAAATCCTTCAAAGATTCAAGTGTAAAATATTCAGGCATAGGTAGAGGGATTAATTTACCTGAAAAAAGCTTCGTTGATTTTGTCTATCAAAGTTTTAGAACCATGGAAACCGGTTTAGCCAATGAATTGAATAATTTGATCGGTTTTTACAACGAGAACTATGCGTTCGATGACTATAATAAGGTAAAATTTGCTGATGTTCAGCGCCTGGCCAAAACATGCTCAACAGGCTGTGAAATTGCAGATTCAGGCAAAATCAATCATGTTCCAACCTATAACGATTTTACGAGTGCTCTTGCAAAAATTGCCTTTGAGATCAGCAAATAAAAACCGAATATGAAGATTTTTTCCATTGTTGGGGCCCGACCTCAATTCATTAAGCTCGCTCCCCTCTCTTCAAGATTGGAAGGAATTCATGAGGAGATCATTATTCATACCGGTCAGCACTATGACTATGCAATGTCGGAGCAGATATTTCTTGATTTAGGGATCAGGAAACCGGACGTACATTTGGGTACAGGCTCCGGAAGCCATGCTAAACAGACCGCTGAAATGATGGTGAAACTGGAATCAGAAATGATCAATAAAAAACCAGATTTAGTAATTGTTTTTGGCGACACTAATTCAACTTTGGCAGGTGCAATGGCAAGCTCAAAATTAAACATTCCGATATTGCACATCGAAGCAGGACTTCGCAGTTATAACAGAAGCATGCCGGAAGAAGTTAACCGAATAGTTACCGATCATGTTTCCACCTATCTTTTTGCTCCTACGCAAACTGCTGTTCAGAATTTAAACTCGGAAGGTTTGGAGGCTCGAACATATCTGACGGGTGATATTATGGTTGACACCATGAATTGTAACTTGAAAATCGCACTTCAGAAATCAACTGTTATGAACGATTTAAAAGTTCAATCAGAATGTTTCAGTTTGCTTACCCTGCATCGCGACTATAATGTTGACAATCAGGAAATATTGGAAAATCTAATCATTCAATTGGGGAAGATCGAAGGAAAAATTATTTTTCCGGTTCATCCCAGAACAAAAAAAATGCTGACTTCTCTCAAAGGTATCCCCAACAACATCCAAATAACTGAACCACTTGGTTATCTTGATTTTATTACGCTCGAAAATTCATGCCTGCGGATTATTACAGATTCAGGAGGAATTCAAAAAGAGGCCTATATCTTAAAGAAACCATGCATCACTTTGCGAACTGAAACGGAGTGGGTTGAAACCGTAGAAGAAAAATGGAATTTATTGATTTCTCCAAGGGATCAGGAAATTGCTTCCAAAGTCAATTCTTTCTTGTCCCCTGAGAAACAAAATCCTATATTTGGTGAAAATGTGACAGCCAAAATGGTTGAAATTATAAACTCATTCAATTAAACCATGAGCAAGCAACTGGATTGGGCAATTATTGGCGGCGGAATGTTAGGGATGACTCTTGCATTAAGATTGAAACAACAAGGACAGAAAGTAACTATCTATGAGTCTGCAGAAAAAGCCGGAGGATTGACCAGTTCCTGGAAAATGAATGATATTGTTTGGGATAGGTTTTATCATGTCATTTTGATGTCAGATTTAAATACCCGAAAAATACTGAAAGAAATAGGACTCGAAAATGAAATAAATTGGGTGGAGACTAAAACCGGATTCTATTCGGAAGGAAAGTTATATTCGATGTCAAATCTGGTAGAATTTTTTAAATTTCCACCCATCAACCTCATTGATAAGTTTCGACTTGGACTGACCATTTTTGTTGCCTCCAGAATTAAAGACTGGAAATCGATGGAAAATATATTGGTTGAAGAATGGTTAACTAAATGGTCGGGCAAAAATGTTTTTGAAAAAATATGGTTGCCTTTATTAAAGGCCAAATTGGGTGAAAACTACAAAAATACCTCAGCATCTTTCATCTGGTCAACTATACAGCGCATGTATGCTGCACGACGCAGCGGATTGAAGAAAGAAATGTTCGGCTACGTAAATGGTGGATATGAAAATATAAATACCCGTTTTGTGAAACATTTGGTTGATGCCGGTGTAGAGTTTAAATACAATTCACTGGTAAGTTCGGTTTCGAAAAACTCATTCGGACAAGTTGATGTTTCATTAAAAAACGGTGACAAAAACTCACATGACAAGGTAATTTCTACCCTTTCTTCAAATCTTTCTGCTAGAATTGCTCCCGACCTCAATGTATTGGAAAAAAAGCAACATCATGCCATCAAATACCTTGGAGTAATTTGCACAACGATATTGCTCAAAAAGAAACTGTCAGACTTTTATGTCACCAATATCACCGATACGAATACGCCATTTACCGGAGTTATTGAAATGACTGCATTGATAAATCCAAATGAAATCGATGGACTACATTTAATTTATCTTCCAAAGTATGTGAATTCTGACGATACACTTTTAGATACACCCGATGAAGAATTGTCCAAATCGTTCCTGAATGATTTCCTGAAAATGTATCCAACAGTGAGAAAGGATGATGTTTCATTTTGTGGAGTTTCAAAAGCCCGAAATGTATTTAGTTTGCCAACACTCAACTATTCAGGGAATTTACCCGAGATAAAGACATCAATTGAAAACTATTACATTGTAAATTCGGCTCAGATTATTAATGGAACCTTGAATGTCAATGAGACCATCCAGGTAGCCGAAACCAAACTTGCAGAAATTTTAAACGAAAATGCCTAAGAAAAAACCTATCGCCGGAATTTCACTGGATCTCGACAATCAATGGTCGTATGAAAATTCATGGAGACGAAGGATGGAACAAATATCCTTCCTATTTCGATATTTTTATTCCCCATGTTCTCAATGTTCTCGATGAATTGAATTTGAAGATCACCTTCTTTATTGTCGGAAAAGACACTGAAAGTGAAGATAACCGAAAGTATCTAAGAATGATTACTGATAGAGGACACGAGGTTGGGAATCATTCGTACCATCACGAATCCTGGTTACAAACATACAGTTACGAAAAAATTGAGAATGAAATCATAGCAGCTGAGAATGCAATCGAATCGGTGACCGGCCAAAAACCAATTGGATTTCGTGGGCCAGGCTTTAGCTGGAGTAAAGACCTTTTGATGGTTCTTGAAAAGCGAGGATACAAATATGACGCAAGTACATTACCAACTTACCTTGGACCACTTGCCAGGGCGTATTATTTTGCGAAATCAGATTTATCAAAGGAGGAGAAAAAGTCAAGAAAAGAATTGTTTGGAAAATTCAGTGAAGGATTCCGTAAACTAAAACCATACAAATGGGATTTGGGAGATGGTAAAACCATTACTGAAATTCCTGTAACAACCATGCCAATTTTTAAGTTGCCCTTTCATTTAAGTTACCTGATCTATTTGGGGAATATATCTCCGTTTCTTATGAAAATATACCTTGATACTGCAATTCGGCTTTGTAAGCTAACAGGCACACCTATTAGCTTTCTGCTTCATCCATTAGATCTGATTGGTGGAGATCAAATAAAAGATCTCGCATTTTTCCCAGGGATGGATGTTGACAGTAAAGAAAAGGTGAAAGTTTTTAAAAGTGTAATTGGAATACTGAAGAACCATTTCAGAATTTTCACAATGAATGAATATTGCGTTGAAATACAGCGAACAAAACTTCTCAAAAGCTATCCGGTTAAATAATTTTTCAATGTTTTATCATGATGCATTTAAAATCGATCATTCAACCAATCCTTAATCGGGATTTTATTTTAGGGTACATGGCTTCTTTGGTATTACTTCTGCCAATTTACCTGCTACACATTAATGTTAATGTTTCTATTTTGACATTCAATGTTAATATCTTGTCGATCGTTCAAATCATTATCCTGTGTACATCACTTTATCTAATCAAGCTAAAAAAATTTGAAGAGAATATACTTGGTATACTTTCAGGCGTTGCTTCTCTAATATTAGCATTCTATTTTCGCTCATTAATGCACACCTTTTCCAATATTGTAGAATGGGATTTCCTTTGTTTTTATTTAAATGGGAAAGCCACGGTCGATAGACTTTCCCTCTATGATCCATCAAGCTTTTCAAATGTTCTTTCAAATGTTCATTTACCTTTCAACCTTAGCAATTCATTTTATACCGGAGCCATCCAAACAGGCGTCATTTACCCACCAACAACAATGCTACTACTTGCTCCACTTGGCTATATGGATGTGAATACTGCAAATATTGTCTGGAGAATTTTTGTGTTGAGCTTTCTGGTAATTGATATTATACTTCTTAACAAAATTTTTAAAATTCATGAATCGAAATGGATTCAGTTCGCAATAATTGTGACGTTAACTTTAATATTTCCGGGTTCGAAGGGTACTCTTGATGTAAGCCAGACCAACTTTTTTGTTTTATTCTTATTACTACTAATTTATAAAGAACCTGACAATTGGAAAGCAGGGATTTACCTTGCCATTGCTGTAATTGTAAAACCAATACCTTTAGTATTGTCACTATATTTTATAGTCAATAAAAAATGGAAGCCGCTATTCTCATTTATCATCTCAGGCATGGTAATAGTGCTCTTGTCGATTATACAGCTTGGCTTTAATAACTTTATGACATATTTTACCTCTCCTCCGGTTTTAAGGATTCCTTCAAGTTCTTTTAGTGAAGATGTAAATCAATCAATTAACGCTGTCTTCTCCAGAATCAGTTTGCAAATGGGACTGGATTCCATACTGAAGCATATGAATGGAATTGTGCTAATTTTGACCTTAATTTTGGTAATTCTGGCATGTTTTGCATCCTTTAAATTAGCAAAAACAAATACTAAAGCTTCATTTCTGATCTTTTTACCTTTATCACTTCTTATCTTTCCAGGAACACTGACTCATTATGCGGTACATCTTATTCCATTATTAATGGCAATGATTCTGATAAAAGATATGACCAGTTTGATTTATTTTAGTACTTTTCTCATAATAATTTACTTTAGTCTCTTTATGGCTAGCTTTATTATTCTTTCAGTCATTATTATCTATGCATTTCTTAATATTCCGATTTTTACAAAGCTTGAAATAAAAAGAGATTTATCTAATCCAAATAGTCAATAAAGACAAAAGTATGGCTATACAAAACACTGTCATATCTGTTATTTCACCAGTCTATGGCTGCAAAGCCTGCCTTTACGAGCTCTATTCGAGATTAAAGGAAACACTTGAAAAAATCACAACAGATTTTGAAATCATCCTTGTAAATGACGGTAGCCCGGATGATGCCTGGGAGACTATAATTGAAATTGCTCAAAAAGATATGCGGGTAAAAGGTATAAACTTATCCAGAAATTTTGGTCAGCATTATGCGATTACTGCAGGATTAGATTATTGCACAGGAGAATGGATCGTGGTAATGGACTGTGATTTACAAGATCAGCCTGAAGAAATCCTAAAATTGTATAATGAAGTAGGGAAAGGATATCAAATTGTTTATGCCCAGCGAATTAAGCGCAATGACAAATGGATAAAACGAATTTTTTCAAAGTTATTTTATGCAGTTCTGGGTTACTTAACTGAGACTATTCAGGATCCTACAATTGCAAATTTTGGAATATATCATAAAAAAGTAATTGAATCCATCCGTCAAATGGGAGATTATCATAGATACTTTCCCACAATGGTCAGATGGGTCGGATTCAAACATACTAAGATCGCTGTGATCCATGCAAAAAGAGAAAATGATAATAGCTCTTATTCGTTTAAAAAACTTTCCCGGTTGGCTTTGGATATTATACTTTCATTCTCTGATAAACCATTGCGCTTAACTGTAAAATTTGGTTTTATCATATCCAGCTTGTCAATTGTTTTTGGAATATACAATCTGATTCTATTTTTTAATAATAAAATACTTGTACCTGGGTACACCTCCTTAATTATCTCAATATGGTTCCTTTCGGGCCTAATAATTCTTGTTTTGGGTGTGGTTGGCTTGTATATTGGAAAAGCCTTTGATAAAGTGAAAGACCGTCCGACCTATCTAATTAAGGATACGACGTTTTAAAAGTTAAAAGTTGCAGAATAGATGGATTCCTGAATATCAATAGAATACATAAATAAGATTGTTAATATGGAAATTAATTCAATTGTACCATTAGAATGGGATTCACAATTCTTTGGATATCCGGTTGCAAAAATTTCCTTCGGGAAAGATGGGGCTGACAAACTGGAAAATGTATTTCATCAAATTAATTCTGCGAATATTCGGTTGACTTATTTATACGTAAATCCTGATGATCTTAAAATAAATAGGTTTATAGAAAAAAAAGGATGTTTATTGGCTGATCAGAAAGTAGTTTTCGCTAAAACCACGGAAAAACATTACAACTTTAACACCAAGATTATTGAATTTCAGGAAACAGAGATTAATGAAAAAATTTTGTCCCTGGCACTTACTTCAGGAATATGCTCCCGGTTTCGTATAGATAAAAAATTTACCAACAATGAATTTGAAAGATTATATACCGAATGGTTATCAAATTCTATAAATAAAACTATTGCTTTTGAAACCTTGGTGGCAATGGAAGGATCTAACCTAATTGGCATTACAACTTTGGGTGTAAAATTAGATTATGCAGATATTGGCCTTGTAGCGGTTGACGAAAATCACAGAGGGAAAGGGATCGGTTACGACTTAATTCACACTGCAGATAACACTGCTTTTGACATGGGTTATGAAAAAATAAAAGTTGTTACACAACTCAAAAATAATGAAGCTTGCAATCTTTATAAAAAGTGCAATTTTCATATCGAAGGCATTACAAATATTTATCATCACTGGAAGTAGAATATGAACATCCCATTCAATAAACCTTATTTAACAGGAAAAGAGCTCGATTACATAAAAGACGCAGTAACACTTGGCAAAATATCTGGCAACGGTTATTACACAAAAAAATGCCATGAGTTTTTTGAGGAAAGATATAGCTTTAAGAAATGTCTTCTCACAACGAGTTGCACTGATGCCCTTGAAATGGCTGCCATACTGTGCAATATTCAATATGGCGATGAGGTAATTGTCCCTTCCTATACATTCGTATCAACGGCAAATGCATTTGTTCTAAGGGGGGCCAAGATTATTTTTGCCGATAGTAGAGAAGATCGCCCAGGAATTGACGAAAGTAAAATAGAATCGCTGATAACTTCAAGAACCAAAGTAATAGTACCAGTTCATTATGCTGGAGTGGCTTGCGATATGGATATTATCATGGATATTGCCAAACGGCACAATCTTATGGTGGTTGAGGATGCCGCTCAGGCAATAAATTCTTTCTATAAAGGAAAGCCTTTAGGAGGAATCGGTCATTTGGGCTGTTTTTCTTTCCATGAAACCAAAAATATCCAATGCGGAGAAGGAGGAATGCTTGTCATTAATGATGAACGACTTAGCCAAAGGGCTGAAATCATTTGGGAAAAAGGAACCAATCGCGCCGAGTTCTTTAGGGGAGAAGTAAACAAATATGGTTGGGTTGATATTGGATCCTCCTTTCTTCCTTCAGAATTAAATGCAGCCTTTTTATATGCACAATTGGAAAACTTAGACGATATACAGACTAGGAGGAAAGCTCTTTGGAAGAAGTATTTCGAATGTATTTATGAATGGAATAATAAAATGCTAATTCAACTCCCCATTCCTCGATATGCCAGTAATAATGCCCATATGTTCTACATCGTTTGCAAAAATCTTGAACAACGTACATCAATTATCGATTTTCTAAAAGAAAACGGGATTCTATCTGTATTTCATTATATAAGTTTACATAAAAGCCTGTATTACAAGGAAATTTATAATGGTAAAGAATTATCTGAATCAGATCGATTCTCAGATTGCCTTTTAAGACTACCATTGTACTATGAACTAAGTGAATCAAACGTAACTTCAATTACGAACTTGATACGAAAAATAACACAATGACATTATGTCAAGTATAAACACTAACTGAGATACATCAAAATATTTTTAATATCTTTATAAAAATCAACCTTGATTTGAAAATGTAACTTTCGAAAAAAAAATAACATATGAAAATAGTAATTCCTGAAAAAAGCTTATTAAATCGCACAAATGATGTAGACTATTTTGACTGGAATTATAAATTTCCAATTAAATACATTCAACTATACCGGTTTAAAACCATTGTTAGATTGCTAGGAAATAAGGTTTATCCGAATTTATTGGAAATAGGGACAGGCAGCGGAATTTTCCTTCCTGAACTATCACAGCATTGCGAGAAGTTATATGCAACCGATATACACCCCCATTTTGAAAATATTGAAAATCTTTTAAAGCACTATAAAGTCAAAGAATACGATTTAAAATCACAAAGCATTCAAAAAACAAATTATCCTGATAATTATTTTGATGCAATTGTTGCCGTAAGTGTTTTAGAATTTGTTGATGATTTACAGGAAGCAATTAATGAAATTAAAAGAATTCTTAAAAATGATGGAGTTTTTATTACAATCTGTCCGATGAATAGCAAATTTTTAGATTCAATACTTTCATTGTATTCGAAAAAAAAACCAAAGGAAGAATTCGGAGAATCAAGAATATATGTAAGCAATGCCTTAGAAGAAAATTTTAAAATAATAAAGAAGGGATATTTATTGCCCCTAATTGGACGAATATTTCCAGTTTACACACATTATAAATTAAGAAAATAAGAATAAAAATGGAATCCATAAATAAAACATTTATTAGCATAATACTTCCATGCTATAATGAAGAAGCAATTCTTCAGGCAAATTTAAGCTCAGTGATTTCATTTTTAAACAATTGCCAAACATATAAATGGGAAATTGTAATTGTGAATGATGGAAGTCGAGATAAGACTGGTGAGATTTGTGAAAGCTTTGAAAAAATATACTCTAACATAAAGGTAATCCATCATCACACAAACCTCAATTTGGGAAGAGCGTTACAGACTGGCTTTAAGAACTCAAAAGGTGATATTATTGTCGTTTTAGACATTGACCTAAGCTATTCAGTTGAACATATCCAGCTATTGATTGATAAGCTAATAGAGACTTCTGCAGATATAGTGATAGCATCGCCTTATATGAAGGGAGGAAAAGTTACTGCTGTTCCGTTTGTAAGAAAGATTATGAGTAAGTGGGTGAATAAATTCATGAGGTTTGCGGCACAGGATAATTACTACACCTTTACTGGTATGGTGAGGGCATACAACGCCCAATTCATCCGTTCAGTTAATCTGAAGACCAAAGACTATGAAATCAATCCTGAAATTATCTACAAAGCAATGATTCTTCGGGCTCAAATTGTTGAAATTCCGGCACATCTCGATTGGACTGAACAGAATAAATTCACCAATAAAAGAACATCAAGTATCCGGGTGTTGAGAGGCTTTTTCTCCGGAATTATGACAGCATTTATTTTCAGACCCTACATCTTTTTCCTTTCAATCGGACTGCTTTTAATGCTTTTATCGCTCTACGAACTTTTATGGCTGCTTTTTGATACATTAAAGGATCTTCATCTGGCAATGACAAATGGAACTGAAGCTTTTTCGTTTTCTATCAGTCTAACAAAACAATTCATAAAAAATCCTCAATCCTTCGTTGTAGGCGGAATTACATTCATAACTGCGATACAGTTTCTGGGTCTTGGTTTTTTATCTCTTCAAAGCAAACGATACTTTGAAGAATTATTTCACATCTCATCCAATATTAAGAAAAGTATAGATCAATCGGAGAAAAAGAGCTTGTAAATCTATCGAAACATATTTACTTCTTAATAATTCAAATTGTCCCGATTTATTATTCCAATTCATATGAATAAAAATTTATTCTTAACAGCATTCAAGAAAATGAATGACTGGACATTTTTATTAATTACAGTTTTATATCAATTCCTATTCATTTTTCAAGGATTAGATTTTGCTGATGAAGGATTCTATGCAACATTTTATCAGCAGATTTTCAACGATCCTCAATCCGTTTCATTTAACTTCATGTACTGGTTTAGTGGAATACTTGGTGGAACATTCCTCTACCTATTTCCCAGCCTTGGTTTATTGGGATTAAGAGTATTCGGAATAATAATCGTAACTTCAACAATAGCCACAGTTTATTTTGCACTCAAAAAGTATTTAACTCTCGTTCACCTGAGACTTGGGATTTTTATGCTCTTATTCTTTATCAGTAATGATCCAAAGGAGATGTATTACAATAACCTTTCTGCATTTCTGTATGTTTTATCAGCAATATTTATATTTAATGGCCTGAAGAACAGTATCTTAATTTATATATTCTGGAGTGGGGCTTTTATTAGCCTCAATATGTTTACCCGTTCTCCGAGTATCCTAGGTTTAATTTTTGGATTTGCAATTCCCTATTTTGGGTTTATTTCACATATAGATTTAAAAAATCAATTAAAGCAAATTGGTTCTTTATTGTTCGGATTCGCTTCAATGACTATCTCAGTTCTATTTGTAATGAAAGCAATAGGGCATTTGGATATATTTATTGAGAATTTGGGAATCGTATATGGAATGGGGATCGAATCTGATAGCGGAAATAATATGATTACATTAATTAAGCTCTTCATTAATGATTATTCAAGTTCCTTTATTTATGGATTTCTCCTGATAAGTTTTATATTTATTTTTAGTTCTTTCAATAGTTTAGTATCACAACTGACTAAGTCTAATCAAAAAACAATAATTAATTTATCACTTTCACTAATATTTGTTATCTCAATATATTTTATTCTAAGTCACAAAATTTCATGGATAAAAATACTTTGGGTCTTTTCTGGTTTATCCATAATCTTTTCCATATTGATTCTAACGAGTGCTTCGTCTAAAAAAGAATTAAAACTATTAGTTTTATTAGGATGTCTAATTTTACTTATTCAACCTTTCGGCAGTGCAGTAGGCTTGTCTATGATGGGTAGATATTCCTTATGGATTATTTTTCCCATAACTATAGATTATATTTTCAATATAAAATCGGTTAAAACTGAAATTAATATTTCATCTGAAAGTCACTTGCGCTTGCTAAATATTTACATTGATGAGCATCAAATATGCTTAATAAGAAAATACTTTTTGGGAATAAGCATTCTTGCTTGTTTGTATTTCTCTTATTACTATCCTTATTTCGACATGAGTAATCGCACAAAAATGAGTTATTCGGTAGATAGTAAAAGTTTAAAAGGTATATACACAACGAAAGAAAGAGCTTCGGCAGTTAACGAATTATTGAAAGAATCGAGTAAGTATGTAAATAAGAATGATTATCTTTTTGCTTACGACAATATTCCAATGATACATTTTCTAACCGAAACAAGACCTTATATTCGCAATTCCTGGCCTTATTTCTATATTCCAGAGGCATTTAAAATGGCGACGGATAAGTCATTGGTACGTTCGAAGGAATTACCAGTAGTAATATTACAAAAAGTAAGTACATTATACTGCGATTGGCCTCAAAATACAATTGGTAACTTTCAGAAAATAAGTCCAGACATTATCAGAGATTCAATCATGAATGATTTCATGATAAAAGGAAAATATACAAAGGTGTGGGAAAATAAAGCCTTTGAAATTCGAATACCAGAAAAGTAGATACATACAAAATTCTCAAGTCATCAAATGATTCTTTCTTTTCTTAGTAATTTATCTTATTTTTGCGCAGTTGCATTTTGAGCTTTTATATCTGAATTTTTGGTCATAACAAGTTCTTAAAACTCTATAATAAATCTATCTTATTGCCCTTCGAAAAGTAAGTATATAAACACAAATATGAAATCAAGAGACTTAGAACTTACTTCTTTTTACCTGTTTTTCGATCTGCTTATATTAAATCTGGCTATTATTTTCACAGGCCTTTGGGAAGTTGGTTTTTCATTGCAGAAACATTCTGGTATAAGCATTTACTTGCTTCAAGGAAATTTAGCCGCATTAATTACCTATCTTTCATATAACAAACGAAATCCATATCTTGAAGATTCATATAAAAAGCGTATAATTCTAAATCTGAAACGAACATTTGTTTTTGTATTTATTTCAGCAAACATCTCCCTATTGCTCATTCCTATTGACTATTCCGGTATATTTTTTTTAAAATATACCGCCTTATTCTTCATTGGAGAGCTTGTTTTTCATAAGGTGATTTTCAGTTATATGAAATACAATTATGCAAGAGGCATAAATACGAAACATATTATCATTGTTGGAATGAATGAAACTGCATGGGTTCTCCGTAAAGCAATAGAAAGTGATTTATTAATGGGCTACAAATTTGTAGGTTTTGTTTCAGATGACAATTCCGAATTTCCAGATTGGATAGGAAAGACTGATGACCTTTCAACACTTATGACCAAATATCATGTTGAAATGTTATTTGTCACTTTATCAATGTTTTCAGATGAAAACAAGTTAAGTGAATATTTTAAACTCTGCACTACCAAAGGTATACACCTCAGATTAATTCCTGAAGAACATCATTGGGATAAAAGGCGTCTTAACAGAGTATCTGCTGACAAATTAAATATAATTAATCCTCAGGAAGTTCCGTTAGATAATCCAATGGCCAGAGATACTAAGCGCCTGTTCGATATTCTGTTTTCTAGTCTTTGCATTCTCCTTATTTTTTCCTGGCTATTTCCCATTGTGGCATTAATTATTAAATTGAGCTCGAAAGGTCCAGTCTTTTTTGTTCAGAAACGAACAGGAATCAATAACAGAATCTTCAATTGCCTTAAATTCAGAAGCATGTATGTGAATGAACAATCCGATAGCATGCAAGCTTCGAAAAACGATAGCCGTATTACCCCTTTCGGAAGTTTTATGCGCAAAACGAATCTGGATGAAATGCCACAGTTCATCAATGTCCTTTTAGGTCAGATGTCAGTAGTCGGACCCCGGCCCCACATGTTAGCACACACCGACCAATTCTCGGAATTAGTCAGGTTCTACCTCATTCGCCATTATGTGCGGCCTGGCATTACCGGATGGGCACAGGTGAATGGATTCCGTGGAATAACCAATGAAACCTGGAAATTAGAAAAGCGGGTAGAATATGATATGCAATACATTGAGGGATGGAATTTCTGGTGGGATATTAAGATAATCTTACTGACCGTATTCAGTAAAAATGTATTCCTGAATGCCGGATAAGACTCAGATATTAAAACAATAATCCGTTCACATGCTCCTCTCAAAAGACGAAATCATAAAGAGAATTCGCGAATGGCTCGTTGCCTGGGACGAATATGATCTCGATAGGGTGATGGACATCATGCATGACGAAGTCGTGTTTGAAAACTGGACGGAGTCTATCATTTGTGGAAAGAATAGGCTTCAAAAAACCTGGACACCCTGGTTTCGAAATCATGGCAATTTTAAGTTTACCGAAGAGGATCTATTTGTTGATGAACTTGAACAAAAAGTTCTATTTCAATGGAAATTGGACTGGCCATCGCTTGAAAAAGATCACACAGGAAAAAGGGAAATAAGAAGAGGAGTTGATATCATACATTTTCTCGACGGTAAAATTTACAGGAAGTCTTCTTATTCGAAAACAACGATTCAATTGGTCAGCCATCCAATAACATTTAGCGCTCCCAAATAACTCAGACATTAAACGAATGAACCTAAAAATACAATTTGACACTTTACTCAAAAATCTTGAAAGAGAATTAATCATTCTTCCTGACAAGAACGAAGAAAATGCAGAAAATACACTTCGGGCATTATGGCAATTAGCAAATGGAAATCAGGTATCTCCAATTGTTGCGGAGAAACTCGACCTGCCTGCATTAAATTCAGATCAAATTGAATTGCTTAATCAGTTCATAAGTTCCAGACTATCAGGAATCCCACTTGCTCACTTAACCGAAAGACAACATTTCATGGGACTTGATTACATCTTAAATAAGGGTCTGTATATTCCAAGAAAAGAAACTGAACTTTTAGCAAAAACAGCCATCGAAACTCTAACTAATCATTTTGCTACGGATAAAAATGTCGTTGTTCTCGATTTATGTACCGGAATAGGAACTGTTGCACTTGCAGTTGCAGAATATTGTAAAAACGTAACAGTTTTTGGTTCTGATATTTATGAGCCCGCAATTAATGCCGCAAAAATAAATGCGATGCATTTTAATTTGGAAAGCAGAGCCACATTTTATCATGCCAACCTTTTTGACCCATTTGAAATAATGGAATTGAAAGGCAATACGTCTTTAATTGTATGTAACCCACCTTATATTTCGAGTACAAAAGTTAAAGAAATGAAGACTGAAATTGCAAACTACGAAAATGAAGAAGCTTTTGATGCCGGACCATTTGGATTGTCAGTTTTTAATCAACTTATTTCTTTTGCTCCTGAATACCTCAGCAAAAATGGATATTTAATTTTCGAATGTGGTTTAGGACAGGGCGAATTTCTTGCCAACCGCATCAATAAAAATTCGCGATACGGCGAAGTGACACAGATTTGCGACGAAAACGGAAATGTACGAGTACTGAAAGCAAAAAAAGTTAACTGATACCATCT
>Ga0136636_10000515_pt1 | contig 19861 bp, 9 predicted proteins | sample AntDrymUQ8522106_2_FD_104653 | JGI IMG/M metagenome (GOLD analysis project Ga0136636, IMG submission 104653) | Polar desert sand microbial communities from Dry Valleys, Antarctica - metaG UQ852 (21.06) | ecosystem: Environmental > Terrestrial > Soil > Desert | place: Antarctica: Dry Valley... | reverse complement strand
ATGAAATCTATATTGCAAAACAGGACGGAAGTGAGCCTGCTATAAAACTGACAACCGGTGCCGATACCTATAAATTCAATATCCGCTGGTCGCCCGACAGCAAAAAAATAATGTGGAACGACAGAATGCTGCGCCTGCAATACGTTGATATAGCTTCAAAAGCGGTTACCCTTGTCGAAAAATCAAAAATATGGGAATTCAATAATTTCGACTGGTCACCCGATAGCCGTTGGATTACTTATCCGCGTACCCTCGACAATGGTATGCAGCAAATAGTGCTTTACAATACTGCTGACGAAAAAAAATACGAAGTCACTGATCAGTGGTTTTCATCGGATCAGCCAACTTTTTCGCAAAACGGCAAATACCTTATTTTTACTTCCGATCGCACTTTTGATCCCATTTACAGCAGTGTTGAATGGAACTACGCATATGGAAATATGACGAAACTCTACCTTGTCACCCTGGCTAAAGATACGCCTTCGCCTTTTGCGCCTTCGAACGACGAGGTTAAAATGGACGACTCCAGGGAACAGAAAGAGGCAAAAACGGATAAAGATAAAAAAACGGATAAAAACAAAAAAGATGAAAAAAAGGATAAATCCGGGAAAGATGAAAAAGAAAAAGAACCTGAAGTAAAACCGGTTAAAATTGACTTGGAAGGCATTCAGCAGCGCATCATCGAAATCCCTGTTGAAGCAGGAAACTACTGGAATATTTGGTCGGTTGAGGATAAAATTTACTATAACACTGCCAACGACAAAGGAATGTCGGCCAAGGTGTACGACCTGAAACAAAAGAAGGAAACCGACCTTGGTTCTGATATTAATTTCGACATCACTGCCGATGGAAAGAAAATGCTCGTTAGGCAGAAAAACAGGTTTGCCATGATTGACCTGCCTTCGTCCAAAATCAGCACTGAAAAATACATCGATTTATCCGATTGCAAAGTATGGGTGAACAATAGCCAGGAATGGAAGCAAATCTTTGATGAGGCCTGGCGTCAGATGCGCGACTTCTTTTATGTGCCGAATATGCATGGCGTTGACTGGAAGGCAATGCATGACAAATATTCCGTTATGCTGCCATCGGTTAACAACCGCAGCGATCTCACCTACCTTATTGGCGAAATGATTGCAGAACTCAGTGTTGGACATGCCTATATTAACGGAGGTGAGCGCAAGCCCATTGAAAAAATCAACCTTGGACTTTTGGGTGCCAGGCTTAGTAAAGATGCTTCCGGGTATTTCCGTATCGACAGCCTGCTACAGGGAGCTAACTGGAGCCCCGATCTGCATTCGCCACTCACCGAAGTTGGAGTAGGCGCGGCAAAAGGTGAATATATTACTTCCGTAAACGGCAAATCAACAAAGGAAATGCCTGATATTTATACCTCACTCATCAACAAGGCCAACAAAAATGTGGAACTTACGCTCAATGCCTCAGCTGCCGAAGGTGGCCGTAAAGTTCTGGTAGTTCCGGTAAGTGACGAATCCGATCTCTATTATTACACCTGGGTTCAGAACAACATCCGCAAAGTCGACAAAGCTACAAACGGCCAGGTTGGCTATATTCATATTCCGGATATGGGCGCTGCGGGGCTAAACGAATTTGTTAAATATTTCTATCCGCAACTGGCGAAAAAAGCGCTTATCATCGACGACCGTGGCAACGGCGGCGGTAATGTTTCGCCTATGATTATCGAACGACTGAGCCGCGAAATACAAAGAAGCAATATGGCACGTAATGTCGAACAGATTGGACATACGCCAACAAAGATGATGCTCGGTCCGAAAGTGCTGCTGATCAATAATTATTCAGCTTCCGATGGCGACCTTTTTCCATATGGATTTAAAAAGCACCAATTAGGAAAGGTAATTGGCAAACGCACCTGGGGTGGTGTAGTCGGAATCAGAGGTTCGTTGCCGTTTGTTGATGGCGCCGACCTTCGCAAACCTGAATTTGCCAGCTATTCGTCCGACGAAAGCAAATGGATTATCGAAGGCTATGGCGTAGAGCCGGATATTGATATCGATAATGATCCTTCGAGGGAATATGAGGGCATTGACGATCAGTTGAATAAAGCTATTGAAGTTGTATTTGATGAGTTAAAAGCCTATAAAGAAAAGTCATCTATACCGGCGCCCCCGGATAAGAGCAAATAATGAACATTTTCAAAAAGCGACGGTTCCGGATAGGTCCGTCGCTTTTTTATTTGAACAGGCAAACTATTCATAAAGAAATTACGTTATCACAAGGATGAATAAAGAATCTTTTCCAACCCGCCAATATAGCATTGATTCGTATCTTCAAGTCTCATATCTCACATTATTTTAAATCACGAATGAATAAAACAATCCTGTTTCTCCTCCTTATTCTGCTGCTGCCATGGATTGGAAATGCACAATCAGCTAGCTTTAAATTTGATTCACTCTCTTTTAAAAACCAACTTGAAATTGCTAACCATTTTATCGAATGCGAATTCCATACCCAACTGTCCACAGATAAATTCAGTAAGATGGAGGATGTTTCGGCTACAGATTGGTTTAGTTATAATGAAAACCAAACCTGGTATACAATAGGCGGAATTTCAGATGGCAATACTTTCAGTATAACCAAACAGGTTATATTTGATTCGGCCAACACAATTTCAGAATATGCAGGTGTCTCCGATACAATGAAACTGTTTGCCTCGGGTTCAGCGCTGGCAAAGGCAAATACGCAGTTTCAATTAATAAAAGATACGTGTAACCTTTATTTCAATTCTTTTGTTTTATGGAATCCTGATCAAACAGTCAGCATATGGTTTCTTCCTGCTTTTCAACCCAGTGGCCAGGCAATTTATGGATGTGAATGGGAATATGTTTTTGACAAAAACGGCAAAAATTTGCTCAGGCAAAATTCGTTTACCACCAAAATAACGGGCGTATGGATCGGTCAGCCCCGCGAACTATGGCTTAATTACCGGAACACGGATAAGCCAACCATCGGGAGTGTGTTTTTTGCACAATCTTTTCGTGATTATTTTACCAGGATACGAATTGATACCCGCATCAGCACCAGCACAACAGCAAAGCAAGCCAGCGGAATTTATTTCTGGTCTCACAAAATAAAATAGACTTTGCATCAGGTTTGCCCGATAATTGTAGGATATAATAATAATTTCAGCCCTTTTCTTCCGGAAATACTGTAAGTATCTGGTACTGCGCTATACAAAAGCCCAGGCATCCGGCAAATTTCATTTATTTTGTGATAATTTTTTTTTCACAATCCTTGGATTTTAACAATTTTGGATTAAATTTGCGGTTCTTCAACAGGAGTATGGGCTGCAATCTCGTGTATGATCTTATGACCTTTCTACATCATAAATTATCCACTGGTACTATTTGAAGAGCTTGAACAATTTAACGGGGTTGCTGTTATCTATTCAGATTTTATATCACAACCTTATAGTGTAATTATTTATAAATCATTAGATGGAAGAAAAAATCAAAAAAATCGGACTGTTCATTGATGGAACTTTCTTTCTGAAAGTTAATTCTTATTACAGGTACCATCATGAACGCAAAAGCACCATTAACTTTAATGGGCTTGCGGAATTTCTGCGCGACGAGATCTCAAAACTTGAGAACTCTGAAAAACGTTATTGCCAGGTAGTTGAAACACATTGGTTTCGCGGTCGTTATTCTACCAGTCAGCTGGAAAAGAAATACCCTGACGAATCCTATCGCTTAACACAAATGACAAATGAGCGCCGCATCGACGACATTTTCATGTATGAAGGCATCACAACACACAATTATCCTCTATTAGTCGACTCCCGTACGGGCGAAGCCGAAGAAAAAGGTATTGATGTGTGGTTCTCTCTCGAAACGTATGAACTTACCTTGTTAAAACAGCTGGATGTAGTTGTTATTATTGCCGGTGACACCGATTATGTGCCATTGATCAAAAAAATCAACAGCCGTGGTACCCGCGTGATGGTTCTGGGCTGGGACTTCTCTTACGAGTCAACCTCAGCTGCCGGTCGTGCTTACAAGGTTACAACCCGCACTAGCCAGGCTCTGATTGATGAGTGTGTATATCCGCTTATGATGGATAAACGTATCGATGATCGTACCAGCAAAAATGACCCGATTGTCAATTCACTGTTTAACGTGTAACAATCTTACTTTAGCCAAAAGCACAAGTTATCAGACAGCAACTTCTTAAGTGGAGTTGCTGTTTTTTATTGCCACAATATCAAGATGGAACAATACGATGTGAAAAAAAAAAGGAATACCTTCACTATATGAAACAAAATCATACTTTACGAAACCAATTATAGCATCAATGATATTTTTAGCTTCGGCTGCCTGCACAACCCAGCTTTACGTTCCTGTCGAAGCAAATGTGAACAAGGCAGAAACTGCCTCACTGGCTGAACTTCAGAAAGGACACGACTTGTTTCAGAACAATTGCGGCAAGTGCCATAAACTACCCAAGCCTGAGAAGCTCACAAATCCGCAATGGGCCACAATCCTGGATAAAATGGCTCCGAAAGCCAAACTCAATACCGATCAGTCGGACCTCATTTACAAATACATTATAAACCGCTAAAAACTAAAAAAGGCTTCCGATCGGAGGCCTTTTTAGGGGTATACTTAAATGCCGGGCTCTGAAAAGACTATTTATATATTGTTTTTTCTAATCCCCAAGGGATTTAAGGTATAGAGAACGGCGATTACTGGACTATGTTCGACCCCGACGGGGCCGCAGAATGAATAAAAATTTCAATCGCATAAACCTGTGATGCCTTCAGCATCCTGATCATGAACAAATTTAAACAATCTTAGGGTTAACTCATTAATGTTGGTAATCAATCAGAGTCCCTATTGACTGTTTAAAATCACACGACTGATTTCTCCGGAGTTCTGCCTTCGGTCTCCGGGCTTCCAACTTCGGCCCTCCTACTACCAATCACTTGTAAAACTGATTATTCGTATATCGTAAATTTCTTTTTTCAGCAGGGCTTTTTCTTCAAAAGTGAAATCCATTGCCTTAACAAAAATATTAGTGTATTTCCTGGCAAGATATTCTATCCCATTAACCTGCATGCTACAGGCAGGGGCGCAAAGTTCACTATTATGCTTTGTTTACTTCGTAGCATATTGGGAAGCCATTTTGGTTCTGGCTTGTCCGTGTTAGGTTGCAAAATAATGGATTGATAAATCGTTATAAAAATGATCTTCTCAAAGCTGATTTGCGGATAGAACAAATTTTAGAAACAGGATTCATTGTTACGCGTATTCCACCCGTACCCGGTAATGCTGAGCAACCTGTTGACCGGGTTTTTGGGAGAAAACACAGGTGGTAAGAGGCCGTTTCGATTCGTCGTAGGTACGATCAATGCTGCCCACAAGATCGCCTTCGTCGGTCTTATCTTCCTGAAGTATAACGTTTCCGGCTTCATCGTAAGTAGTATAGGCAATTTCGATACCTGCCGACGACTCTTCCATGGATTCGGAAAGCCTGCCTTCGGAATCGTACGAATAGGTGTTGCGTTCGGTAAGTTGTTTTTCTTCGTTGTAACGACGACGGACTGATGTCTGGCCGTTTTCGAAATAATTATAAAGGATATGATAATTAGCCTCCGGTGTTATGAAAACCTCTTCTGTTATTTGTCCTTCTTCGTTAAAGATGATCTTCTGCTGGGTAATGATTTCACCGGCAATATCGTATTCGGTTTCCGAAACCAGGTGCTCCCCATCGAAAACATTAACCAGGTAATTGCCTATTTCGCCATCGCTGTCAATACTTCTCCGGCTAATAACCCGTCCGTCCATGTCATAGGTGTAGATCAGTTCATCAGCCGTTCCATCGAGGTAATGAATCAGCTCCTTAACAAGCTGGCCTTTTTCATTGTACTGCATGCTGCGGTGCTCGGTAACTTCGTCGTCGGCTTCAATCAGCAACTCATCGATTACTTTTCCATCAGCATTGTATTTGTAGTTATATTTATGTTCAACAGTACCATCAGGATTATAGGTAATGGCTTCAATAGGATGTCCTGCGTCGTCAAATTCAGTATACTGATGCAAATATTCTTTCTCCCTGATCTCATCTTCTTCCAGATCGGAGATATTGTTCGCCCTGAATGACTTTACGTATTTCATAACCAGTAATTTAAGTATTGATAATAAGACTTATAGTGCTTTGCAAATCTATAAAATAATTTTAGAATCTGACTGAATTTAAAGTTATTATTTAGTGTTGCCAGCCGTTGGGAGTTAGAGAAACTCTTAAATATTTATGCCTGGTATGAAACGGACATCCTTCACAAAAATCTTATCTTATATCTTCTTTAACTTATTGGCCTTGTCATCATAATTTATACCTTTGCCACATCTTAAAGCCATGTGATTTAATTCATTTGTTTACAACATACTGTATTTAAAAAAATGAAAAAAGACAAAATAATTTTTGACCTCATCGAGGAGGAAAAAGACCGGCAGATGCACGGCATCGAACTGATTGCTTCCGAAAATTTCGTCAGCGAGCAGGTGCTGAAAGCAATGGGATCGGTATTAACCAACAAATATGCCGAAGGCTATCCCGGCCGCCGGTATTATGGCGGTTGCCAGATTGTAGATCAAACTGAGCAGATTGCCATCGACCGTGCCAAAGCACTTTTTGGCGCCGAATGGGCCAACGTTCAGCCGCACTCCGGCGCACAGGCCAACATGGCCGTGCTGATGACCATCCTGAAACCAGGTGATACTTTCATGGGACTGAACCTCTCGCATGGAGGGCATTTGTCGCACGGATCACCGGTAAATTCATCGGGTATCCTTTACAATCCAATCGCCTATGGTGTTGAAGAAGAAACCGGCACCATCGATTATGATAAAATGGAAGCTGCCGCGCTTGCGGGAAAACCAAAACTTATCATTGCAGGTGCATCGGCCTACAGCCGCGACTGGAATTACAAACGCATGCGCCAAATCGCTGATAAAATTGGTGCTTTGCTCTTGGCAGATATTGCTCACCCGGCAGGACTTATTGCACGCGGATTGCTCAACGACCCCGTTCCTTATTGCCATATCATTACCACTACCACACATAAAACCCTTCGTGGACCTCGTGGCGGACTTATCCTGATGGGAAAGGATTTCGAAAATCCATGGGGAATTAAAACCCCGAAAGGCGAACCAAAGATGGTGTCGGCAATGCTCGATAGCGCAGTATTCCCTGGTATACAGGGCGGGCCTCTTGAGCATGTTATTGCCAGCAAGGCAGTTGCTTTTGGCGAAGCACTGTCGGATGGTTTTATGGATTATGCACTACAGGTTAAAAAGAATGCCCAGGTTATGTCGAAAGCCTTTATGGATAAAGGATATAAAGTAATTTCCGGCGGAACCGACAACCACCTGATGCTGATCGACCTGCGCACTAAGTATCCTGATATTACTGGGAAAATGGTTGAAAACCTGCTGGTTAAAGCCGATATTACCCTGAATAAAAATATGGTTCCATTCGACAGCCGCACTCCATTTACAACTTCAGGTATTCGCGTTGGAACTCCCGCTATTACCACACGCGGTCTGAAAGAACAGCATATGTCTGCTATTGTTGACCTGATTGACGAAGTAATTGCCAACCACGATAGTGAAGAAGTAATTACCAAAGTACGTACACAGGTGAACGAAATGATGAGCGAATTCCCTTTGTTTGCTTACTAATTTCAAAAATAAGTATAGTTAAAAAAAGCGGTATCCAAAAATATTCGGATACCGCTTTTACTTTTTATATTTTCACTTATATACTATAAATCAGCTTTTTAATGCCCCATAAACTTTTTCCCATTAACTATTAACTATTTCCCATTAACCATTAACTTTTTCCCATTAACTTTTTCCCATTAACTATTTCCCATTAACCATTAACTTTTTTCCATTAACTATTAACTTTTTCCCATTAACTTTACTACTCTTTCACCTCTTTTGCTGCATCACTACCATCTTCAGGTGTCGTTTTCTCATCTTTTGGCGCCACAGGCAGCAATTCCACTTTACGGAAAACATCATCCTTGTCCAAAGGCCTGGCGGTAAACCTCCAGTTAAAACCTTTCAATATCCGCTGCTCGGCAGGGAGTTGTTTCGATGGGAACATATTCCCGGTCGGTTTATCAAAGTATTTAATTACTTCAATTTTACTGTCCTTCAGGTAAAGCCTCATACGGCTTCCAGCCGCTTTATTCACACCAATGAGCGATTGATCCTGTTCCCGGACAAAATACACCGTTTCGGCATTGCCTTTCACATCTATATAAGCCAACTCATTGTTTACAAAGTACCCTATCATGTTTTTACCCCTGATCTGGTTAAAATTATCGACGGTATCCTTCGAAACAATAAAGGCAGTACTGTACATAAATATCTGCTTCACGCTGTTTTTGCCAGTCAGGATTTTGATAGTATCGGCAGTAAGCTGGTTCTTATCCGACCATAAAACCGGGGACCTGTACATATTGATCAGCGAATCGGCAAAACTATAATTCAGCGAATCGCAGGCACCCTGAATATCTTTACGGAAGAACCTTGTGTTGTGATAGGCAAATAAATTCTTTGTTTCGTTCCGGGTAGTGTCGAAAGTAGCTTTCAGCGTGTCGGCATGAAGGTAAAGCGTGTCCTTTTTATCACCCAGCAGGGCAACAGCTTTATTCGTGAAAAGACTATAGCCTTTGGTACGCCAATATTCGGCATAATTGCCTTTGAGAATTACATCACTAACGGTATCCGTCATCACCACATGATTAACTGCTTTACCATATTTAAGTTTTTCATTATAGTAAAGGCTGTCACCTGTTAGCCGGCGGTCTTTATCAACCAACAAGGCATTGGTACTGAACCTTGAATTGCTTGTTGCCCGGTCGTATTCGCCATTCTCGCAATAGAGGTAATTATCTTTCCCTTTCAGAATGGTAGGGCCCAGGAAATAGGAAATACGCGAAACGGTATTGTATTTTAAAGTGTCGCAATTGATTTTGTACTCAGGATTGATCAACACCACATCATCCCTGAAATACATAAGCTTTTCGTTGGTATGATAGTAACACCTCTTGCTGGTAAGCACATTGTCGCCGTTCACCATTTTACCACCTGTTGTATAGCTGGCAATGCCTGTATTGCGATCAAAAATCATCAGATCGGTAGTGAGCGTGGTTTGTTTATCAACCAGTTTCACATCATCTTTAACGGTGGCCATTTTGGTATTGCCGTCGTAATGCAGAAATTTTCCGTACAGATTTAAAGTGTCGCTCGATTTGATACGGACATGCCCATAGCAGTCTATTGTGTTGGTAGTTTCGTACAGCCACGCGCTGTCGCAATAAAGGTAAGCACCTTCGTGCTCAAACACCGGGTTGTTCAGGGCTCGGGTCATGTCGCCCATACCAATCGAATGCCTTAGTTCGCCGGCGTTCATCTGTATACGCATCCGCTGGGCACTGACCGGCTGATAAACCAACAGGAACAAATAAAGCGATATGAAAGATACTATGAAGATTCGGGATTTCGACATTCTTGTATTTAAATTCGCGGCAAAGGTAAGGATTGTAATCAAATAGTCCGCTAAGGCCGGACAAAGCATATACGATGAATGCTTTTTCAGAATCATAAAATTTGTTAATGGTCTGTCGGAATACGAGATTAAAAGGCTCGCCAGAATTCTTTGAATCTAATAATCAGCTGTATAACCAGAGTGGTTAACCTCAAATTATAAATATACAAAAAAAACCAAATATTTATCTTTGGCAGATAAAAGATATTTCTACATTTGAGCCGCTTTAAACTTATCTTTCAAATGGCTCAGAACAAAGATCCACAGCTAAATTACGAGGAAACCAAACAGAAGATCGGCTACCTGCCGCGAATCGAATCCACGCAGGAAACATACAGCCGGATTGGCTTTATGTCGGGGCTCGAAGTCCACCAGCAACTCAAAACCGAACAAAAACTCTTTTGCCGCTGCCCGGCCGGTGTGTACCAGAAACCCAATGACTTTGATGCCGAAGTTGTGAGGCATATGAGGCCCACGCTCAGCGAGTTGGGCGAGTACGACGGCACCGCCCTGATGGAATTCAAGACACGTAAGAATATTATTTACAGGCTGAAAAGCAAAACAACGTGCACATACGAGGTTGACGACACACCGCCGTTCCCGCTTAATCGCCAGGCACTGGCCCAGGCCATCGAAATTTCACTGGTTTCGAAACTGAATATCGTCGGCGAAGTTCACATAACCCGTAAGCAATACCTCGACGGCAGCATTCCTACCGGATTTCAGCGTACAGCAATTATTGGCGTTGAAGGCGAAATTCCTTTAAAAAATAAAAAAATCAGGCTGATACAACTGAGCCTCGAGGAAGATTCATGCCGCGAAGTAAGCGATATCGGCCATACCCGTGTGTACCGCACCGATCGCCTGGGTATGCCTTTGATCGAAACAGTAACCTATCCCGACATGACTAACCCGGATGAAGTGAAGGAAGCCTGCAATTATATCCGGTTTCTGGGCCGGAGCACAGGCAAAGTCCGTACCGGTATAGGCGCAGGCAGGCAGGATGTAAATGTAAGCTGCAAAGGCGGCACAAGGGTCGAGATAAAAGGAGTTGCGCACAGCCGCTGGATACCGGAACTTACACATATCGAATGTTTCCGCCAATGGGCTTTACTGGCTATCCGCGATATTTTGAATTCACGTTTTCCTGATCCTAAAGGTTGGAAACAATTTCATATTTTGCTCGATTTGCATGCTTTTAATTCAAAAAACGGTTTTACCAAAGATACCAAAAGCAATGGTTACAAGTTGGTGGCTGTTAACCTACCGGGGTTTAGAGGGATATTATCGCATTTCACACAGCCTGGCAAAATGTTTGCCAACGAACTGAGCGAAAGGCTCAAAGTAATTTCATGCCTCGAATTACCAAATATGGCTCACAGCGAGGAATTTGACCCGTTGTTTGCTACAGTTGACTGGGACAAAATAAATATCTTGCTTAAACCTGGTGAAAATGATGCGCAGATCATTATCCGCGGCCCTGAGGAAGATATAAAAACCGCCCTCGAAACCATTGAGGAGCGCTGCCGTATGGCATTTGCAGGCGTACCTCCCGAGACCCGCAAGTCGTTCGAAGACGGAACTACCATATTTGAGCGCGTACTTCCGGGAGCCGATCGTATGTACCCTGATACCGATTCGGCACCTATCCCGCTGGAAAATGACTATATTGATTTATTGGGACAAAACAAGCCACAAGAAGTGATTGAACGGTACGAACGTTTGAAAAACTGGAATGTTCCTGAGGACTGCTTCACCTATATTTTTAAGAAAAACCTCTTTCCGCTTATTGAACGCATTGTAAATGAACTGGATATAAACCCGTCTTTTGTCGGGAAATTTTTCGGTCATGCCGTAAAATGGGTTGAAGGACAATATAAGCCAGCTGCCGAGTTTGATTATAAGATTGTGTATGCCATGTTGCGATTTATAAAACAGAAGAACCTCGATTTCGGAATTGCCCGTCGCATGCTGCCGCTCGTTTACCAGTATCCGAAAATGGAATTCGAATCAGTGCTTACCAGCATTAATTTCAAACAGGTTTTGAAAGAAGACATCGTATCGAAAATTCCTTTCCTCAGGAATAAATTTGCCGAAATAAGGCTTTCGAAAGGACCGGATGTGGAGCACAACTGGATCATGGGGCAATTGCGACGACAGGCTGAGGGGAATATGGGGATGGCGGAGCTGCACGAGGCCTTAGGTTTTGATGAATGATCTTTGAAAGTGAATAACGAATAACGAATAGTGAATAATGAATAGTGAATAACGAATAGTGAAGTGGGCTAACCAATTGAATAACCACTGTATGACCATTAAAAAATCGTAAATCGCAACTAACAATGACCGACGATATATTCCAGGGCTATAAAGGCGCTGCACTCGAAGTACTCAAAAAATTCAATGCACGGGTCTGGGGACAGGCGATTGTGAAAACCACGCGTGGCGAGTTTATCGGGACAGTACTTCCCCGTTCCGAAAATGACGATGACAAGCACATCGTGATGAAAATTCCTACCGGCTACAATATCGGCCTTGATGTTGCCACCATTACCGGAATGAAAGAAACCGGGTATAAAAAAGCCAACTATAAAATTCCTGAGAAAGAATTTCCTTATACTGAAGGATTACCAAAGGTTAAACTGCTCGGCACCGGCGGAACCATTGCTTCGCGCCTCGATTACCGCACAGGTGCTGTAATTCCGGCATTTTCGCCAGGCGAGTTATACGGAGCTGTGCCAGAGCTGGCATCGATATGCAACCTGAGCACAGAAAAGCTGTTTGCCGTTTTCAGCGAAAATATGGCGCCTGACAACTATAAAAAATTAGCCATTGCTATCGGAAAGGAAATCGAAGCCGGAGTGGATGGAATTGTTATAGGTCATGGAACCGATACCTTGCATCACACGGCCGCAGCCCTCACTTTCATGGTGCAGAATTCACCGGTTCCGATTGTACTGGTTGGTTCACAGCGTTCGAGCGACCGCCCCAGTTCCGATGCAGCACTTAACCTTATGCATGCTTGCACGGCCGCCGGACATGGTGATATTGCCGAAGTTATGGTTTGTATGTTTGGCCCAACGAGCGACGAATACGGTTTCCTTCACAAGGGCACGCGTGTGCGCAAAATGCATTCATCGTACCGCTCCACTTTCCGCACCATAGGTGATACTCCAATGGCAACTATCACCCGCAAGGGCTTGAAACCCATCAAGGATACATACAACCATCGCCGTAAGGACCGGAAAGTTACTATTCTGCCGTATTTCGAAGAAAAAGTGTCGATTGTTTATTATTACCCGAATATGCAGCCCGACATTATTGACTCGCTGGTTGAACACGGGTATAAAGGAATTGTAATTGCAGGAACCGGATTGGGGCATGTGAACAAACCATTGTACCCGGCCATAGAAAGAGCCGCTAAAGCCGGTGTTGCCATCTACATGACCGTTCAGACTTTGTGGGGCTATGTGCATATGTTTGTGTACGATACTGGTCGCGACCTGATGGCAAAAGGCGTTGTACCGGCCGAGAATATGCTGCCCGAAGTTGCTTATATAAAATTAGGCTGGGCATTAGGCCAGACCAACGACCTGGAAGAAGTGAAACGGATCATGCTGTCGCCGATCAACGACGAAACTACTCCACGCGAGCCTTACAACGGCTACCTGATTTACCAGGGAGGCGTGGCTGAAGTGGAGGACTTTATCAGGAAGGTGCATAAATAGGCACTAACCATATTAGCAAGGCACCCCATACAGATGCACAAAACTTTGGAAATTATTATTTACCAGGATAAATCAATTTGTAAATCGTTTCCAGCAATTTGGCCTTACTTACCGGTTTAATAATATAATCATCACAACCGGCTAAGCGGGCGGCTTCTTCATCCATTGAGGAAATAAGGCCGGAAAGTGCAATAATCGGTAATTTTGGCAGTATTTCACGAATCATGCGGGTCGATACCAGTCCATCCATCCCTGGCATTTTCATATCGGTTATCAGTATACTCAGGTCAGGATGACTACGGCAGATATCTACGGTCTCAAAACCGTTTTTAGCCCTCAGAACTTTAAATGATGCTTTCTTAAGCACTATTTCCAAATACTTATAATTAGAATCATCATCTTCGGCAACGAGTATAACCGGCAGAATAGGTTGCGACGATTGCGTTACTACAATTGAATGTTCAGCAACTGATCCTTCGGCAGGGATAGTAAAGTAAAATGCCGATCCTTTGTTAATTTCGGACTCAACCCAAACTTCCCCGCCAAGCAGTTTCACAAAACCCCTGGCTATGGATAAACCTAAGCCGGAGCCCTCATAGCCTCGCGAAGCGGTTAAATCAGCCTGCCTGAAAATATCAAATATTACTGACAGGAATTCTTCGGGTATTCCTGTTCCCGTATCGATTACCGAGAACTGGTGGTATCCGGATTTTAGTTGATAATTGATAGTGATGGAACCTTCTTTGGTGAATTTAACGGCATTATCAATAAAATGACGGAATATCTTAATGAGCAAAAATTCATCCGTAATAATTTCAATATCTTCATCAGGCGACTTGCAGATAATGTCCAGGTGCAGGTTGCGTGAATAGCATAGCTCAATGGCCAGGCTGTCAATTTTATCAAGAAATTTCAGGATGCTGAAAGGCCGCTTATTGATTTCGGTTAGACCGGACACAATCAGAGAAATATCCATATAACCAGTAATGGTATTGATAAGCCGGGTGCTGCTTTTTTTAATCATACGGTTAAACTCAATCCGGTCCTCTTCGGAGCTATCCGATTGGGTTATCATTTCGCTGAACCCGATAATTCCGTTGAGTGGTGTCCGGAGCTCATGCGAGATATTCCTGAGGAAAGCAGATTTCAGCTTATCGCTGGCTTCCGCTTTTTCTTTTGCTTTCAGCAATTCTTCACGGGCCTGATTTCGGTCGGAAATATTACGGAACACGCCCTGAAGGATATTCCTCCCATTAAGGGTGATATTATTTGATAGAACTTCTACAGGAATTTCGCTGCCATCTGAACGCAGAATAACACTTTCGATAGGCTGCAGATTTTCTTTACTCAATGCTTTTTCGGCATGTTCATTAAATGAATCAGCGACGAACTGCTCAATCCTGGCCGGATGAATTTCGGTTTGATGCATTTTCCGGAGTTCATTTAACTCATACCCAAGCAGGGAGCATGCCGCGGAATTAGCTCCAACCAGCATTCCTGTTTCAATATCGGCCAGAATAATTGCATCGGGCGAAGCTTCGAATAGTTTTCTGTATCGCTCTTCGCTTTCTATTAAGGCTTCCTCCGCCTGTATACGTTGCGAAATGTCCTCCTTAACGCCGAGATAATGGGTTATTACTCCTTCGGCATCAAATATCGGCACAATAAGAGCACTTTCCCAAAAATATTCACCCGTCTTCTTTCTGTTCTTAAAGGTACCTTCCCATTTCTTTCCTGCCTTGATAGTTGCCCAGAGTGTCCTGTATGTTTCGGCAGACGTGTCGCCGGAACTGAATAAGGAAGGATTTTTGCCGATTAGTTCGGCAGCGGCATAACCGGAAATAGTGCATCCTGCCGGGTTGATATATTCTATGGTCCCGTCAAGGGTGGTAATAATAATTGTGGTAGGATTTTGATGAACAACCGATGAGAGCTTATGAAGCTCCTGTTCAGCAATACGACGCTTGGTGATGTCGCGGCTTACGCCCCTGTATCCTGTCAGTATCCCGGCAGTGTTGTATATCGGCACTCCACTTGTCTCAAAATATAATATATTTCCGTTCCGGTGCCTGAACTTATTTACCAGGAAGTTAAACGGGGTTGCCGGATTAACAATCGAACCGGAATCTGCACTACTTTCATTTCCATTTGCATTAACTATGAAATTAAAAGGCGATTTGCCAATTACTTCTCCTGATGAATAGCCAAGTAAATTTTCAAATTGCGGACTCACATAGGTGTATAATCCGTCAATACTTGTTTCCCAAATCATATCTGAAGTGGATTCAACCAGTGATTTGAATTTGGACTCACTTTCGCGAAGAATTTCTTCGGACCTTTTGCGCTCGGTCACATCCCGGTAAATAGACTGGTATGTTCCGTCGGGCATCATTTTAGTATGCATCTCGATGGGAATGATTTTCCCGTCGGGACGGAGTATATCTCTCTCACCGAAAACTGTCTCTCCCTTTTTTAACAAATCATATCTCAGAGGCTTATCTTTCAGCATATTGCTACTGAATAATTCATTGATATTATGACCAACCAGGTCACCGATGGATCTTCCTGTAAGATTTTGCATGTAGGTATTTGCCCCGATAATGATACCTTCAGTGGAGACAATCATTATCCCATCGACAGCAAGTTCAATTAATTCGCGAAATCGTCTCTCGCTTTTCTGCAGGGCAATTTCGGATAGTTTGCGTTCGGTGATATCCTGGGCCATAGCAATATTAACCTTTTTGCCAAAGTATGTGCCATTTACTATTCGTACTTCTTTGGGGAATATTTCACCGTTGGCACGAAGGCCCCAGAACTCAAAATGCTGTGGTTCGCCATTGTAAGCAAGCTTTGCCATTGCTGCTATTGCATCAAGATCATTTCTGCCAGGAGCGGAAACAAAGAGCGGGGTTTTGCCTAGCAGTATCTCCTTAGGATAACCATACATCCTGACGGCACCTTCGTTTACATCCAGGAAAATTCCGCTTTCATCCTGAATATAGAGGGCATCAGCTACATTATTAAATAACTCGCGGTAGCTGTTCTCATTTTCCGATTGAAGCTTTTCGGCGTTTTTACGCCTGCTGATATCCGACCATATAAAGTGTAATTGTTCGGGTTCTCCTTTACTGTCAGTGCCAGCTTTTCCATCCAGGCTAACAAAAAGACGGGTTCCGTTTTTGCGGATCATCTCAAATTCTATATTATGAATTTGTCCGGATTCCAGCAGCTTGGGCATCCACTGGCTGACAAACAAACCAGACGACTCAGGAGAGATAAATTCCGAAAAGTGGCGACTTACAACTTCTTCCTGAGTGTACCCAAGCGAAGCAAGCCATGCAGGATTTACATTCTGAATGAATCCACTCTTATCTGAAGAATGGTAGTTGACCGGAGCATCATAAAAAAGGTTCCTGGTGCTTTTCTCACTTTCAAGTAATGTATTCATTACCTGTGAATGCTCAAAAGAAACTTTTCTGCCGGTAATTTTCAGTAGCTCAAATTCATGCTTTATTTCTTCCAGCTCTTTTTTGAGTTGTTCAATAGTCAGATTCCGGTCATTCGAATTTAGGTTCATTAATTTCGTCTTTTAAGTAGCGGCTAATTTTACAGTGAAATAAAACGTGCTGCCTTTTTCTTCTTCACTCGTAACCCATATTTTCCCTCCGTGCTTTTCAACAAATTCCTTACAGAGGATTAATCCGAGTCCGGTCGACACTTCACCTTCGGTTCCTTTTGTTTTATTATTGGTATCAATCAGAAAGATTTTCTTCAACATATCTTCGCTCACTCCTATTCCTGTATCTTTAACAGCGATGGTTACAAAAAGTTCTTCTTCCACAAAGGCTGATATTAAAACATTTCCGTAACGGGGAGTGAATTTTACGGCGTTTGTGAGCAGGTTTCGGATAATTGTAAGAAGCATATGAGTATCAGCCTCAACCTGAAGGGTTTCGCGGATATCAAACGATACCTCAATCTCCTTTTGCCTGGCACTGTCAAGTAAGCTATCCAGTGAGTTCTCTATTAAAGGCAACAAATGTATTGTTTTAGGCTCAAATTTAGTAATTCCCCGATGAAACATGGACCATTGGAGCAGGTTTTCGAGTAACTGGTAAAGATTGCCTGCAGAGCGCCGCATCAGGGTTACGATAGTCCTGAGTTCATTCTCCGGAAGGGTATCGAATTCCTCGTCGAGTATTTCGGTAAATCCAAGAAAGGTGGTGAAAGGACTTCGCAGGTCATGGGCGATAATTGAAAAGAACTTATCCTTGCTATTAATCAAAGCCTGCAGATCGTCGGCGTTTTTATACAGCTGATCCTCAAACCTTTTCTGTTCGGTAAGGTCAATAATTATTCCCCTTGTTCCTATGCATTTGTTTTTAACTATAACAGGAACCGAATGAATGGATAAAGGGAAAGTTGTCCCGTTTTTCTTAATTCCTGTCATAATGGCCCTGTCGGACTTCATAAAATCATATACAATTTCCATATGTAAATGGATGTCCTCCTGGCTTTCGGGAGTAATAAGCTGATCGATAAGAATATATGTATCAAGATCGGAATGCTGATATCCGAAAAGCCTGAACCCTGTATCGTTGAGATATACGATCTTCCCGCTGAAATCAGCCTCGAATATAGTTTCCGGAAGCAGTTCCACCAAATCCTTGTATTTCTGCTTACTTTCGATAAGGGCTTGCTCAACGAGTTTCCTCTCCGCAATTTCCTTTTCCAGACCTGAATTATGCAGGTGCTGAACGCGTATCCTGATTATCCCGAAAATTATCCCGCTGGCTATAAATAGGACAAGCAGCAGGAACCACCATGTAAGATAGTAGGGAGAACTGATCCGTATGGTTTCGGATCTGAAAATATTACTCCAGTTACCCGAAAAATTCTTGGACATAACACAAAAGGTGTATTTCCCGGATTTCAGGTTTATATATTTCACATGGTCGAGATTAACCTGGTCCACGTCCTGCCAGTCAGTATCAAATCCCTCAAGCTTATATTTATACTGAATTAAATCTTCATTAATAAACGAAATTCCCCTGAAGTGAAATATCAGTGAGTTGTCACGATAATTTATATTGCTTTCCCTGGTTAAGGGATGCTGAACACCTTTGCTGTCTTCGGTTGTAAGCAGCTGTATTTCAGGTATCGAAATTACAGCTTTATTGTAACCCTGTTCAAAGCAGGTTAAACCCCTGTCGGTGCCTATCCATACCCGGCCTTTGGAATCGGTAAACCCGGCGGCACGGTTGGTTTCCCATCCGGCAAGGCCATTGTAAATATTATAGATTTCGAGTTTTTCCCCGCCATTCCATTTATAAACTCCCGAGTTTGACCCTAGCCAGTAATTTGAATCTTTATCCTGAAAAATAAAGAATACCGGGTTATTAATTTCAATACCCTTGCTTTTGAATTTTACGATCCGGCCTTTTTCGATAACATAAAGGCCACTCATAGTGCCAACAAACTCTATGCCCTTGCTGCCTTTATAGTATGCAAATACATTATCCGCCTTGGTATCTGCCGATGGAATTTTTTCAACTTTCTCATTACCCACATGCCACAACCCACTCGAACCGGCAACATAGATTCCTCCCTCATCATCAGAAAATATCTTCCTGATAACATTGGAGTTGATATGATACGGCAAATGTTCATAAAGCTTATTGTCGCGCAGGTACAAGAGGTTTGTGTCGGCGCCAACCCATATCCGGCCTGTATTATCCTGGTGAACCACATTGGTAACCGGAAATTTAGGCGAACTGTACCAGGTTATTTTACCATCAGCCTGTAATTTGCCTAATCCCCTGCTGATGGAAACAAACCAGACATTCCCGGCCTTGTCCTTCATAATATCAGATACTCTCCTGGTATTCAGTTTTAAATCGGGAAATTCAATTGTTTTAAACGTATTTTCACCTAAGAGTGTCAATCCATAGTTATGCCCTAAAATAATAGTCCCGTTGTTCATCTCGGCAATCGCTGTCACTTCATCCTCCAGCAATCCGTTATTTTTGAAATAATTAATAACCTTCAGATTATTGATTTTATTAATCCCGCGGGTGTCGGTAATCCAGATATTCTGTTCACGGTCAACAAAAACTGAAGTAGCCCCGTGTGACGAAAAACCATTGTCGGACATTAGCGGAACCGGCACTTCACTGTTGCCCGAAATATAATATTTGGCCCAGATATTCCCAAAAAAGACATTCCCTCTTCTATCGCAATTAACAAAGGCATAATAATAAATTGACGGATGCGGCAACTGGAATTTATTCGTAACCAGTCTGAATTTGTTTTTCTCAATAAACCCGAGCCATTTTTCGCTTAGCAACCACATCTTTTCGTGCGGAGTGTTCTTATGCTCGAAATTGATCGAAATGATGTCCAGGCCGTAAGGCTTTATAAGTTTGTTCAGGCTCCAGTCCATCTTGCCATCATCAAACACACACAATCCTATTTTAGTCGAAAGGTAAAATTTGTGATTATTGGCAACCACGGCATACACATAATTCAGGTTT
>Ga0136636_10000514_pt1 | contig 19870 bp, 26 predicted proteins | sample AntDrymUQ8522106_2_FD_104653 | JGI IMG/M metagenome (GOLD analysis project Ga0136636, IMG submission 104653) | Polar desert sand microbial communities from Dry Valleys, Antarctica - metaG UQ852 (21.06) | ecosystem: Environmental > Terrestrial > Soil > Desert | place: Antarctica: Dry Valley... | reverse complement strand
CAACGTGACTAGCTGGTGTCCCTGACCGCTCGTGGGCAAAGCCCGCGCAAGCGGCCAGGGACCAACTGGGGCTGTAGTTCAATGGTAGAACGCGACCTTGCCAAGGTCGATGCGCGAGTTCGATTCTCGTCAGCCCCTCGAAGACGGTCAGCCCGATAGCTGGCCGCCAGGCGCACGCAACCTGCTGGAGTCCCGACGATAATAGGGGCACCGGAAAGCGTGCAAGCCACACCGGAGGCTATCGGGTCTCCGCGAATGGTTCGAGCACGCTCCCGCGTGTTCGGCATGCCTTCGTAGCTCAGTGGATAGAGCGCCTCACTACGGATGAGGAGGCCGGGGGTTCGAATCCCTCCGAGGGCACGGTGAGCGCCGCCCAGGCCGAAAGGTGCAAGCGGCGCTCGTCAGCAACATGCTCACGAGCATGCACATCCGGTGGGATGTCCGAGTTGGTTAGGTAGTGGACTGCAAATCCACGCACACGGGTTCGAATCCCGTTCTCACCTCCAGAGCGCGTGACGCTCACAGAACGGCACCGTGCCGTTCGACAAGTCGCATACGGGGTATTAGCTCAGTCCGGTCAGAGCACCACGCTTCCAACGTGGCTGTCGCGAGTTCGAATCTCGCATACCTCTCGAAACGCGCTGGACTGTCGCGGCCGCAAGGCTGAGGAAAGTCCGGGCATTCGCACGACTACCGTGTGGTAGGCGAGCATCAGGCCAGACCTTATATCGGTTCCGATATGAGGCGCTGCCTAATACTCGCTGTCCAAGAACCACTAAGCCCAGCCTAAGAAGTAGGGTGCAGGATGTATGCAACGCCAGACAGTCTGAGGGAGTCGTGCTCCTGCGAAAGACGGGTAGGCGGCTCAGACAGATGACAGTCTAAAACAGAACCCGGCTTACGGGCGCGTTCCACATGTGGTATCCTGCTGTAATGACCTTGAAGCCGCAGCTCAGAAAGACTCCGCTCCTCGTGGTAGTCCTCGCCGCCTTCGCGTTCAACGCCCTGTTCGGCGCGACGTTGGGCGCGCTCCTTGCGACGTTCCCCACTGGCCTTCTCGTGCTCGTGCCGCTCGTCGCGTTCCTCCCGGAATCTCTCCGCCTCATCTCGCGCAGCGCCGTAGCGCGGTTCACGCGAGTAAAAATCAGCGATGACGAGTATGAGAGCTTCCTCCGAGAAGCGGAGCAAGATGGCAAGCCGCCGATGAAAGAGTTGCGCTGACGCACCACAGTGTGCTAGGCTCTCAAATGTAGGTCAGGCATGACCTGCACGGGGTGCACACCCCAGGCAATGACGAGAACGCGAGCACGCGGGATAGCCTCCTCGGAGGTGGGTTCGAAACCCTTCGTCTCAGCCGACACAATGAAGACGACCCCGCCCCGTAAGCGGGCGGGCCGCTTCACAGGACCGTCTGGAACTTCCCCGGCGGTACTGGGGCCGCTGGGGATTTCCCTGGCGGCCCTGTTTCATGCCTCCATAGCTCAGCGGATAGAGCGCTGGCTTCCGAAGCCAGAGGTCGCAGGTTCGAAACCTGCTGGGGGCACGCGAAGCAGCCGTTCGGCCGAACACTGCCTAGTCTCCCGCAATGCGTTGTCGAAGGCGCAGCGGGTGTGAGTTCTTCGACACACCTACCGGTGGGCTGTGCACACAACGCTCTGCGGAGCGGCCTGCTGGACTGCCTGGCCACAAGACCTGGACCAGTGCTCGGGGGCGACCGCAGCGCAACCCCCACAGGCATCACGCGCCCGTAGCTCAGCCCGGCGGAGCAACTCCATGACTCGGAGGCGGACGGAGGTTCGAATCCTCTCGGGCGCACTCTCGGTTTCGTAGCTCAGGGGAAGAGCAGCAGGTTCCTATCCTGCATGCCGGAGGTTCGAATCCTCTCGGGACCACTCCCACTCATCCATTATGAAGTTCCGCCATCGTGTGGTAGACTGAACGTACACGGGGAGGTAGCTCAATGATTAGAGCGGCTCGGCGTTCGCCGTCGCAGCAAGTGTGTGGGTTCAAGTCCCGCCCTCTCCACCAGACTTGTCATCCTTATCGGTGGCGCACGATATGATAGTGGTATGAGAAAATCAATCATCGCGCTCGCGCTCGCGTCGGCAGCGTTCCTCCTCGTCGGCTGCACCAGCCAACCGCCGCCCCCGCCGCCTGCTCCCACGTCCGCCGTCGAGGTTCCCCTGGAAGTGCAGGTCTTCGACGCTGTGAAGAACTGGAGCGCTGACACTTACGGTGTCACCGTCGATGAAGCCAAGTTCGCCGATTTCTCCGCCCGCCTCATCGAAGACGCCGCAATCAACTCGCTTGTTGTGTCCGCTGGCACCGAGCCGACGTTCACCAGCAACCTCGGCTACCTGGGCGCGTCCGCCAACCCGGCTCTCGACATTGCCGGTGAGGAGTTCGAGACGTACATCGCGGATGAGACCGGGTTGAAAGACCTCGAATACTGGTTCGTCATCATCGAAATCGCTCGACTCGGAGCTGAAACCCTCCGATAGTGCGCGTCCAGTCTACGACCAACCTGGGCGTAGACTGGAAACCATGAGAACAACTCTCGGGATTGTCGGCGCTGCGCTCGTCATTGCGCTCGCCGGATGTGCGGCACCAGCCGCACCGCCCGAGGCGGCCCCGCCGCCCGCTCCCAACTGGAACCAGCAGCTCCTCGAATACGACATGCCCAACAACGCGTCGAACGAACCAGCAGCCATCGCCGCCGTCCGCGACTACATGGGCGAGGAGCAGAACTGGCTCGCTGTCGTCTCAAACCTCAGCGACCCCGGCATCCTCAACATCGCGTACACGAGCTGCACGGTCGGCAACTCCACGAACAGCGCCGCCGAAGCAAGACGAGCCGTCATGGCGATGGTGCGGCCCGAAGAGCGCGACATTGACGCGTACGAACGTATCCGCAACCTCGCAGGCGCCGAACTCTGCGGCACCCACATCCCCGGCTAGACAGTTCCAGAACCTCGTGGTAAGCTCGGCTCATGAGTATCCTCGATAGGACCGGTAGTCTCTTCGACTCCGACGCGCCAGCCATCGCCCACGGCGTGAACTGCAAAGGCGCGATGGGTGCGGGTATCGCCGTGGCGTTCCGCACCTCGTTCCCCGACATGTACGAACGCTACGCTGCGCTGTGCAGCCGCGACGAGCTGGCTCCCGGCGGCGTCTTCTACTGGGAGGGTGACACAGCGCCCGCCGTCTACAACCTCGCGTCACAGTCCAACCCCGGCGCCGACGCGCGCATCGACTGGCTGACTATCAGCTTGAGGAAAGCGCTCCGCCACGCAGCCGAGAAAGGCTACGACCGCATTGCAATACCGCAGATTGGTTGCGGCATCGGCGGCCTACGATGGACTGATGTTAGAGTCGTCGTCGAACGCCTGAGCAACGAGCACGGCGTGGACGTTGAAGTGTGGGCTTTCCCCGAGTAAGCTACGGGGTGAGGAGCCGGTCGTACCGTTCCACCGACTCCAGCAAGTCCTGGTCGCTGAACTTCACAGCCGCGACAGACACCCACTCGCCACCGTCCCAGTCGAGCGAACGGTCCCACGGGCAGACAGCTCGGCGCCACTTGTAGTGCGACGCCATCTCTTCCGGGTCGTTCGGGTTCTGACGAGTGTACTGCACGACCATCGTGTTGTGGATGCGCAGCGCCGGGTTGTCTTCCATCCTCAGCAACGCTTCCGGTGTCAGGCGCTCGATAACGAACTGCGCTGTACGGATGAACTCGCCGTGCGCGACGATAACGGCGTTGTTCACGCCGTCGCGGCGGTACAGCGAGTTGATAATCGACTCGGCACGCAACCGCACGCCGGTGCTCATCGACTCGCCACCGTTCGGCTTCCAATACCATTCGTGGAGCGACCGGATGCGGCGGGTCTCATCGTCGAGAGGGATGTGTGAAGCAACCTCACCGTAGTCGCGTTCGCGAACCCGGTCGTCAATACGCCACGCCCCGTCGAGGCTGAGGTGATGCGCGGTCTCGCGCGCTCGAATATGCGGGGAGACGTAGAAGCGGTCGAAGTCCGGCTCGGCGGCCAGGAACTCGCCGGTGGCTGTCGCCTGCTCGACACCGAGCGGGGAGAGCCGCATGAAGCTGTCGTGGCGTTCGACGAACCCTGCGGGGACTTCGACTTGACTGCCGCCATCTTTCACCATCCGTTGGACAATGTTCGCCTCAGACTGCCCGTGTCGGACAAGGGTGAGGAAGAGGGGGAGTGTCATACCCTGAGCTTACCACGTTCCCCAGTTGCGCGCAACGGGCTACAGTGGTAAGCTCACCGCATGCCCACTGTCGCCCACGCCGTCTATGACTATCTGTCGCGCCGGGAGTCCATAGGGGTGCTAGAGCGGAGTGGGTTGCGGTTCGACGATGTCTCACGCGGAGTCGAGGACATCGTGGCGCCCCGCCCGTGGCACGTCGCAGCGCCCGAGTCGGCTGCATTCGCCATCTCCGCGTGGGGTTTCCTCCGCCTCGACCGCGTAATGATTCCGTACCTTCGAGCTGTGAACGTGTCGCCTGACGCTTTGAACATCCACCCGCGGAACATGCGTTGGTTCAACCAGATGGCGGACGCAGCCGTGGACCCTGAATACGTCGAGGGCGTGGCCCGCGCCGGGGTCACAGGCTTCTACGACATCGTTGACGCGTGGCGCGAGTCAACGCCCGCCGAATACCTGCTCGCGAGCCGCAGTTGACGTAGCCTCACCGCTGTGGTAACGTCTGCGTATGGCTATCGCAGTGCACGACATCATCGACATCCCCCAAGGTATCCACCGGAAGATTGAGCGCGTGGTCATCTTGAACGTGCACACCTACGATACCGGCGACCTCTCCATCCGCTTCCGTTACGCCAGCAACCGCCATCGCGGCGTTGACTGGCGCGGGTTCCTCGACAAAGCGGACGCCGACGCCGCCGTGCATGTAGGCCGCGATGAGACCGTGGACCTCGCATCCCGGTCGATGCTCCCCTGACACTGCTGCTCAAAGAAAACTAGCCGCCTCCCCATACAGGGATGACGGCTAGTCGTGATACCCCCAGTCTACCAGGAAGCCCGTGATAAGCTGGAAGGATGAACACACGCATCGAAGACCGGGCCGCCGCCCGCGAGCAGGAGGCCGCCCGCGCGGCGCGCGAACGCGCGCGAGCTGCAGCGGCAGTACAGCACGTTCTCACAAGTCTGCGCTAACCCATGCACATTGTTATCCTCGCAGCCGGACGCGGGTCGCGGCTCGGCCGGGACATCCCCAAGCCGCTCACCCGCCTGGTCACCGGCGAGACCATCATGGAACGCCAACTCTCGGCGTTCGCTCGGGTCTTCCCCGACACGCCAGTGACCATCGCAGTCGGCCACCAAGTGGAACACATCGTCGCAGCATACCCGGACCTCCAGAAGCACTACAACGCTCGCTTCGCGGTCACCAACACTGCGAAAACCCTCGAAGGCGCTGCCCACGGCACGCCTTTCGATGAGGGAGTGCTCTGGGTGAACGGCGACCTTGTGTTCGACGACGAAGTGCTCAACATCATGCGACGGTACGTCCGCACCGAACACAGCGCTGTCGCCGTGAGCCGCGGCCCCGTCAACGATGAGGAAATCAAGTTCACCCTCGACCCCGACGGGTTCATCGACCGGCTCAACAAGACCATCCACCCGAGGTTCGCCCTCGGCGAAGGCGTCGGCCTCAACTACATCTCCGTGCACGACAAAGGCGAGTTCCTCTACTGGCTGAACCGCGTCCGCGACGATGACTACTTCGAGCGCGCCATCGAACTCTCCGCCAGCTCCGGCCTGCGCTTCGAGCCAGCCGATGTCACCGGACACACCGCAATCGAAATCGACTTCGCAGACGACCTGGTACGCGCGAACCTGGCCGTAGCCTGAGCGCCCCGGTCGCACCGCGCTCCAATGTGGTAGACTGGAATACCACGAACACAGAAACGAAGGAATCACCAATGTCCCAGAAACGAGACGACGCCCGAGCGAAGGCCACAGTGGAACGCGAGGCCCGCCAAGCGGAAGCGAGGAAGAAGCGCCTCATCATCCAGTTCGGAATCATGGCCGGTGCGCTCGCGCTCGTCGGTATCACAATCGCAGTGCTCACGCTCCCGCAGCCTGCCGCTGCCGCTATCGTCTCGCCAAACAACATGGTCACCGGCGGTTTCTCCACCACGGACGGCACACCCGCCCTCGGTGAACCCATCGACCTCAGCACGGAACCCCTCGAAGTCCCCGATGTCGAGCCGGGAGTTCCCCGCGTCTCCGTGTACATGGACTACCTCTGCTCCTTCTGCCAAGAGTTCGAGGTGAACTTCGGCCCGACTCTCACCCAACTGGCAGAGACCGGTGGAATCATCCTCGAATACCGACCGGTCGCCATCCTCGACATCGCCCGCGACGGCTACTCAACCCGCGCTCACAACCTGATGAGCTGTGTTGCTGACACGCAACCGGACAGCTTCGTCGCCGTGCACGAGAAGATTCTCGGCGCACAGAAGACCGCGCCGTTCACGAACGACGAGCTGCTCGACATGGGCCGCGAAGCCGGACTCACTGTGACGGACGAGATTCAGACCTGTGTAGACGACACGACCTTCGAAGGTTGGGTCTCCGCGTTCACAGCGGCCACCGTTCAGAACCCCAGCCTCGTCAACCCGAGCACTGGCTCGTTCGGTACGCCGACCATCCTCATCAACGGCGAACGCTTCAACGGCACTGACCTCCTCGGGGCTATCGCTGCGGCGAGCACGTCCACCGCGGAGTAAACGGCCATGTCGGGAACGCTGAAGACTCGAAGGGCGCTCCTTCGAGCGTTCGACCCGAATGACCACAGCGTCAGCCTCGTCGCGCAGCACAGGCATGAAGGTGGCGCAACCTGCACCCTCGGCACGCCGACGGCTGAAGCTGACCTGCTACGAGTCATGGGCGACAACGGCTACTACCAGCGGCGCGGGTGCTTCTACGGCTGGACCGCCAACAAGAACATCTGTGGATGCTCGCTGTGCACCGACAGCCTTGACCGCCGTGTGCAACGGCGCCGGTCAAGGCACCGCGCGAAGAACCAACTCAACGCACTCGCTCGTGAGGGCACCCACCCCAACGCCGACAGTCTGTAATGTCTGTCCTCATCCTGTTCGCGGGAACGGGAGTACCTTCAGCCTGCCGTCAGCTCCAGCTTCCCACGCACGAAGTCGAACCTGACGGCGGCTACCTGGCGACAAGAGCAAGCAACGGGTTCATCACCGCGTACACCGACCCGCTGGACGTAGAGGCCGCAGCCGACCTTGACTTCGATGTCCTTTGGGCCAGCCCGCCGACAAGCGAACACCGAGACATCTCTGCAAGCATCAGAAGTAGGGCGTGGCGGGAGTACGACCTTCTCATCCCGATGGCATACGTCGAGCGGTACGCGCCGCGCGCAGTCATCTTCGAGCAAGACCCAGACATCCTCCCCATCTGGGATGTGCTGAAGCCGATGCTCCAAGAGCAAGGCTACAGCGTGTGGACCGGGTACATCGAAGCCGAAAGCCTCGGCCTCGCGCAGATACAGCGCCGAGCGTACCTCATTGCCCGCCGTGACGGAATCGTCGCCGGGCCTCCGCAACCCACACATTCGCGTTACGACCATGCGTTGCCGAACGCTCTGGATACAGGGGTGAAAGTCTGGAGGAGCGCAGCGGAAGCTCTCGACCTGCCCGGCGACTTGTGGCTCTGCTCGCCGCATCACGAGCGGCCGCTGAGCGTGCCCGCGCGAACGCTCACCCTCGCATCGGCGGAGCACCTCATAGTGGACTCGTTCGACAACCGTGTGAGCGTCGAGTCGCGGCTGTTATACCGCAGTGTCTCACAAGTACCGGTGAACGACTTCGCGTGCCGCGCGCTGACCGTCGCTGAAGCCGCCGCGCTGCAAGGCTTCCCGCCAAGGTTCGCTTTCGTCGGAGGTCGCGCGCAGCAGTTCACCCAAGTCACCGGAGCTGTTCCGCCGCCCGTGGCGGCCGCCGTGCTCAACACAGTTCGCGGTTGACACGCGACACACGCTGTGGTAGAATCGTCTCATGAGCAACTTCGACCACCGCTTCTCTCATGAGTAGGTAGAGCAATCTACCCTGGTACTCGCATCCACCCGGACGCCAGGCCAGTAACCATGAGAGAGGGGACATTCATGTCCCGCACGCACAAGGACCGCCCGTACGCAATCCGGGCGGCTAAGCCACGCAACGGTGAGCAAACGACCACCTGGCACGACCACCTCGCTTTCGGCAAGCCCGTGTTCCGCTCGCGCCTCGTGCGCGACGAGCACGGTAACCCCGTCGAGCACGAGTACGAAATCAACCGTTACACCCGCCTCGAAGACGGCAGCTACGGCTACAAGAAGGCCACGCGCATCGGCCACCGCCACGAGCAGGTCGCAGACGGCCACTACGCCGACTACTGCACCGCCAACATCTCGCCCTACGAGCTGGGCGAAGGCGTGCACGCGCCGTGCACGACCTACCTCCGACACGGCACTTGCGGCACGTCATCGTGGACCAGAGGTGAACTCACTGAGTTCTGGGGCGGCGACCGCCGCGCCCGTCGCGACTTCGGCCGCCGAGCGTCCAAAGAGTACCGCGGCGACCCGGACGGATGCGACGACTACGCCAACACGCCTGTCAGCAACCACCGCCACGGCGTTCAGTGGAACTGGTAGCACGCTCGCTCACCGGCCACGGTAGACTACAAGGATGCACCCAGACATTCAACTCTACAAGCCCAACCGTGTGCCCGGAATCATCGGCACAGTCCTCTACGCGTCAGTCCTAGTGCCGATGGTGTTCGTCGCCATCACTGGGACAATCGACCCGGCCTACTACGTCGTCGTGCTCGGGGTGCTCGCGACCTTCGCGCTCGTCTACGGCAGCGTGGCGAACACGAACCGAAAGCTGCGGCTCATGCGGCACAACGCTGCCGAAGTCACCCGTGTCTACGGAGCGGTCGGCTACGGCGTCGGCGAAGCGTGGAAGATGACCAAGGAGCTGTCCCTCGCCGGTGATGTCCGAGGCGAGAACGCGCTGGTCAAAACTCGCGACCACGGGAGTCTCTACGTGCGACTCGAACGGGTCAGCGGCGAGTGGAACCTCGTCAAGAACGACACGGGAGAGAGCGTCGCCGCAGCGAAGTGACACCTTGCGCCCCGCGCCGTTCCGTGATAGGGTGGAGACATGACTTTCGCGCCCACTGACGAACAGGTAGACATCCTCAAGGGCTACCAGGGCGGCGATAACATCGTCATCAACGCGGGCGCCGGAACCGGGAAGACAGCCACCCTCCGCCTCCTCGCCGACGACGCTAAACCTCGCAGCCGGAACGGCATCTACCTTGCCTTCAACAAAGGCATCGCCACCGAAGCGCAACGCAAGTTCGCTGGCACGCCCGTCGTCTCCAGAACCATCCACTCCCTCGCCTGGCAGGAGTTCGGCGCGCCCCGCAACGCTCGCATGAACGCAAGCCGCTGGCAGCGATGGACTGAGAGAGCCACCATCCTCGGTATCGGCAACACGAAGTTCGACCTCCGCGGCCTCACCAACGGCGGCAGCCTCGGTGCCATCAGCGCTCAGCAGCTCGTCAAGCTCGTCGAAGGCACTGTGGAAGCGTTCTGCCAGTCGGCGGCCACAGACCTCAGCATCGACCACATCCTGTTCGACCCCGCCTACCGCCTCACCGACCAAGGACGCGAGCAAGCCGGTGAGTACATCCTGGAGAGAGCGCAGGTCGCATGGGATGACCTGCAAGCCATGAACGGCACGTTGAAGTTCAGCCACCAGCATTACCTGAAGATGTTCGCCCTCTCCAACCCGCGGCTCGACTATGACTTCATCCTCCTCGACGAGGCGCAGGACACCGACGACCTCATGATTGGTCTCATCCGCGCTCAAGAGCACGCCCAAGTTGTTGTCGTCGGCGACCGCGCCCAATCTATCTACGGATGGCGCGGCGCGGTTAGCGCGATGGACTCGTTCGGAGGCCAGACGTTCAGCCTCACCCAGTCGTTCCGCTTCGGCGACGAGATAGCCGAATACGCGAACCAGTTCCTCGCGCTCCTCGGCGACTTCCGTGTACGCGGCACCCCCGGCAAAGACTCAAGCGTCTGGAGGTCTGAACGCCAACCCGAAGCTATCCTCACTCGCACGAACATGGGCGCTCTCGCCGAACTCGCCCGTGCGCAAGCCGCCGGTCACAGCACCGCTATCGGCGGGGAGCATAAGCCGAAGGAGCTGCACAAGCTCGCGCTCGCCGCGCGCGACCTGCACGACAAAGGTAAAACCTCCCACCCTGACCTGTCCGCGTTCGGCTCCTGGCGGCAGGTGCAAGACCATGCCGCGAACGAAGGCGACGTTGAAATCGCCGCGCTCGTCTCGCTCGTGGACGAATACGGCGCGGAGCAAGTCGTTCGCTCCATCGAGAACTGCGTCCCCGCGACCCATGCCCGCACGCTCGTCTCCACCGTCCACACCTCCAAAGGTCTGGAGTGGAAGCAAGTGAAAGTCGGCGCCGACTTCCGCGCGCCGAAAGACGGTCAGCCTGTCATGCGCGATGAGGTAATGTTGGCGTACGTCGCAGCGACCCGCGCTCAACGGCACCTCGACCCCGGCGGCATCCGCTGGGTGGAGAAGTTCCAGGGTACAGTCACCGACCAGGCCGAAGTAGCCAAATCGAACCTCGCCCAAAGTGCCATCATCAAGAAAATGTTCGACGATGTCGTGATGAAACCCTTCATGGCTGAAGTCCGACGTTCCACCGCCCGCAAGTAACGAGAGAGAATCAGATGACAAAAGAGACACGCAGCGTATCCAGCACCGGCGGAGCGAAAGGTGTGAAGAAGCAGGACTACGCGGGCATCCCGCCCTACGCGCTCACGCAGCTCGCCACCCTCTACGGCAACGGCGCCCGCAAGTACGACGCGCACAATTACCGTCGTGGGTACGAGCAGTCGAAGTCGTATGCCGCGCTCCAACGCCACGCGAACCTGTTCTGGGCTGGCGAGAACCGCGACATCGAGATGGGCCTCAGCCACCTCGCCTCCGTCGCCTGGCACACGTTCACGCTCATCGAGCTGCAGGAGCTATTCCCCCAGTTCGACAACCGGCCGCACGCTTACGCCAACGACCCCGGCTATGAACCGACACCGGTGTCATACCTCAAGAACGACGAGAACATGCTGGAGCCGGAGAGAGTCATCGAAGGCTTCACCGCTCGTTTCGACCTCCTGCCCGTGCGGCCGCTGGCGATGCTCGCCGAAGTCTACGGGAAGCTCGGCGTACCCGAGATGGGGGCGTGGGGTGTCTACTACGGCAAGATGCAGCTCCACCTGAACGCGTACTGGGGCGGCCGCAGCATCGACGATGAGACAGGCTTGCACCACATCGCGCTCGCCGCGTACTACGCGTTGACCCTTCTTGACTTCTCCGACAACGAAGACCTGCTCGACGAAAGCTGCGCCTACGACGACCGCTTCATTGTCGGCGCAGCGAACATCGGCTTCGACTCGAACCCGGCGGCCAGTGTCTGAGGAGTTCGCGGTATTCGCCGGAGGCTGCCTCGCTGTCGTCTTCCTGAGTGTGTGGATAGCCGGTGCCGGAATCCGGTCGAAGCGCCTCGCCAGACACGACATGAGGGTCACCCCGGTCAACAACCCGCTCGACTACCGCGAAGACGGTTCCATCCGACCCGGCGACCCCGCGTACGACATGATGATGGAAGCCATGAACAGCGGAAGAGCCACCATCTCGAACCAACGCGAAGACGGCACCTGGGATGTGAAGCAGCTCTAAATGCTCGCGCAAGCGTGTCGGTTAGCGACCGGCGCGCTCCGACATGATAGAATCTGGGATATGGTCGATGGGGAAGACGTGGTCGTACGCATACGCGTGATGTGCCGCAGAATCGAGAGAGGCGACTATGGAAACGTCGGTGAACGAGGCACCACCATCGCCCGACACATTCTTGACATCCTCGGCGAAGAGCTTCCAGCCGGTTGGGAACCTCGAACGGCTTACTACACTCGACCTACGCGAGACAAAAGCTGACGCGCACGGCCGCGTCGTAACCTTCCACCTCATCTCCGTGCCCAAAGCACTGCGGCACCAAGGTGTCGGAGAGTCAGTCCTCACCCAAGTCTGCGCCTGGGCTGACGAGCACCGCATCACCCTCACCGGCACGGCAGACTCAGCGTTTGGCACCCCGCTCTCAGCGCTGCTCGCGCTCTACCGACGGCACGGTTTCGTCGGCGAGCGGCACGTCACCAGGCGCCCGTTATAAGGCCACATGTCGAAAGGCGACAGGTAGTTCTCGGCAGACGCATATAGTAGTGTATGAGTATCTCAGGAACCCGCGCCGGTGTGAACACCGTCAACACTGGAGCCAAACGCATCTGCGGACGTTGCGGCCAAATCTTCCGCCGCAAGAACCAGGACTTCTGCGACGACTGCACCTGGCTTGACGAGCCGTTGCCAGAAGATGTCATCTCCGTCATGAAGAACTACGAGGAAGGACTCTCCGACGCAGCGAGCGCAGCAGCCATCAAGCGCAGCGTCTCCTTCGTCCGCCGCACCCGCACCCGCTACGGCCTACTGAGCACTCGTGCTCAGCAAGACAACCCCGACGGCGTCCCCATCGACTACACAGACCCTACCACCGGCGCCGCACGATTCAACTGGGTCACCGACAACCCCCGAGGCTGGTACTACCGCTACACATTCGTCGGCAGCCCGCTCAGAAACGCGCTCACCCTCCGTGACATCATGGCGCGAATCAATGACGAGAAAATCTCCACACTCAGTCGCAGCGTGGACCGCGGCACAAGCCCTGAAGCGCCCGCCATAGTCCTTCACTCCACCAGCGAGAAGCTCCTCGACCGAGCACTCGATGAAGCGGCAGTCGAAGTGACCACAGACCTGGCGCGCGCGGTGTCCACCGGCGACACAGTGTTCGCCCTGTTCAACGGCACCGCCGGTGACAAAGACGTAGCGCTCGCCATCGCCCGGTACGGCAACCGCGGTCAACGTATCGTCCTCATCCGCAACAACAAGATAGTCCCCGCCGCTGAATGCCGAGCGCTGCTCTTCTCCCTCACCCGCTCGTAGCCGCGAGTCCGTTTCTGACATCAAGCCGCCCTGAGTCCGAAAACAGGCTCAGGGCGGCTTGACGTGAGGGGTGTTCCCGTGCTACCGTTGAACGGTCAGCAAAGAACAGGGAGTCCACAATGATTGTCACCACGTCCAAAGGCGTAGTCCTCAAGAACAGCGTACCTGTCCGTTCGTCCATCAAGATGTCGATGGACGCAGACTCGTTGCCCTTCGTCATTGAAGCCATCTCCGGCTCCCTCTACACGGACGCGAACCTTGCCGTCCTCCGCGAATACGTGTCCAACGCTCGTGACTCGCACATCCGAGCGCGCCAGTCGCGCCCCGTCGAAGTGACGCTTCCCTCATCGCTGAACCCGCAGCTCGTCATCCAAGACTTCGGTGTCGGCATCTCCGAGAGTGACATCGAGCATGTCTACTCGAAAATCGGTGCTTCCGACAAGCGCGACTCAAATGCGGAGACCGGCGGATTCGGCCTCGGCTCGAAAAGCGCTCTCGCCATCTCCCCACAGTTCACCCTCATCGCCGTCAAAGATGGAATCAAGAACGTCCTCTCCGTCAGCCGAGACGAAGACAACCTGCCGAGCTTCGACTTCATCGGCGAACCTCTCGCCACCGACGAGGCCAACGGCGCAACCATCATCATCCCGGTCTCCGACGTGGACGCCATGCGGCGAGCCTCCGAGCACATGTTCGCCGTGACAGGACTCGGCACCGTTCTCGTGGACAGCAAGCACGTCCCCATCAACATCCACAATCCCGAACAATTCACCGCCGTCGGCAAGTACGGCTGGTGGATGCACAGCACCGAGAAGTCGCCTTTCCCTGGTCTGACCGCTGAGATTCACGGCGTCCGTTACAACATCCCCAACGCCCTCGACGGAGGCATCATCACAAGCCTCGCCCACGGCACGGGGCAACGGGTTGTCCTGCGCATCCCGAACGGCGACGTAAAACTCAGCTCGTCCCGCGACAACATTACCGACACTGCGAGGAACCGTCGCGTAGTTCAGGAAATCGCGAAGAAATGGCTGAATACAGTCGAGGCGCAATCCGCCCGCGAGCTGGAGCGGAAGCCGCGAAACGAAGTCATCTCCTACCAGCAGAGCCTCCCCTCGTTCCTGTGGGACAAACTCAGCACCTGGCACGGTGAGGAGATTCCCCGACCCGGCCATGTGCCGGTCTTCGTGACCGCCGAGCGCTACCCCCGCATCGAGCGCGTGATAACCGCCTACCGGGGCGGGTACCGCGCTCCCCTATACAACGTGGCGGACACTGCTCCGACCATCAACAGCGAGGAGCGCGCGGTTATCTACACGCTCGACGGTTACACCCCTGTCGAGGTGAGCGTTGTACTGCGCGACCTGCGCGACTGTGACCGGGCCGCCGAGCGCGTTGAAGATGGAGAAGTCCACCCGACCTACTACGTGACGACAGCGCAACCTGACATCTTCAACGAATGGCTCCCTAGCAGAGTCTCCATCCTCCCCGCAACCATTCTCGCGCAACCCGCATTCGAGGAACGCCAACTCCAACGCGCCGAAGCGGCTGTTCGCCGCAAAGAACGCGCAGCGAACCCCGCGCCGCGACAGGCGGCAGTTGCGAACAAGTACGCCGTCCTCACTAGCACGCTATCATCCACGTCGGAGCGCGCTCGCCTCATTACCGAAGGCACACTAGGCGAGGAGCTGCGAGAGAAGCCGAACGTCACATACTTCCACTCGGACAAAGACGCTGCGCAAACGCCGCTCGGAGCTATCCTCCGGCTGGCCGACCGCGCCGACCACCCCGGCGACATCGTGAAAGGCGCAGCCCAGAAAATCGTCACCCTCCTCCACCGAGACGGGTGGCGGGTCATCCAACTGCGAGCCACTCAGACGGCGGAAGGCATCCTCAACGATGTGCCCCACGCAGTCCCGCTGGCGGGAGTTGTCGAAGGAATCATGGAGCGCGTCGTCGCCGCGATGGAGCAAGAGGCCGAGCATGTGGTCGCCAGCTTCGACGATGAACTCACCGCCGTTGTACTGTCGCTCAAAGAGTCACACGCTGTCGGTTTCATCGACGGCAACGACCTGCTCGACCCTATTCTCAGGAGACTGGTCACTGATAAGGTCAACCCGCTGGCTGAGCACGGCCGAATGCTCGTCAAATACAAGACGAACAACTGGCGCCAATTCGACCCGGCGAAGACCATCCCCGCCATCTTCGGCGACGACGAAGTTCTCGCCGCTCGAATGAAGGCGGCCGCCACCCCGCCCGCCAGTAGGAGCAGGTCGTTCGCAGATACCTACCCGCTCATCCAGAACCGCGCCTACACACTCAGAGGAGTGAGAGGGGCGAAGCACGGCGTTGCCTACCTGAACATGACGTACCAAACTGACCTCGAAGCCTTGCCCGCGGCCGAGTGATGTGTTAGACTCGACAGGAAGAGAAGGAACCCCAATGACACTCAGCTTCGCCACATACACGCCCGATGAGGGCGGCGCCGCCTGCCTGACCGTATTCGACAACGGCCTCCCCCACACCATCATCTCCACGCAGCTCAACTACGAGCGCGTCTACGCTCTCGTAGTTGACGAGGGGACCGACAACCTCAGCAAGGTGCTCTCGCTCATCCACCCGGCTATCGTAGTCGGAGACCGCCTCGTCGCGCTCAGCGCCAACATCTCGTTCGACGGGAACGCTGTCCTCTACGACGGCGACGCCATCGACGAAGGTGTCGCCCGTTACATCAAACGCGCCATCGAGAAGCACGGCCTCGGCGATGCGCCTGCATACCAAAGCGCGGTCGCGTTCCTTGAGAAGCTCTACCAGAACCCTTCCGAGCATTCGCGCAACGCCCTCTACGGCTACCTGCGCCGCCATGACCTCACCATCGCACCTGACGGTGACTTCATCGCATACAAAGGCGTACGGAGAGACTACCGCTCCATCCACTCCGGCCCCGGCATCATCGACGGCGTCCGAGTGGACGGCCACCTGCTGAACGCTGTCGGCTCGACCGTCAGCATCCCGCGCTCGCTCGTGGACGACAACACCTCCCGTGGCTGCTCGACCGGCCTTCACGTCGGAACCTACCAGTATGCCAGCAACTTCGGCCAGGGCATACTGCTTCGCACGAAGGTCTCGCCGCGGGACGTGGTGAGCGTCCCAGCCGACTGCAACTTCCAGAAGATTCGCGTCTCCAAATACCTCGTGCTCGAAGCGAACCAAGTCGAGTACACAGAAGCCGTCTGGGACGATGACGACAACGATGACTGGGGAGACGGCGAGCACCAGGACTACGCAGCCTGGTAGCCATGAAGCTCATGGTCACCGGCAGCCGCACCTACGACAACGCTGTCCACATCGCCGACATCTTCGGTAAAGTGGAACGCAAACACGGAGTCGGCAACCTCACCCTCATCCACGGAGCTGCTCGCGGCGCCGACACGCTCTGCGCTCGTGAAGCGTTGACCCGAGGCTGGTCCGTCGAAGCTCACCCCGCAGACTGGGACCGGAAACCCGACGGCTCCATCAACCGCGCCGCCGGGCATCACCGCAACTCACGCATGATAGGCCGACAGCCAGACGCTGTCCTCGCGTTCTTCCAACCCGGCGAGCGCAACGCAGGCACCCGTGGTGCTATGCTGTTGGCTGTACGCAAGAACATCCCCATCGTCTGTTTCTGGGGAACCGAAAAGTGCACCCCCGACCAGATAGTTGACTACCTTGAAGCAAGCAACCCGCCCCAAGCAGGCTGACACGACCCGCATTCCTGTCTTCAGTGTCACGCTCGACGACTGCGAAGTCCAATCGTTCACCGTCGGCGGCGCGGGCGGGCAGCACCGTGACCGCGCGAGAACCGGCATACGCATCATCCACCGCCCCTCCGAAGCGCGAGGCGAAAGCCGCGAGCACCGCGAGCAGCTCGCGAACAAGAGGGAAGCGTTCATCCGCATGGCGAAATCGCCGAACTTCCGGTTCTGGGCCAGCGAGGAACGCAAACGCCGAGAGGGCGAGCTAACCGCAGCGGAACGCATCGCAGCGGAACTAGCCGACCCGAACATCACGCGAGTCGAGGTTCTTCGAGACGGAGAGTGGGCTATCGAAGGCTCCTCCCGTGACGCGCGATAAGCCGGAGCACTACCGGGGCACCTGGGTGCTCGTCGGCAAGCGAGCGTACCGCGTGCGTCAAGCCTATTACGGCATCCTTACCCGCGGCGGGCGCACATCCATTGACGTGCTCTCGCCGTCCGGTGACCGAGGCATAATCCTCCACGTTCGCGGCTACCACCTCCAAGCGTGGGTAGGTCAGGCTTACCCTCAAGCGGGCCTCCGGCAGGTGCGTGTCGCCCGTCAGAACTTCTGGGCGCTGGTGTTCACGTTCTCCAGCTTCGCGGCCGCGTTCGCTGGCACAGTCGTCCACGCTCTCCAAACACCGAGTATCGGGTTCATGCCCGTCGAGGAGAGACTCGAACTCCTCCTCGGATACGCTGTGGTCATCGCAATGTTCATGGGGGCGGGAGCGACCGTCGGCTACCTGTTGCCCTGGGCACAGAAGAAAGCCCCTCGCAAGTGTGCGAGGGGCTTTCTGAGGAATCGCCGGTAACCAACCATATAGATGTAGGCGGGAGGGTTTGCCCGCCTCGCGTTGGTAGCTAGACGTGCCAGATGAGCGCGTTCTGGCAGGTCTAGCTTACATCCAGTCCAAGGTGACGTTCGCCGCAGCGATGCGGCGCTTGAACATCTCCCGGCGCGTCAGCGCGTACGGCTGGAACCGGAGCGGCATGTGCGCCTCCTCCGGGGTCTTGTCATCCTTCCGACCGTTGCACGAGTTGCACGCCGTGATGGTGTTCAACCAGGTGTCACGGCCACCGCGCGACTGAGGCATGATGTGGTCAACAGTCCGACCGTGCTTACCGCAGTACGCGCAGGTGTAGTTGTCGCGCTCCAGCATCTTCCGACGCGACCACGGGATGTCGTGGCTCCACGTCCACGGCACAGCGTACTTGAAAGCGATGACTTTCGGTGCCGGGCCGAAACCGGATATGTGAACGTCGTCGTCAGCTTCGACGACGGTGGCCTTGGAGGACAGGATGTAGCGCAGCGCGTCACGCGACGGCACGATGTTGAGCGGCTGGAAACCAGCGTCGAGAACGACAACGCTCCGGTTCTCAATCATCCTGGGCCTCCTTCCGTGGCTTCAGGTTCGGATGCCACGGCCGAAAGTGGACGTAGCTAGGTGTGAACGGTTCCCGTCTGGGTGGCGCATGCCAGCCAAGCATCATTCCCCGCGTAGCGCGCGCCAAAGCGCGACAGCGAGGCTGTCGGCTCGGGTGAGAATGAGGTCTTCATGGTTCCGATTCTAGCACAACACCTGTGCCTGTGCAACTAGATGGTGACTTCGGGCGTTTCAGCTCGGAGGAGATTGCGGGAGAGGAAGGCCATGCGCTGCCGGTTCTCATCGCTCGGGTCGGCGACGTAAGATTCGATGGCGTGTTCGACATCGGCTTCCCGACGGCGACTCAGCGTTTCGACCACGCGCCTCTCGGCGGCCGGGTCTGTAAAGGCGGTGAGTTGAGACTCGGGGAGCGCGCCTGCGTACTCCAGCTCGACGAGTCCGCCGATGACAGCTACGACGCGGTCAGCGTACGAGCCGTGTGGCTTATCGACGACAACGGTCTCTCCTGTGACGAATGACATGCAACCTCCTGTTTCATCTCAGTGTATCACGCTACAATGCGCCAGAACGCCCTACGCGTAGGGTACGCAGCGCTCGGCGTCGTGCTGCGCATCAGTTTGAGTCGGTCGGAGGGTAGATTCGCGATTCGGGGCACCGGTTCCGGCGGCGGCGAGCAGCTCGATATAGGCGCCGCGAGCGTGCGGATTGGGAGTTAGGATACCCTTAGTGGTGTCACCACCCCTATTAGTTGTCGCTTCCAACAAATACCGAAAACCGGAAAACCCCTGGTCAGAGGCTGTTTTTAGCCCTCTCTCGGCTTATTGAGAACCGTTCTCAGTGTCACCACCCTCTTGCCCAGTGTTTAGGCGGAAGTTGGCCTTTTTCGGGGAGGGTGACACCACCCCCTGGTGACAAAGCCTGGAAGTTTGCTGGGAGGATTCTCCACACGGCAACTGCTCAAAACCCGCTAGAACACTGGCCTCTATCTTCTTCTTCTCTCCTTTTTCTTCTTAAGAAGAGAGAGAAAGAGAAGGGTGTCACCTGTCACCACCTGTACAGCCCTCATGTGGGCGCGGAGTCTTTATATATTGCATAAGAGACGGGAAGCTCCACAGGGGGTGCTGCGGGGTGGTGACACGGTGACAGCTTCAGATTCCCGCATAAGGTTTTCGAGCAAGTGCATATAGTCAGGTATGAGCAAGCTTGGAATCGTCGCACCCCCATCTCTCACTCAGTTCTTCCGTGAACTCGGAGTTGAGGTCATCACAGTGGACGGCGACGACCGAGGTGCAGCGGTCGCCATCACGAACGCGGTGTCCGCATCTCCCGGCGCGACTCCGCAGTTCCCCATCCTCATCCACGGCGGGATGCAGTTCTCCGGCAACGGCGCGTGGGTTCGCGCGATGTCCACGACTCGTCGCTACAAGGTTGTCGTGCTCGGCGATGCGGAGAACCGGTTCGAAGGCGCCGACGACACCGTTCGTGTGAGCCTCCCCGTGTCGGTCATCGACCTAGCTGCAGCTCTCGAACTCAACATCGTGCCGTCGGCCGCTATCGTTAACGCTGACTACAGCGT
>Ga0136636_10000512_pt1 | contig 19878 bp, 21 predicted proteins | sample AntDrymUQ8522106_2_FD_104653 | JGI IMG/M metagenome (GOLD analysis project Ga0136636, IMG submission 104653) | Polar desert sand microbial communities from Dry Valleys, Antarctica - metaG UQ852 (21.06) | ecosystem: Environmental > Terrestrial > Soil > Desert | place: Antarctica: Dry Valley... | reverse complement strand
GATGATAATTGATAATTGATAATTGATAATTTAAGGAAGAATTAAATAGGCATTAATAATTTAATTTACTTGGCTCTTTTTACTTTTTACCTGGCTCTTACAAACCTATTGTTTCTGAAAACTTTTATAATGGTCTTTCGTTAAATAAACTTCCCCATTTTCTGTAAAAACAATTCGGTCTGCATTTCGGTTTCCGCAGTTGTAGTTAACGTCGGCTTCGTAATATTGTTCTTTTCCGGGAAGTTGCTTTTCCCGATTGCTAAAACGATCGCCACCAATTGCTTTTCCGGGCAAAACCTCGCACAAATTTCCTTTCGACGGAACCCAACCGTTTTTCTTAGCTTCGGATTTGGTTACATAATAATCTGGGAGTCGGCGAGTTGCTTTCACATAATTGATGACTTTATTTTCATTGGTCAGTTCGTCAATATTTTCTGTATTTTTCGAAACTGAAGAATTTATTTCTCCAGAATTTTCAGAATTTGAAGCGGCTTCGGTTGTTGCGGAATCCCTATTTTTCTTTTCAAGTTTATTATTCTGAAAAATATACATCACCAAAAACGCGGATAATAATCCGATAATGAAAAAAAGTCCGAGTTTTATATTTTGTCTGTTCATTTGAAAATTTTACTTGTATTTATAAACCACCCCGTCAAAAATTTTCCCTGAAAATTTTCGCCACCCCTCCAAAGGAGGGGAATTTTAATTTCGCCATTCTTCTGGAATATCGCAAACCGGGATTGGCTGCATTTTATGTTGAGCCGCTTTATTCATTCTTTGGAAAATTTTGAAAACCTCTAAATCACGACCAGAATAGTCTTCCTCCGATTTGGTTCCCCACTCTTTCTGAATTTTTTCTAGTTCCGGATAACTTGCTCCAATCTGTTGTTCATCTGTTCTGTCCACATCCCACAATCCATCTGTAGGAATGGCATTTTGAATAGATTCTACCAAATTCAGCGATTTTGCCAAGGCATAAACTTCCGTTTTGTATAAATCTGCAATTGGCGAAACATCTACACCGCCGTCTCCATATTTCGTATAAAAACCAATGCCGAAATCCTCCACTTTATTTCCCGTTCCACAAACCAAAAGTCCGTTAATCTGGCCGTAATAATATAAAGTTAACATTCTTAATCTGGAACGCGTATTGGCAAAAGCTAATTTTTCAGCAGGAAAATCATCATCTTTCACATTGAAGGTTTTATACAACTCTTCAAAAGCTGGTGTCAAATTAACCGTCGCCGCTTCCACATTTGAAAAACGCTTTTTCAGATCATTCATGTGTTCCCAAGCTCTGTTTACTTCTTCCTGTTTTTGGCGAATCGGCAATTCAATCATCAAGGTTTTCAATCCTGTCATCGCACAAAGCGTAGAAACGACCGCAGAATCCACTCCACCGGAAACTCCAATGATATAACCGTTTACCTTAGCATTTTCCGCGTAGTCTTTCAACCAGGAAACTATTTTTTCTATTACTTTTTCAGTTTGCATTTATTATTTTCTAAAATTTTCTTTTCTAATTCGAACCAAAAACACGTTGCATTATCTAACTCATCGATGAAAGTTCCCTTTTCAGAAAACCCTAATTTGTTTTTCAAAATATGGGTAGAATTTACATTTCCGATGTCAGTACAGGCATAAATCACGTCCAAATTCAACTTTTCAAAGCCGTAATTGATGACGGTTTTTCCGGCTTCTGTGGCGTAACCTTTTCCCCAATATTCCGGCAAAAAACGATATCCAAGTTCGTAAACATTGATAAAACCATTGAGCGGTTTCGTCAGTAATTTCAGACCGCTCCAACCGATCAAAAGATTGGATTCCTTTTCAATTACCGCCCATCTTGCGATTCCGTTTTCAGCATATTGAGTTCTGATATTCTTGATCGTCTCTACAGATTCTTCTAATTTTGTCACAGGTTTTACACCTATATATTTCATGACTTCTGGATTTTGATCCAATAAAAAAATCCGATCCACATCTTCAAAAATAATTTCCCGCAAAATAAGTCTTGTTGTCTCGATGAATATTTTTGCCATTAATTTTCCTTATTTTTGCCTTTCTAAAATATGATGTAAAAATAATGAAGTTTTTTAAATATGTACTTGTTTCCGCCGTTTTCCTTTTAGGATTAAATTCTTGTGAAAAAAAGCCAGAAAATCAGTGGAAAGTCACCCTAAAAAATCCTGCTCAAAAAGTAGAACTTTCAGATATTTCCAAAGAATTCTACGACAGCAAAATACCTTTGGAAGATTTTAAAAAGAAATATCCATGGTTTCAGGGAACCGTTCCGGATGAAGATTTTGCAACAAGAAGAATGGATGAAGAGGAAATTAAAATCTACAAAGAAGCCATTTCCAAAATCGATCCAATCAAATTAAATAAAGAACTAAGCGATTTATTCGCGCATGTAAAAATTTATTTTCCAGGATTTCAAACGCCGAAGGTTTTTCTCTATTCCTCTGCACTTCAGGGAATGATGGAGCCTGTCTTTTTCGAGCCTAAAGAAAACCTGGTTTTTATTGATATTACCGGTTTTATGGGAGACAATAATCCCAACTACAAAGGCGTAGAAACTTATTTCCAAGCGTCTATGAATCCACAAAACATCATTCCGAAAGTTTCGGAAACCGTGGCGAAGAATTTTATTCTACCAAACGCTAAACAGCAAAAATTTATTGATGAATTAGTTTATCAGGGAAAAATATTGACTTTGCAAGATGCCTTTTTACCGGATTTCCCCGATTATTTAAAGATGAATTACACCCAGAAACAGTATGAATGGGCGCAAGAAAATGAAGTTAATATTTGGAATTTCTTTGTAGAGAATAACCTGGTATTTAGTGATGATATTCGGTTAAATGAAAGGTTTATCAAACCTGCTCCTTTTTCTAAATTTTACACAGAAATTGATAATGAATCTTCGCCTCAAGTCGGGATTTTTGTGGGATGGCAAATCTGTAAAAAATTCTACAAAGAAAACCCCGACACTCCACTTGCCGCTTTCCTGCAGCTAGACGCTCAAAAAATATTCAACGACAGTAAGTACAAACCGAAAAATTAGATCAAGATGCAAGAGTCAAGTTTGTGGCGTTCAATTTGTGAGACAGCCTTTCTCTAAAGTCCTTAAAAATAATTAAAAAATAATATGAAAAAGACTCAGATTACCATAGACATTGAACTGGATGAAAATCATGTTCCAGAAAAAATGACATGGAACGCAGAAGATGGCGGTATAGAAAAAGAAGAAACAAAAGCTACGATGATTTCTGTGTGGGACGATAAAAAAATGGAAGCTTTGCGAATTGATCTTTGGACAAAAGAAATGCCCGTTGATCAAATGAAAATGTTTCTGCACCAAATTTTAATTTCTCTCAGCAGCACCTATCACAGAGCAACTGGCGAAGAAGATGTAGCCGCCTGGATGGAAGAAATGGCAGAAGAATTTGCGGTGAAAGCTGCAATTAGAATGTAAAATCAATGTAAAAATATAATAGTGTAACAGTGTAACAGTGTAATAATTCTAAGAAATTAATATATCGTTAGATTAAGAAATTGGTAAACTAATAAATTGGTACATTGCTAAACTGGTACATTGCTAATTTGGTACATTGCTAAACTGGTACATTGGTATATTGGTACATTGCTACATTGGTACATTGCTACATTGCTACATTGTTAATTTAAAAAAAAGAATATGAATTTTAATACGAAAGTAATCCACGGTGGACAACACCACGAATCAGCAACAGGATCTGTGAACGTTCCTGTATTTTTAACCTCCACTTTTGCGCAGAAATCGCCCGGAATCCATTCAGGTTATGAATATTCCAGAGCCGCAAATCCGACAAGACAAGCTTTAGAAGACAGTTTGGCTTCTATTGAAAACGGCGCAAGAGGTTTGGCTTTTGGATCAGGTTTGGCCGCAATTGACTGTGTACTAAAACTATTAAATCCAGGCGATGAAATAATTTCTGTTGATGATCTTTATGGCGGCAGTTATAGAATGTTCACGCGTTTATTTGAAAAATATCAATTGAAATTTACGTTCGTCAATTTTGATGACGTCTCAAAAATTGCAGATTTAATCACCGATAAAACAAGATTAATCTGGCTAGAAACGCCAACAAACCCATTAATGAAGTTGGTCGACATTAAAGCGGTAACAGATTTGGTGAAAGGAAAAGACATTTTGGTTGCAGTAGATAATACTTTTGCATCTCCATGTCTTCAGCAGCCTTTGGATTTGGGTGCAGATATTGTAATGCATTCTGCTACGAAATATTTGGGTGGTCATTCCGATGTAATTGCAGGAGCTTTAGTTGCAAAAACTGCGGAACTGGGAGAAAAATTACATTTTATTCAATTTGCAAGTGGTGGAATTCTTGGACCACATGATTCTTATTTGGTTTTAAGAGGAATTAAAACGTTGGCTTTAAGAATGCAAAGACATTCCGAAAACGGTTTAGAAATCGCAAAATATTTAGAAAATCATCCAGCGGTTGATAAAGTTTTTTATCCAGGACTTCCTTCTCATCCGCAACATGATCTGGCGAAAAGACAGATGAAAGATTTTAGTGGAATGGTTTCTTTCACTTTTAAATCCGGTAAAAAAGAAGATTCCATTAAATTTTTGGAAAAATTAAAAGTTTTCACTTTGGCAGAATCTTTAGGCGGTGTAGAATCTTTGGCGAATCATCCAGCTTTAATGACGCATGCTTCTATTCCTGCAGAAAAACGCGCAGAATTAGGAATTACCGATGATTTGGTAAGATTAAGTGTTGGGATTGAAGACAAAGAAGATTTGATCGCAGATTTAGAAAGAGCTTTCAATTAATGTAACAATTAAATAATGTAGCAGTTTACCAATATTTTAAAGATTGTTACATTGTTAGACTATTAAATTGGTAAATTAAAGAAGATGACAGAATTTCAAAAATATATTCAAAGATATCTCGATTTGGTTCCGAGCGAAAATTGGGTGGAAGAATTAAAAAACTCGGGAGAAAAAACGCTGAAAATTTATAGTAATCTATCGGAAGAACAATCCAATTTTGCTTATGCAGAAGAAAAATGGACCTTGAAGGAATTGCTGCAACATTTAATTGATGCAGAACGGATTTTTGTGTACCGAGCCTTAAGATTTTCGAGAAATGACCAAACTGAACTTTCTGGTTGGGACGAAGAATTATACGCGAAAGAATATTTTCTAGATCAAGTTTCCCTGAAAACTTTAAGTACAGAATTCGACTTTCTACGAAAATCCAACATTTTATTTTTCGAAAATTTAAATCAAGAAATCCTTTCTAGAAAAGGGGTTGCGAATGGAAATGAAATTTCTGTAGAAACTCTTGGGAAATTAACTGTGGGGCATAACATTCACCATTTAAATATTATTGAAGAACGCTATCTTCCAATTTTAAAATAAGTTATTAAAAAATAACACCTCAACTGGAACGGGCTTTTGTCCGTTCTTTTTATGAAAACTAAAATTTAAAGAAATATGAACTGCCCTTGTTGCTCCGGAAAACTGTCTGAAGAATGTTGCGAACCTTTTCACATTAAAGAGAAATTTCCTTTAACAGCGGAAGCTTTAATGCGCTCCAGATTTTCGGCATTTGCAATTCCAAACGGAGCCTATTTGATGGAAACTACATTGCCCTCGAAACGAAAACATCACAACACCAAAGATTTGCATGATTGGGGCGAAAGAAATTCCTGGATAAAACTAGAAATTGTAAAAACTTCTGGTAAAAATCTGGTAGAATTTAAAGCGCATTACAAAGATGAACACGGAACTCCGCAAATCCACCATGAAATCTCGCTTTTTGAGAAATTAAATAATCGGTGGTATTATGTTTCGGGAAAGTTTTTGGACTAAAATTTAGAATTTAGAATTTAGAATTTAGAATCAATCATTCCTTTCAGCTTTCTTTTTCTGTCTTAAAACGTACAGGTACAAACTTTCTACTTTGGTTCTTGCCCAATCTGTTTTTCGTAAAAATTTAAGGGACGATTTAATGCTTGGATTATCCGTAAAACACTTGATATTGATCTGTTCACCCAGCTTTTCGAAGCCTTCGTAATATTCTACCAATTCTTCTAAAATGGTGTCCAGGCGTTTTCCGTGTAAAGGATCTTTTGATTTTTGTTCCATATTCTCTGTAAAAATAAGTGTTTTACTTTTTACCAAACAATTAACTTTGCACTACAAATTGTCTCCTCAAAAAAAAATTACAAAAACTCATTATAAATATCATCCAAAATAATCCATGGAAAAACTAATAGAAACACTAAAATCCGGCGGAACCATCCTTTATCCAACCGACACCGTTTGGGGAATTGGGTGCGATGCGACCAATATCGAAGCCATCAACAAAGTTTTTGAAATAAAAAAGCGCGAAAAACATAAATCCCTGATCATTTTAGTAGAATCTGCAAAACGGTTGCAGGATTTAGTTGAAGTTCCAGAAATGGCCTGGGAAATTATGGATCTATCTGAAAAACCCGTGACTTTAATTTACGAAAATCCGAAAGGTCTACCAAAGGAATTACTGGCAGAAGATGGCAGCATTGGAATAAGATTAGTCAACGAATTATTTCTCAAAAAAATAATTACAAAACTGAACCAACCCTTAGTTTCAACCTCAGCAAATTTTAGCGGAGAAAAATCACCCCTGAAATTTTCTGATATCTCCAAAGAAATTAAAAATTCTGTTGATTTTATCGCAGAAGAAAATCACGATAAAATTTCGGAATATTCTGGTTCATCAGTTATTAGAATTTGGAAGGATGGACGGATAAAAGTGCTTCGGGAATAGTTTTTCAACCACTAATTCACAAAAGTTTGAACTCTGAAAATTACTGCCGGAATTTTAATTCTTAAGACTATAATGGTGAATATTTTCTCCCGCGGATTAAGTAGCTCTTTTTTACTTTTTATACAGTTTCTCGTAAAGGGAAATCCAATCTTTGGGCAGCATTTTTCGACACAATTCCGCAATCAGTTCAAATGGAATTTCATCGGCTTTTTTGAAACGGATACAGGATTTTCCCATGTCTAATTTTCTTGCAGAATATTTCGGAAATTCTTCAACAAACCAATTGAGTAGGTCTGGGTCCGCATAAATTCCCATATGATAAAGCGCAATAAAATTCTTCTGCGAGGCTAAATTCATAAAAGGCAAAGGTGTATTTTTCGCGCAATGATAACCGTCTGGATACGTTTCCAGCGGAATACTCCACCCAATCATTCCATAACTAAGATGCTCCAAAAAACCTTCTGGCAAATTCTGGGAAATGGTTTCGTACAACTTTTGGAAGGAACCTTTTTGCTCTTCCGGAACTTGATTCAAATACTCTTCAACTGAATTAGCCTCGGTTTTCATGGTTTATTTCTTCAAATATTCATCAAAATAATCGGTCACCTTTTGCATCAAATGAACGCGGTCTTTTCCTAAAACATTATGCTCATGACCGGGATAAACGAAATAATCCATCTGTACTCCATTATCCACCGCAGCTTTCAAAAATTTCATAGAATGCTGCCAAACCACCACATTATCCTGAGCACCATGAATCATCAATAAATGACCTTTTAAATTCTGAACTTTGTCTAAAAGATTCGCTTTTTTGTAGCCTTCTGGATTGGTTTGCGGCGTATCCATGTATCTTTCGGTGTACATAATTTCATACATGTTCCAATCGATTACGGGTCCACCTGCAACGCCAACTTTAAAAACTTCTGGATGTTTCAGCATAAAACTGGTCGTCATAAATCCACCATAACTCCAACCGTGAATTCCCAATCGATCCGCATCCACGTAAGGTAAAGACTTTAAATAAGCGACTCCTTTTAACTGATCTCTCATTTCTGTTTCGCCCGCATTTCTAAAAATGGCCTGCTCAAATTTTAAACCGCGGTTAGAAGAACCTCTTCCATCCATGGTGAAAACAATATAACCACGTTGCGCCATAAACTCATACCATAAATTTCCAGAGGCTGGAAAACTATTGGTAATTAACTGTGCATGAGGACCATTGTATAAATAAACAATGACCGGATATTTTTTATTCGCATCGAAATCGGTGGGTAAGATAATTTTTCCGTAAAGCGGAGTTCCATCTTCAGCTTTCAGGGTAACATTCTTAATTTCAGGACGTTGATAATTTTTTAAAGTATTATCCGCAGACAGCAAATTTTTAGATTTATCCGTGCCGGTATTGATAATATTAATTTGCCGCGGGGTTGATTCGTTGCTGAAAACATCGTAAATCTGCGAACCGTCTTTGCTCAAAACTCCGGTGTGCATTCCAGGTTCCGAATCCAGTCGCTGTGTTTTAAAATTCGTCCAGTTGAGTTTGTAAAGATGTCTTTCCAAAGGACTTTCCTGCGTAGAAGCATAGAAAATTTCTTTCTTTTTCTCATTAAAGCCGAGTAAATCTGTTACCAACCAATCACCTTTTGTTAATTGAGAAAGCAGTCCTTTCTCCAGATTATAGTGGAAAAGATGATTAAAACCTGTCCGCTGACTTTGCCAAATAAAGTCTGTATTTGAATTCGGGAAGAAAGTAAGTTGATGTTGTGGCTCCACGTATTTCTCAGATTTTTCTTCGAAAATAGTTTTTACCAGATTTCCTGTAGTTGCATCGTATTGATTGAGTTGCATATCATTTTGATCGCGGTTTAGAACGGCTACAAAAATCGATTTCCCATCTGGACTCCAGGTTATCGCGGTTAAATATTGCTCCGGATCACCTTCAATGTTTAAATAAATTTTAGAATTATTCTTTAGATCGAAAATTCCCAATTTTACATGATGAGACGGCGTTCCCGCCATAGGATATTTGATATTTTTATTGACAGCCGGCGTTACACTCCAGTCGATGATCGGATAATCTGTGACCATAGTTTGATCCATTCTGTAAAATGCGATTTTTGAATTTTCTGGAGAGATAAAAATGCCTTTGTCGATTCCAAATTCCCGCTGATGAACAGCCTGTCCATTTACAATATTTTCATCCTTGTCGGTAGTGATCGCGGTGATTTTTCCGTTTTTACTGACGTACAGATTATTTTTGATGGTAAATGCAAAACCTTCATTATTATTAAAAAGCTGCATGTTTTCTGCTTCTTCCTGCAGGGCAAACCAATCTTTCACTTTCCAGTCTTTTCCGGATTTTTCTACCCAATAATATTTGGAATCTTTCGTAAAATAGCCCTTGGAATTGCTGATGAAATTAATTCGGGGGAATGATTTCAGTTTATTTTCTGGGGAAAGATTTTGGTTGAGTTGATAGAGTGAAACTAAAGTATCCTGCTTTAAACCGGCAACTTCTGTCGTCAAGTAGCCATTTTTTGTGGACTGAAAAAAGGATTTATTGTCCTCGCTCCAGGAAAATTGAGAAATATTTTTTACCGCTAAATTGCTTCGAAGTCCATTAACGGCTTCTGCAATGGTAAATTTTTGTTGTTGGGCAAAGAAAAAACTTCCGGTAAAGAGAAGAAGGGGCGCGAATTTTGAAAATTTCATTTCTTAAAAATTAGATGGCTAAAAATAAGAAATAAAAATGAAACTGTTAATAAATGTTAATTAGCAGAATTTTGATAAATAATTCCTGCAAATGGATCGGTAGAATTTTTCGGTTTATTCCATTTGTATTGATGTGTCCAATAAGCGACTTTCATGGAGATAATTCCTAATCCGGCACCAAATAAAACATCAGAAATATAGTGTTTATTATTCGCCATTCTCATTACGCCAATTCCTGTTGCTACACCGTAAGAAACGTAGGGAACCCATTTGTGATTTTCTCCATATTCAATGGAAAGCATGGTTGCTCCCGCAAATACATTCGCAGTATGACCACTCGGAAAAGAATAAGCGGTTCCATCTGGACGTGTTTCTTTCAGCGATTTTTTTAAGATATAAACCAATCCCAGGTTAATTATTTGCCCTTTTACCAGAATTGCAGTTCTGTTTTTCCAGTCCGTTCTGGGTTTCATTCCTGCCATTTCAAAACCATAAATCGCAACAAACGGCGCAAATTGTGCGTAATCGTCCAAATGATTGGTGAACCCGAATAAATGTTCATTTCGCTCTTCTACAATTTCCTTTTTCAGAGATTCATTCCCTCTTCCATCCGCAATAATTCCAGAAAGCATTAAACCAGCAGGAACGTACAATTTTTTGTACTGAAATTCAAAACGCTCCTTAGAAATTTGTGCAGAATCTGCTTGTTGCGCGAAATTCAGGTAAAATCCCTGAAAAATTAAAAAAAAGAGAAAGAATTTTTTCATGTTGGTTAATCTATATCAAAGCTAAGAAAAGGAAGTTAATTTAAAAAGGTTTTTTCTTCCTCGCCACATTAAATTTTTGCCTCTAAAAAATTAATTTCTTACCCTACATCAATGCGAATATTGTTACAGAAAATTACCTTTGTGTCACTAATTAATCTAAAAAAAGAAAAACATGAGTACAAAATGGAACTTAGATCCTGCGCACAGTGAAATTACTTTCAAAGTAAGACACATGATGATCTCTAATGTTAAAGGCAATTTTAATAATTTTAATGCCTCTGTGGAAACGGAAGATGATACTTTTAAAAACGCAAAAGTTCAGGCCGTCATCAAAACTGATTCTGTAAATACAAATAATAATGACAGAGATGTTCATTTAGTAGGTCCAGATTTTTTCAATGCAGAAGAAAATCCTGAAATTACTTTTGTATCATCCAGTCTTAATGATGGAATCACGGGAAATTTAACCTTAAACGGAGTAACATTGCCCCTCAATTTGGAGGTGGATTTCGGTGGAATCAATGTGGATCCTTGGGGAAATACAAAAGCAGGTTTTTCTTTTGAAGGAAAGATTAACAGAAAAGATTATAATTTAAACTGGAACGCAGCCTTGGAAACAGGTGGCGTAATGGTTTCTGACGAAGTAAAAATTGCCGGTGAATTACAATTTGTGAAAGCTTAACTTTACGGTTCACCTCAAAAATAAAGTTCACCTTTTCGGGTGAACTTTTTTAATTTGAAAGACGAATTTTTACTTCAATTTAGAAGAAATACCAAAAATTAGTTTCATAAGGTTTTACAATATTCTTGGAACAAAGTCCGGCTACAATGTGCAATTCTACCTTATCAATCACATTATCATTGGCATATTTGAAAGTTCCTTTACTTTCGGCAGAATTTTCTACCCGACCGCTTCTATAGGTCACGATCCATTTGTAAGAATAATTTTTATCAATGTAATCTGGCTCAAAAACAACGCTGCTATTTGAAGTTCTGGTTTCGCTAAAACTCAAGACTTTAATATCACAATTTGGTTCCCCGGGAAAAACAGTAGATTTTGGCGCAATCACTTTGATCGTTTTCTGACACTTCACCCTGTCTTTATTTTTGGTTATTTGCAGAGATAAAACAGAAGTCCCGGGAACAGAACCTTTTACGATAAGTGATTTTTGCAGAAGATCACCTTCTGGAATAACTTTTTGATCCAAATAAATCCATTCATAAGAATTTTCAAGCTCATCTGCCATTATTTCGGCAGTATAAATCTGTCTTTCACCTACTTGAACTTCATCTGCACCGGAAATGGTACACTGGGAAAATGCAAAACTGAAATTCAGAATTGCAAGGAATAATAAATTTTTTTTCATGGTGTGTGTTTTTTTAATTACTATACTTGAATAACTCCCAAATTAAATTTCTCTGTAATCGGAGCGTGATTTGCGGCTTCAATTCCCATTGAGATCCATTTTCGGGTATCTACAGGATTAATGATGGCATCTGTCCACAATCTTGCAGCGGCATAAGTTGGCTCCGTCTGTTTTTTATATTTTTTGGAAATGGTATCCAAAATTTCCTGATGTTCCTCCTCAGAAATTACTTTTCCTTGTTTTTTTAAGGTCGAAGTTTGAATCTGCGCTAAAACTTTCGCAGCCTGACTTCCACCCATTACCGCCAATTCTGACCACGGCCAAGCTACAATTAATCTCGGATCGTAAGCTTTTCCACACATGGCGTAATTTCCGGCACCATAAGAATTTCCTGTGATCACGGTGAATTTCGGCACTACGGAATTAGCAACAGCATTAACCATTTTTGCTCCGTCTTTGATGATTCCGCCATGTTCAGATTTAGAACCCACCATAAATCCAGTCACATCCTGTAAAAATAACAACGGGATCTTTCTCTGATTACAATTCGCGATAAATCGCGTCGCTTTGTCTGCAGAGTCCGAATAAATCACGCCCCCAAACTGCATTTCTCCTTTTCCGTTTTTTACTAATTTTCTTTGATTCGCTACTATTCCTACGCTCCAACCCTCAATTCTAGCGGTAGCACAAATGATTGATTTGCCGTAATCTCCTTTGTATTCTTCAAATTCAGAATTGTCTACCAAACATTTGATGATATTAAAAGTATCGTACTGATCACCTCTGGAAACCGGCATGTGTCCGAAAATATCTTCTATTTTTTCTTTCGGCGGAAAACTTTCCGTACGGTTGAAACCAGCTTTTTCAAAATCCCCAATTGATTTCATGATGGTTTTAATTCGGTTCAAAGCATCTTTATCGTCTTTCGCTTTGTAATCTGTAACGCCAGAAATTTCGCAATGTGTAGTTGCACCACCCAAAGTTTCGTTATCGATATTTTCTCCAATTGCGGCTTTAACCAAATAACTTCCAGCCAAAAATATGGAACCTGTTTTGTCTACGATCATGGCTTCATCACTCATAATTGGGAGATAAGCGCCACCTGCAACACAACTTCCCATCACGGCAGAAATCTGCATAATTCCCATGGAACTCATTTTCGCATTATTCCGAAAAATGCGTCCAAAATGTTCTTTATCCGGAAAAATTTCATCCTGCATTGGCAAATAAACACCCGCAGAATCCACTAAATAAATAATCGGCAGTTTATTTTCCATGGAAATTTCCTGAGCGCGCAAATTCTTTTTTGCCGTGATGGGAAACCAGGCTCCAGCTTTTACCGTAGCATCATTTGCCACGACCAAACATTGCTTTCCGGAAACATAACCCATTACCACCACAACTCCTGCACTGGGACAACCACCTTCTTCTTCATACATTTCGTAACCGGCAAAAGCACCAATTTCTATAGAATCCGAATTATTATCAAGAAGATATTCCACTCTTTCGCGAGCAGTTAGTTTTCCTTCATCGCGCTGTTTTTGCAAACGTTTTTCGCCGCCTCCTTTTTTAATGATGTTCAACAAACTGTTAATCTCGGTTTGTCTTAATTTATTTTGATCTTCTCTCTTGTTAAATTCTAAATCCATTCTCTAAAAAAATATTTGCCTAAAGGTAAGATATTTAATTATAATGCCCTTATTCCTAATGGTTTGCAGTAACGATTTGATTGACAGAAAATTAATTATTAGAATGTAAAAGGAATATTTGTTTTCATAAAATATTTTTTTCCTTTTCACGTTAGAGATTAAGAATCCTAAAATAGTTTGGCGAATTTTAAATTCGTTTTCTAGTTTATTTTTTAATGGTTTATTATTTGAAGACCCCAAAAATTTCATAGATTTTTGGGGTTTTTTAATGAAATTTCCGCAAATCAGACTTGGAATATAGCTTTAGTTAAAATGCTATTTGTAGATTTGCAACACGAAAAAAAAGAAATAAATAGTGTACAAAAATTCCGCTCTTTTCCGTCTTCATTTAATTGTATTTCTGTGGGGTTTTACAGCGATTTTAGGAAAATTGATTCATGCAAATGCTACCATTTTGGTTTTTTACCGGATGTTATTCGCCTCGGTTTTTCTCTATGTTTTTATTCGGTTTTTTAAAAGAGAAAGTCTAAGGATCTCCAGAAAATTACTCATTCAATTGGCCATGATCGGTGGTTTTATGGCTTTTCACTGGTTTTGCTTTTTTTATTCCATCAAGGTTTCTAATGTTTCTATTGCGCTGAGTTGTCTTTCCCTTTCCACCCTTTTTGCCTCTATTTTAGAACCCATCGTTTTCAAAAGAAAAGTTGATCTGTCCGAAGTCATCATGGGAATCGTCATTGTAATTTGTATGGGCTTAATTTTCAAAACTGAGTTTCAGTATAAAGAAGGAATATTTTATGGAATTCTTACGGCTCTTTTTGGGACAATCTTCTCCGTTTTTAATGGAAAGATCTTCGGAAAAACAAGTTCAGGAAACATCATTTTTTACGAAATATTTTCCGGATTTCTGATCCTGAGTGTACTCTACCTTTTCATGGGACAAATTTCTCATCTCAATGAAATAAGTTACCGTGATTTGGCGTTAATTATTTTACTAGCAAGTGTTTTTACAGCCTTTCCTATGTTAGAATCTGTAAATTTGATGAAATATATTTCTCCCTTTACTTTGATTCTCACGGTAAATCTGGAGCCTGTTTATGGAATTATTCTTGCTTATTTTATCTTTGGAGACTCGGAACAGATGAGTCCCATTTTTTATATTGCTTCTTTAATTATGATTCTGGCGATTGTCGCAAATGGCATCATCAAAGCGAGAAGAGCTGCTAAAAAAGTAGAAATTTGATGAAAAAAATATTCTTTGTCCTCTTTATATTGTACGGAATTATTTCCGACGCACAAATCGTGAGGAAATATTCTAATGAATTTCTGAACATTGGAGCCGGAGCAAGAGGACTTGCAATGGGTGGAGCTGTGATCGCTAATCAAAATGACGTTTATTCTCCCATGTGGAATCCAGCAGGATTATTAGGAATCGACCGCGATTGGCAAGCTGCTGCAATGCACGCGGAATATTTTGAATCTATTGCAAAGTACGATTACCTTGCTTATGCAAAACCCTTAGATAATAATGGTGGCGTTTTTGCCATTTCTTTGGTTCGTCTTGGTGTTGATAATATCTTGAATACCACCCAATTAATTGATCCCGAAGGAAATATTGATTATGACAAAATCACCAGTTTTTCCCAGTCAGATTATGCTGCTTTGCTCTCTTATGCTTTTCGTCCCGGTGGAAACCAAAGACTTTCTGTGGGTGTAAATGCCAAAATGGTTTACCGTAATGTAGGAAAATTTGCCAATGGTTTTGGATTTGGATTTGATTTAGGCGTTTTGTATAATGCAGAAAACGGCCTTAATTATGGCGCCATGTTACGCGATGCTACTACGACTGTAAATTTCTGGAACGTAAATCAAAAAGAACTTTCTGCCGTAGTAAATGGAGAAGAATTTAATCCTGCGCCAAAAGATAAACTGGAAATTACCATGCCGAAATTAAATTTTGGAGTAAGCAAAAATTTTGAATTAAACCGAGATTTGGAATTGCTTCCAGAATTTGGGGTGAATGTTGATTTTGCAAAAACTGCCGCTTTAATTTCTACAGATTTCGCAAGTATTACTCCTTATGCAGGAGCTGAACTTAAATTTCAGGATATGATTTTTGTGCGATTGGGCGTAAATAGATTTCAAACCATTACGGATATTGAAGATTTAAAGAGAAAAGTTTCCTTTCAACCAAGTGCCGGAATTGGCATCAAATACCAAGGTTTAACATTGGATTATGCCATTACCAATTCTGGAATTGGCGGGTCTAATTTTTATTCTAATTTCTTTTCCTTAAAATTGGATATGGGCGATTTCAGGAATTAGACCTAATAAATAAACCATTTTTTTAAAAATAGCAGTTCAAAATTTCATTTTTAGAAAACATACGTTTTACGATAAATTATTTTTATGAAAAAATTTCTCCAAATTTTCGCAATTCTGTTCGCAATCAGTATTTTCGGACAGAGTATCTCGGATTATCATTATGTTATGATCCCCGGAACTTTCAAAGATGCGAAATCAAATAGATATGATTTGAATGATCTTTTAGCTTTAAAATTAAAGCAAAAGAAATATAATGTACTTCCAGAAAACCAAATTTCCTGGCCGAAAGACGCCGTCGAAAATCCTTGCAGTGTTTTAACCGCAGAACTTGAAGATCCAAGTAATATGTTTCGGAACAAGATTTTGATTAAATTTTTCGATTGTAATTCTAAGGAAATTTCCTCCCTTGAAGGAAAATCTTCTATCAAAGAATTCGAACCCGGAATGAGAGATGCGCTGGAATTTGCTGCTAAAAATATTGCGGTTTCAAATCCGATTACCCATGAAAATGTTGCAAAATCTGAAAATGTAAAAACGTCAACTGCAGAAAAAACCAAGATTGCCCTGGAAAAGAAACCTAAAACGGCTCTTCTTTCACAAACCACTACGAAAGAAATTTCAACTTTAACCTCAAATAAAACCTCGGATAAATCTGAAGTTTACAGCAACGGAAATCTAACTTTAAATAAAATAATTTTAGGAAATGGAGAATTTATTCTGGCAAATCCGAATAGTTCCGTTCCTTACGCGATTTTTAAGCCTTCAACCAAAAAAGACACTTTTCGTGTGCAACTTGGCGACGGAACTACTACTTTGGGATATATCGAAAATGGGCAGATTACCATCGAAGTGATGAATAATGATGGAAGTTTTCGCACAGAAATTTTCTCAAAAAAATAAACTTTAGCTCGGATTAAAATACCCCCAAACAGATCCACCACGGCTTTTTCCTAAAATTTCTTCTAAAATTTCCCGTGAAGATTCTTTCACCCTTTTTACGGATTTCAGTTTAGAAAGCAGCAATTCAATTGCTTTTTCTCCAATGCCGGGAATTTCTTCCAACTCAGATTTTATGGTTGAATTTTTTCTTCTCACCCGATGATGCTTCACGCCAAAACGGTGCGATTCATCCCGAACTCGCTGCAGAATTTTTAACGTTTCCGATTTTTTATCAATGTATAAAGGAATAGAATCCTCCGGAAAATAGATTTCTTCTAAACGTTTTGCAATACCGATAATGGTGATTTTTCCGTACAGACCAAGTAATTTCAAACTTTTCACGGAAGAAGAAAGCTGCCCTTTTCCACCATCAATTAAAATCAACTGCGGCAATGGTTCATTTTCATCCAATAATCTTTTGTAGCGGCGATAAATAACTTCTTCCATGGTTTTATAATCATCTGGACCCACCACGGTTTTCGGGTGAAAAATCCGGTAATCTGCTTTGCTCGGTTTTCCATCTTTAAAAACAACACACGCCGAAACTGGATTCGTTCCTTGAATATTGGAGTTATCAAAACCTTCAATATGTCGCGGTTCTTCGGGCATTCTGAGCAATCTTTGCATTTCTGCCATGATTCTGTTGGTGTGTCTTTCCGGATCTACAATTTGTACGGCTTTCAATTTCTCGATGCGGTATTCTTTTGCGTTTTTTTCAGAAAGCTCCAGAATTCGCTTTTTGTCGCCCACTTTTGGAACAATCAATTTAACATTCGGAATTTCCAGGGTCAAATGAAAAGGAATTAGAATTTCTTTGGAAACAGACCCAAATTTCTGTCGGATCTCAATCATGGCTTCTTCCAAAATATCCTCGTCACTTTCCTCCAAAATTTTCTTGATTTCCGTAGTGTAACTTTGGATAATTCCGCCGTTCTGAATTTTAAAATAATTCACGTAAGCTGCAGTTTCATCACTTGTCATCCCGAAAACATCCACATCATTGATACTCGGATTGACCACGGTATGCTTATGCTGATAATTATCCAAAATATCCATTCGTTCCTTTATGATCTGCGCATTTTCAAACTCTAATTTTTCCGAAAACTTCATCATCTGAGCAACCAAATATTCTTTTGCCTTTCGGAAATCACCTTTAATAATTCCGCGTATTGCCTCAATTTTTTCATCATATTCTTCCTTCATTTCCAACATTTCGCAGGGACCTGCGCAATTTTTAATGTGGTATTCCAGACAAACTTTGTATTTTCCTTCTGCAATTTTTTCTGGCGCTAAATTAAGATGACACGTTCGGATTTTGTAAATATGTTTAATGGTATCCAGCAAAACTTTGGCAGGACGAACTTTCGCGTACGGTCCAAAATATTCTGAACCGTCTTTGATCATGGTTCTTGTTAAAAAAATACGCGGGAAATCTTCATTTTTAATGCAGATCCAGGGATACGTTTTATCATCCTTCAGCATCACATTGTAAAAAGGTTGATGTTCTTTGATCAAATTATTTTCCAGCAGCAAAGCATCGTATTCACTCGGAACGATGGTCGTTTCCAGGCGAAAAATTTTCCCTACCATAATTCTGGTTCTGTACCCAGAAAGATTTTTGTTGAAATAAGAAAGGACGCGGTTTTTTAAATTTTTCGCCTTTCCCACATACAAAAGTTGGTCTTTTTTGTCGTAGTAACGGTAAACTCCGGGTTCAGAAGGTAAAGTTTTGAGCTGAAGATCAAGATCAGGATTCATGGTACAAAAATAAGGTTTTGGTTTGTACCAGTGAAAAAAGTGCTAAAAAAATCAGTCCGCCAAAAAGACAGACTGATAGAATTACTATTTGGAAAAAATTATACCGTTTTATTCTCCGGAATTTCCAGCGCGATAATTTCTTTTTTAAAAACTGCAAGCTGCATTTGATTGGTTTTAAAATTGTTTTTGAAAAAAGCAGTTTCAGAAAATAAATTTTCATAGTAAGAAACACCTTCCACCAGATTGGTTTTAAAGGTTTTCCACTTTTTAACCTGTGCATTTGTGAAGCTATCAGAAAACTCCTCGATTTCTTTGGTGAGATAATTCACATACAATTTCAGTTCATTGATAAACAAATTTGGTCGGTTTTGTTCTGGCAGAATATTTTTGTTTCCGTAAATATGTTTCACCATATCAGAAAGCGAAACTTCTTTATCAAAATAGGCGAGATTGGGACCAGGACAAATTACAACGCCCTGTTTTTCCCCTTTTACAATGATATCGTTTTCCAGATAAGCAGAATTGGCAAGTCCCACACAAAGACAAGCTTTCTCCGTAATCTTCATTTTTCTTTTTTCATATTCACTGGAATTGATCTGCTCTTTTTCGACTTCCAAATCATTCAATTTGATGTCCTGATATTTTTTAGAAGCCGTACAAATACCTTTGGGAGAAAACTCTTTGCTTAAAGCCAGCAATTTTTTCGGGCAAGAACTTCCAGACTTATTTTGAAGGAGTTTTTGCTGTTTTAGGAATTCATTTGTAGTTCCTTTGATGGTGTTAAAAGGAACACCGAGAGGCGACATATTGCTAAGAAAAAAATCATCTTCTTTCGCTTTCACCAATAATTCCCGGGTATCTTTATCAACCGAAGTCGCTTCTGGAACCAATAAAAAAGGCGAACCCCAACCGATACTGTCTACGTGATAATTTTCAATTAAAAATTCGTGTTCTTCTGCAGTTCCTACTCCACCCTGAACCGTAATTTTCATTTCTAAAGGTACACTTGGACATGGAATTTCTTTCAATTTTAAAGCATTTTTCAGAAGTTCGTGAGCAGAAGCGATCAGTTCGTTTTTCTTTTGTTTAAATTCTTCCATGATGGGTCCAAGCAACAAACCTTCTGTCGCAAAAGCATGACCACCACAATTTAATCCCGATTCAATTCTGTATTCCGACACCCAAAGTCCTTTTTTTGCCAAGAAATTTCCCTGAATCATGGCGGAACGAAAATCACTTACTTTCAGGATGATTTTCTTTTTCAACACGCCATTATTATTAGGAAAAAAATCAGGGAAGGTTTCGAAATAGCTGTACAATCTTGGATTCATTCCTGCAGAAAGCACCACGGAAGAAGAAAGTGTACTCTCGGCAAAGCCTCTCAGAGAAGCATGCGCATCATTATAAATTGTGGGCAACTGTTCATTTCCTATAAAATTATCTTTGTCCACTTTGGTCATGATATTTACGTCGATATTTCCAGCAGAGAGATGCGTTTCGAGAAATTTTCGTGCATTTTCTGTGAAATTTTCTGTTT
>Ga0136636_10000511_pt1 | contig 19894 bp, 21 predicted proteins | sample AntDrymUQ8522106_2_FD_104653 | JGI IMG/M metagenome (GOLD analysis project Ga0136636, IMG submission 104653) | Polar desert sand microbial communities from Dry Valleys, Antarctica - metaG UQ852 (21.06) | ecosystem: Environmental > Terrestrial > Soil > Desert | place: Antarctica: Dry Valley... | reverse complement strand
TTCGCCACCGGCCTGGTCTGCCTCGGCTCAATGCTCTGGCTATTCCTTTACGGCCAGATGGGGCCACAGTTTTCGGCCACCCCGCCGTTCATTTTCCAGATTCTGCTAGTTAGCAACCTGCTTTATTTCTTCCGTAGCGGCAATTTCGACCTCTTCCGCTACTCACAGTTGGCACTCTTTCTTTTCGCCCCATTCGCCGTGCAGTGGAGCATCGGCAACTTCATTACGGCCAGTGGTACCAGCCTTTGGGGTTTGCTGGCGCCGATTGGGGCGCTACTTTTTTTCGGCCCGAAAGAATCCCTCGCCTGGTTTGTTGCTTATATTTTCCTGACGATGCTCTCCGGATTTTTCGATTACTTTCTCGCCGACAGCATCGCCGCGACATCACCGAAGATCGCCATCCGGACCAGTGTTTTCTTCTTTGCCCTCAATTTCGCCGCCATTTCCAGCATCGTTTATCTACTGCTGCGCTTTGCCGTTCAGGAGAAAGCCAAGGCACAAGCGAGCCTGGAAGCCACGCACCACTTGCTGCAGGAAGAACAAGAACGCTCCGAACGCCTGCTGCTCAACATCCTGCCCGGCGCGATTGCCGAACGCCTGAAGCACGACAAGCAAACTATCGCCGACGGTTTTGCCGATGTCACTGTAATGTTTGTTGATATCGTCAATTTCACCCGGGTAGCCGAAGGACTGACGCCGCAGCAGGTGTTTGCTATGCTCAACCGCATCTTTTCTTCTTTTGACGAGTTGGCGGAGCAATTTGGCGTCGAAAAAATCAAGACAATCGGTGACGCCTACATGGTGGCCGGTGGGCTGAACAATGAACTGAGCAATTACACCAAGTCCATCGCCGAGTTGGCTATCGCCATGCGTGACCTTTTACATCGCGACTTCACCATCAACGATATGCGACTCAACGTACGCATCGGCATCGGCACTGGCCCGATCGTCGCCGGCGTGCTCGGCAAGAAAAAATTCATTTATGACCTGTGGGGCGATACCGTCAATTTAGCCAGCCGGATTACCAGCGAGGGTGTTCCCGGCATGATCCAAGTCGACGAAATCACTTACCGCCGACTGGTTGAACACTTCACCTTCAACAAACCGCAAACCCTCTACCTCAAGGGCAAAGGGAACACGGTGGTTTATCGTCTAATCGGCCCGCATCAGGCAGATGGCCAAGCAATAACAATCAACGGCGAAGCGACAGGCTGAAGGCGACTCGACCTGGCTGGTTTTCGGCCAGCTCAAGACAATATCCAGCCTTCTCAGCCTGCCCCGCTGCGTGGTAAAGACCAATACCCAAGCCATCTTCAGAGTTTACTGGCTCCCGTAGCAAGGCATCGACCACACCCGGCTCGACCGGCACACCATCATCAGCTACTGTCAGCGTTGAATTGGCAAAGGTAACAATGATCGCCAAACCAGGCTGGCGTTGCCGCTTGGCCAGGGCATTCTGCAGTAGATTTTCTGCCACGCTATCGAAGAGACTGCCAGGTAGTACGCTCTCCTCTGCCGGCTGACCATGCCAAACAATATCAGCCGTGGAATAGCGGTCCTGCAGACGAGCCCACCACAATACCGCATCAATGCACGCCAAATTCTCGGCTTGCGGTGACTGCAGCTTTTCCAGTGTTACGCTTAGGCGTTCGGTAATCTGGGGCAATTGCCGGCTGAGCAGGCTGGCCAGTTGCACCGGATCGCCCGGCTGGGCCGCCGCGTAGCATAGCCCCTGCATTGATTGCAGGATGTTTTTGACATCGTGCGTTACCCGCGCCCCGGTTTCGTAAACGGCCCGCAAATAATCCATGCGTTGTAGCTGATGAGTTTGACGTTTAACCAGATAAAACTCTGCGGCAAGGTGGAGCAGCCATTCGACATGCCAGCGCATGGCCGGCGAAGGTGGGTGGCGAAAATAGCCCGAGAGGACAAGATCATCTATCTGATACAGATGCGGATGGAGCGTTCGCTCACCAAACTGCCCGGACTGACTACCAGCCCGCCAGCTCACGCCGATCACCCAGGGCATTTCCTGCAAACGCTGCATCACGGCGGCGAGAAAACGGGAAGGATCAACCTCCTTTTCACTCTCCTCGGCCAACTGCACCAGCCACTGCTCCAGCGGCATACCGACCGACATCAGGTAGCGCGAAATTGCCGAACTGATGCCCGAAAACCCAGCCCGCGGATTCCATGCCCAAGCCACCAGCAGCAGGGCACCCGCTACGGTCAACGAGGTTTTGAATAAAGATTCGATGTAGCTGATCTGGCCAACCAGCATATACGCCAGCGCCCCCAGCACAAAAACCGCCAGCACCAGGAAGACAAGAATGCCGTAGAACAGATCGAAGGCATCCCCGGCGCGCCGCTCTGGTGCATGCGCCGGAAACGCCAGCAACAGCGGCAAAATCACCGGCATGTAATGCGTAAAAACATCACGCAACAAAGGATCGATAACGACAGCCGGAGAAATTTCCGGCACCACACCAAAGATTGTGACGCCCACCAAGTAACCGAAAGCCAGCAGATAACCCACCCGCTCGGCGCGCCGCTCCGTCCAGAGTACGCGTCCACCAATCGTTGCCGCCAAGGCGCCGCACCAGACCAGTAACAGCCAGGGGCCAAGAAACCAGGTCGAGGCCAGCACGACGCAAAATAGAACGGCCCCCTGCGCCAGACTAATTCGGCGCTCCCCCGCCACAAAAGGCTGCCAGATCAGAAACAGGCCAAGCGCCACTAGCCAGAGCAAGCGGACAGCTGGCATCTGCCAGCCGCCAAACGCCAGCACATGCAACATCAGCAAATGGCCAGCCAGCAACAAATGCGACCACTCGCCCAGTCGATTCGTCCAGCCTATCGTTTTTCTATCGTCCATTAATGAAACAACCTGTCCATTTTTCGACACTTTTTCGCACAAAACTAATAATAATTATTAAATTTACGCCCAATTGCATAGGCACAAAAATTGCTGCAATTTAGAAAATGTATTGAACCGGAGAATGCCATGAAAAACCAACAAGGGGGTTTTACCCTCGTCGAAATTGCGATTGTGCTTGTGATTATTGGGCTGCTGCTTGGCGGCGTGCTGAAGGGGCAGGAGTTGATTAATAGTGCGAAGGTCAAAAACATGATCAATGACTTCCGCACAACTTCCGCTCTTGTATACGGCTATCAGGACAGGTTTAAAAGTTTTCCGGGCGACCAAAGCCAAACTCAGCTCGATGCCGCGTTTGGGACCGGCATTGCGACTGCATGCACTCCCCAAGCTGCCGGCTCCTGTACTGCAAATAACGGCCGTGTCGATGGCAACTGGAATGATGCCGCCCTCACCTCTGAAACTTTCACCTTCTGGCAGCACGTTCGACTCGCCAACCTTGCCACCGGCGCAACCCTGACGACCGATGCCAACTACTTACCACGCAATGCCGACGGCGGACGGTTGGGTGTTGAGAGTGGCATCAGTAGCGCAGGCGCCGCAGCGCCATATATTTCCGGCATGCGTGGCTCATTTTACGTCTGCTCTGATGGCGTCCTGGGTCGTTACGTTCGCCAGATTGATACAACAATGGACGATGGCAACACTGCCGGCGGCTCTGTTCAAGCTGTTCCAATGGGGTCAGCCCGGAATGCTACTGCAGTTCTAACAGCGGCCATTGTTGATGGCCAGCAATACATTGTCTGTGCCAGCCTGTAAACAACTCATATCGTTTTACCAAGCCCGCCCCCGGCGGGCTTTTTCATTTCTGCAGCAGTCGCTCCTCCGCCGCAGTCACGGCCTCTGGATCCCCCAGCACCACGACCACATCGCCTTCTTCAAGGCGCGTCTCGGGGGCGGGCTCGACGGCGCGAATGCCACGTCGACGGATAGCACTAACTTCGCAGTTCAGCCCTTCAAGATCAAGTACAGCTAGTGTCTGGCCGATTGCGGCAGCACCTGGCGTTAACCAGATTGAATGCAGGCGCAGGGCATGATCTTCGTCTTCGTCGCGGTCTGACATGCCGTGAAAGAAGCCGCGTAACAGACGGTAACGCTGCGAGCGGGTTTGGCGAATTCTTTTCAGCACACGGTTAATTGGCACGCCGACCAGAACCAGCGCGTGTGATGCCAGCATCAGGCTGGCCTCAAGATTTTCCGGTACAACCTCGGCCGCGCCGGCTTTGGCCAATCGCCCAAGATCACGCTCATCCGCCGTTCGCACGACCACCGGCAGATCGGGCCTTAATTCCTGAATGTGATGCAGCACTTTTTCGGCCAGTGGCGTATCACTCATGGTGATGATGACAACGCTGGCCCGCATCAGACCGGCTGCAATAAGTGCTTCCTTGCGACTGGCATCGCCGAAAACCACGTTTTCGCCAGCCGCGGCGGCCTCGCGCACGCGGTCTGGATCAAGGTCGAGGGCGATGTAGTTGACGCCTTCCTGACCGAGAAAGCGGGCCAGGTATTGGCCATTGCGGCCGAAGCCACACAAGATGGCGTGCTTTTCCGTACCCATTGATTGCACGGCAATTTGCGTCAGGTGCATTGAACGCATCATCCATTCACTGGCGACGAAGCGCATGACCAGTTTTTCGCTGAAATGAACAACAAAGGGCGCAATCAGCATGGAGAGGACAAGAGCCGTCAGCGCCACCTGTTCGATGGCTTTCGGCATGTGCGAAATTTCACCCAGCAACACGAAACCGAACTCGCCCCCGGCACAAAGCCAGAGTGCCGAGCGAATGGCGTTACCGGGCGTCGAACCCAGCCGCCAGGAAAGCAAGCCAACAATCATCCCTTTGATAACAAGTAGCGAAAGCAATACCAGCAACACTTGCCACCACAGCCCGACAAGAATATGCAGATCGAGCTTGACGCCAATGGTGACAAAGAAAAGCCCCATCAAGACGTCGCGGAAGGGCTTGATATCTTCTTCCACCTGCAGCCGATACTCCGTTTCCGAGATCAGCATGCCCGCCACAAAAGCCCCCAGCGCCAGCGACAGCCCGGCAAGTTCGGTGATAGCGGCGAGACTGAGCGTGATGAGCAGCACATTCAACACGAACACTTCGGAAGATTTGGCGCGTGCGACGATATGAAACCATTTGCGGATCAATTTTTGGCCAAAAACCAGAATAACCGCCAACACGATGACCGCCTTGACCAACGCGATACCGAGCAGCATGGCGAGTTTTTCCGGCGGCTGGGTTAGCGATGGAATCAGCACCAGCAAGGGAACCACGGCCAGATCCTGAAAGAGCAATACCCCCATGACTTCGCGACCATGCGCCGAATCGAGTTGCATGCGCTCGGCCAGCAACTTGGTCAGCACGGCGGTGGAGGACATGGCGAAGACGCCGCCCAGCGCAATACCAAGTTGCCAGCTCACGTCAAAGAGCATGATGAGACCAGTCATCAAGACCATGGTGACTGCGACCTGAAGCAAGCCGAGCCCGAATACGATGCGCTTCATCGTGTACAACTTGGGCAAGGAGAACTCGAGGCCAATCGAGAACATCAGGAAAACCACACCAAATTCAGCCAGCGATTCAGCCCGATGTACGTCACGCATCAAGTTAAATGCGTGCGGCCCAATCAAGCTGCCAACCAGCAGGTAACCCAGCACTGGCGGCAAATTGAAACGACGAAAGATGACCACGGCCAAAACCGAGGCACCTAACAACAAAAGGACGAGGGATAGTGCGCTCAAGGGGCGATTCCCGATTCAGGTATACTTCGGCCATCATAACCGTAGCCAGCCCATGACCCCAAGCCCAACAGCCCATCGCTTTTCACCGGAACGCGCTCTGGCGCTTGGTCGCCAGACGCTCAGCATCGAGGCTGCTGCGGTCGACGCGTTAAAAAGCCGAATTAACGACGACTTTGCCAAGGCCGTTGAAATGATTCTGACCAGCCGCGGACGCCTCATCGTCAGCGGCATGGGCAAATCCGGCCATATTGCCCGCAAGATTGCCGCCACCATGGCCAGTACCGGCACCCCAGCCTATTTCGTCCACCCGGCTGAAGCCAGCCACGGCGATCTCGGCATGATTACCCGCGACGATGTGCTACTTGCCCTCTCCAATTCCGGCGAGTCGGAAGAATTGTTGCGCATTGTGCCGCTGGTCAAACGCCAGGGCGCCCGACTGATTTCGATGACCGGCGTACCAAGCTCAAGCCTGGCCCGCGAAGCTGATGTCCATCTCGATGCCGGTGTCGCCCAGGAAGCCTGCCCACACAATCTGGCGCCAACGGCTAGCACAACAGCTGCCCTGGCCTTAGGCGATGCGCTTGCGGTTGCCTTACTTGATGCGCGCGGCTTTGGACCAGAGGATTTCGCCCGCTCCCACCCCGGCGGCTCACTCGGCCGCCGCTTGCTCACCCACGTCAGCGACGTCATGCGGCCGGTTGATCAAGTCCCGGCGGTTAGCCTAGAGACCGGCATTACCGATGCCATCGTCGCCATGTCGCGCGGCGGGCTCGGTCTGATCGCGGTTACCGATACGAACGGCAAAGTGCTCGGTATCTTTACTGATGGTGACCTGCGCCGCGCCTTTGAAAAACGTATCGACCTGCAACAAGGGGTCATCGCCAATGTCATGCACCCGGCGCCCCACACCATCGCCCCCAACCGCCTGGCTGTCGAAGCCGTCGAAATGATGGAGCGCCTGCGCATCAACGGCCTGCTCGTAACCGACGCCGATGGCCTGCTGGTTGGCGCCCTCAATATGCACGACCTATTTACCGCCAAGGTTATTTAATGGACGCCGAATTGAACGCCGAACCGATTACTGATCCCGCCCTAAAATCCCGCGCCAGCCGGATCAAACTGGTTGCTTTCGACATCGATGGTGTAATGACCGATGGTGGGTTGCATTACACCGACGAGGGTGGCGAACTGAAAACTTTTAATGTCCAGGACGGTCTCGGCCTTGTTCTGATGCGCCGCGCCGGGTTTGAGCTGGCCATCGTCACCGGCCGCACCTCCGGCGTGGTTGCCGCCCGCGCTGCTGATCTGGGCATCACCCATGTCTATCAAGGCGTTGCCAACAAGCGCGCCGCAGTCGGCGACTTGCTGCAAAAACTTGGCCTGCAATGGACGGATTGCGCCTTCATGGGCGACGACCTGATCGACCTGCCGGTGATGACCATTTGTGGCTTGGCAATTGCCCCGGCCAATGCGCGCCCGATTACCAAGATGCACGCCCACCTAGTCACCGAAACGGCGGGTGGCCACGGTGCCGTTCGCGAAGCCTGCGAATTCATTCTCGCCGCGCAGGACAAACTCAATGCTGCGTTTGCGCCCTATCTAGAGCCGCAATGAAGCACTGGCCAAGCCAACTTTTTCCCATTGTGCTGCTCGCTTTGCTGGCTGGCCTGACTTTTTGGCTACAAAAAACGATCGGCGGCGAGAATGTCAAAAATGATGGAAAAATTCGCCACGACCCGGATGCCATTGCGGAAAACTTTGTCATTCGGCGCTTTGACGAAACCGGCAACATCAAATACCGACTGACCGCCCCCTACCTCGTCCATTTTCCGGACGATGACAGTTCGGAACTGAAATCTCCGGTATTGATCAGTTACCGCCCCAATGCCCCGCCGGTGACGATAAGCTCAAAGCAAGCCAAGGCAACCTCGAAAGGTGACACCGTTTACATGTGGGACGATGTCGTCATTACCCGCGCCGCGACACCCGAACGACCGGAAATGATTGCCCGCATGCCGGACCTGACCACCCAGCCAAATGCCGGCTTTGCCTTTACTAGTAGCCCGGTGGAAATCACTCAGGGACAATCCTGGGTTAAAGGCGTCGGAGCGCATCTCGACAACAATACCGCCATCCTCATTTTGCAATCACAGGTTACCGGCCTGTACATTCGCCCCAGAGTAACGCCATGAACCTTCGTCTCGCCACCCTTGCCTTTTGCCTTCTCGCCACCCAGAATGTTCTGGCCGAACGGGCCGATCGTGACAAACCCATGCAACTCGAAGCCAATCGGGTGACCATTGATGATGCCAAGAAAATCCAGATCCTCGAGGGTGATGTCCTGATTACCAAGGGCACGATGATTCTCAAGGCGGATCGCGTCGTCGTCACCGAAGATCAGTACGGTTTCCAGAAAGGTGTCGCTTTTGGTGGCAAGGATGGCTTGGCGCGCATTCGACAAAAACGCGAAGGGTCGGAAGACTATGTTGATGGTGAAGCCGAGCGTATCGAATACAACTCCAATACTGAAATTGCCGAACTCTTTCACCGCGCCTGGGTAAAAAGTGGCGAAGATCAAGTCCGTGGAGATTACATCTGGTACGACGCTGTTAGCGAAAAATACCTAGTGACGGCCGGCGAGAATCGTGACCCGAAAGCGCCCCCGGCCCGCGTGCGCGCCATTATTCAACCAAAAAACAAAGGCACAGTTCCCGAACCAACCACGACCCGAGGCAACCGACTTGAGCTAAAAAGCGCCGCAAGCCTAAGCACACCCACCGCACCACAATGACGCACAAACCATTTAGAATGTCGTAAAAGGCGCTCCAGCCGTTGCTTTTGAGGCGCGGCAAGCAACTGATTTAATGGTAAATAAAACGATTTTGTGCACCGCACAAACAAATTGTTGACATTGTCACAATCACTTCTATAATTGAGCCCATTGGTGCAGCGCAACATTGATTCAGAATAGCGTTGCAACGGTTTCACTTTTGCATAACTTTTTACTTAGGAGATTACCCATGTTCAAGACCCCCGAGCAATTCGCTTCTGCCAACAAAGCCACCGTTGATTCCCTGCTGTCCCTGGCCAATACCGCTCTGGCTTCTGCCGAGCGTATCGCTGCCCTGAACCTGAACACCGCCCGCTCCGTTCTGGAAGACTCCGTCTCCGGCGCCAAGGCGCTGATGGCTGCCAAGGATCCGCAAGAAGCCATGGCTATTCAGGCTTCGCTGACCCAGCCGAACGTTGAAAAGGCTGCCGCCTACTCACGTAGCGTCTACGAAATTTCTGCCCAGACCCAAGAAGAGCTGTCCAAGATGGTTGAAGCCCAATTCGGCGACTTCCAGAAGACTGTTGCCGGCCTGCTCGACAAGGCTGCCAAGTCCGCTCCGGCTGGTTCCGATGTGGCTGTTGCTGCTGTCAAGAGCGCCATTGCTGCTGCCAGCTCGGCTTTCGACAACATGAACAAGGCTGCCAAGCAAGTTGCTGAAATGGCCGAAGCCAATGTGGCTGCTGCTACCAACGCAACCGTCAAGGCTGCCGGTACCGCAACCAAGAAGGCTGCCAAGTAATTAGCCAGTAATAAAAGCCCCCGCCCAATCGCAGGGGCTTTGTTTCATTTTTACCCACAAAATCAGAACTGGAGACCAAGATGAGCAACCCGAATATTGAGCAACTGACCGCCGCCCAAAAAGCCAACGCCGAAGTAATGATGGCCCTGCTGCACTCCGCCTTCAATGGCGTCGAGCGCCTGACCGCCCTCAACATGGCCGCCACCCGCGAACTCTTCAACAACTCGGTTGCCAACTCGCAACAGTTGATGGGTGCCAAGGATGCGAAGGATGTCGCCAAGTTGCAAAGCGAACTGGCCAAGCCGAATGCTGACAAGCTGATGGAATACTCGCGTAGCGTTTATGACTTGGTTGCCAGCATGCAGAAGGAAGTCACTTCTGTCATGGAATCCCAGTACAGCACCTTCAGCAAGAACGCTACCGGCGCCGTTGAAAAAGCGACTGCCAACTCCCCAATGGGTGGCGACGTATTTGCTGCTGCCATGAAGTCCATGCTCGGCGCTTCCACCAAAGCCTTCGACACCATGACCTCGATGACCAAGCAACTGAACGACATCGCTGAAAACAACATGCAAACTGCAGGCAAAGTAGCTGGCAAAGCCGTTAGCGCCACCGCTGCTGCTGCCAAGAAGAGCGCCAAGTAATTCGCCTTCTGTAGTTCGGCAGAAGGTCGGCTAAATGTAAGCAATGCCGCACCAACTGCCCCATAAAAAAATCCCGCCGAAGCGGGATTTTTTTTGGCTGAAACAAATCAGGCGGCCGGCGGCGGTACGTAGCCCTGAATCTGATCCGCACCATCGCCGAAGAAATGCTTTTCCAGCTGTTCAGCTAGATATTTACGATGACGGGCGTCGACCAAGTTAAGCCGGTTTTCGTTGATCAGCATGGTCTGTAGCTTGATCCACTGCTGCCAGGCTTCCTTGGAAACGTTTTCGAAAACACGCTGACCAAGGGCGCCGGGGTACGGCGGCAGGTCGAGGCCTTCGGCTTCGCGGCCGAGTTTGATGCAATTGACAGTACGTGCCATGTAAAACTCCGTGGGGTTAATGCAGCGAATTATAAAGTCTTGAAACGGCAAGACCATCATCAACTCGCTGCACTTCACATTTTATCGTTGGCCAGATGTCTGTGAGTCAGCCAACGTAGTGACCACTTACTGGCCGCCCAAACGCTTGCCGAATGAGACGGCATAGGCCGGTGAGCGGAATTGCAGTACCGGGTCGTTGCTTGGCGTAATGCCATTAGCCATCGCAAGCGGGTCGAAATTTATCGGCTCACAGGCGGCACCTTGCTGCGCCATGGCGGCACTGATGCTCAACGTACCGGCCTTGAATTCCTTGCGACCTTCCGGCCAGGCGATCGTCGGATTATTTTCCGGATCACTTGGTTCGCCCAGGGTCACGATCATGTCCCAACGTGTTGGGCCTTGCTGGGTGCGGCTGACCAAGGCCTGTTCGAGGAAATGGGCGCCGGCCGTTTTCAGCGCTTCATCACTCAGACGCTTTTCACCATCCTGCGGTACAAAGCGCCAGCGCACCGGCGTTGCCTTGTTTTTTTGGTTGATAAAATTAAAGGTGTGGATGCCCCAATAGGCGCTATTGGCGTAACTGGTTGGCGGATTGTTGCTGGCCAGATACTGTGACTGCGCCAGGTTATCCGGATGACTTGCCTTGAAGGCTTGCATCTTGGCTGGATCGGGCTTGCCGGTGGCCGGGTCGGCTTTCAGCGCCTGCATCAAGTCAAAAAAGGTCTGTGGATTGGCCGCACCGAAGATTGGCGTATTAAGCATCGCCATATGATGCAACTCGCCGCCGGGCAATTTGAACTGCAAGGCCATACCGCGCACGCTTTTCGCCGTATCCGGCACCTTGGGGTTGCCGCCGGTCACGGAAAATCGGGCAATTACCGGGACAGGCTGACCGGAAAACAAGACAGAACGACTGTACACCGCAGCATCCTTGCTGCCGACAAATTCACCGATAGCGCAAGTGCCTTTGATGTGGTTGCGGCGCTGCCCCGGATTCACCCCAAAAACACCCTCAATAGCACTAACGACTTGCGGCGCAGTCACCTCCGTTTCCCCAGCATTAGCCAGTGTGGCACCCAAGCTAAGCAAACTAGCGAGGGCGTAATGGGAAGTTTTTCTCTTCTGCATCGTGGTTTTTCCTGTCAGGGTTGAGGGCATATGGTCATTTCAAAGCAGCCAGTGTTGGCTATTTCAAACAAACCTATCGGCCAACTTACTTACGTTCAAGTTGATCGTAAACTGCAGTTGCCACCCGCGCCAGCTCACTCTTATCGATCCCGGCCGAAAGGGCGTAGCCAAATTTGCCATCGACCCAGTAAAAGACATTGACCGGGCCTTCCTTGGCAAAACGGAAAGCGGTATCGCGATTGCTGGCGTTCTCAGTGCTGACATAAATCGTCAGGCGCTGGCCACTGCTATCGTGGTACATGAACTGGGCCACCGGCCCGGTGTTGCCGGGGAGCAGACGCCCGCCGATCAGCTCGAAACCAAGTGCGCCGAGTTTGGGCGGGCTAACCGGCGTACCGAGACGTTTGGTCAGCCACTTGATCAGTTGATCTTCCTGGTCCGCCGTCACCTCAACCGGGCGCTTGACGTCCGGGCTATAGACGACGTGCGCCACGGCCGCCTGACGGGGCAAAGGAACCATTTGTGCCAGCCGATCGTTCGCCTGATATTGGCCATGCCCAAGCCAGCCGGCAGCGCCGCCAAGCAACGCAATGAAGACTCCTGCCGCAATCCGTTGCAATGACCAGCGTGACAAAAATGACTGTTTTTTGGCGTTGACCGTAGCAATGGGCTTTTCGGCCAAGGACCGCAGCTTTTCCGGCAGCTCTTCCTCCAGCAGCGGATCAAACAACTGACGCAAGGCCTCCTTTTGCGCCCGATAGGCTTGCAGGCGTTCAGCCTCAGCCGGCTCGGCGGCGAGATACGCCATCACCTCGGCGTGCCGGTCTGCCGGCAACTGCGCATCAACGTAGGCGTGCAGATCGGCTTCAGTGATCGGATGTGTAGTCATCGAACGACTCGCAAATTAACCGCCGGCGGGCGACCTTGCAGAATTAGCCGCAAGCGTTCGCGGCCCCGGGAAAGGCGCGACATCACGGTGCCAATGGGAATCTCCAAGGTGCTGGCAACGTCCTCATAGCTCATTTCCTCAAGCGCAACGAGCAGCAGGACAGCGCGTTGTTCCTCCGGCAGGCGGGCCAGCGACGATTCGAGATCGCTCAGTTCAAGCCGATCGGTTTGCGTGGCGCGGATCGGCACCTCGAACTCCTCATCTTCCATTGGCAAAGTATTCAGCCCGGGGCGGCGCAATTGATCAACTCGCAGGTTGTGCATGATGCCGAACAGCCAGGCGCGCAAATCGCTGCCCACCCGCCATTGGGCGAGCCGTGACCAAGCACGCTCCAGCGTGTCCTGCACCAGATCATCAGCAGCAGCGCGATTGCCCACCAGCGCCCGGGCATAACGCCGCAGGCGGGGCAACTCGGTCAGGATCGCGCTGCTTTCCACGAGCGTTTAGGGCTTGGCGACGTGCCAGACGTTATTGACGCCATCACCCGTCTTGTCGCCGGCTTTCTGGTCCTTGACCCAGAAATACAGCGGCTTGCCCTTGAGCGCCCACTGTTTCTTGCCATCGTCACGCATCACGATGCTGTAATCGCCGCTCGCCATGTCGTTATCCGTGGCGAAAAGCGGCGGCCAATTGGTGGCGCAGGGGCCATTGCACATACTCTTGCCGCTGCCGGCAGCATCCTTGTCAAAGACGTATAGCGTCATACCATTACTGCCAGTCAGCACGCCATCGGTCAGCATGGCCGGCGCAACTGGGCGCGAGCCGGTTGCCGAACAGGCTGCCAAGGTGGCGGATACGAGCAGTGCGAGTAAAAGTTTAGGTGTTTTCATTATTGTCTCCGTCAGATTTATGGGGTCTTCATCTGGGTATACGCCAATCGGACCGGCTTTATTCCGGATCATACAAAGTTTTCACAAACCGCAATTTGGCGCTGCGATTTCGCACCGGCTCAAACTCACGACAAAGTGCAAATACCTTCAATATGGATCAACTGTTTATCTGATGAAGAAATGACATAAACCGCATCGTCCTCAGTGCATTTTTTAAAGCCGAAGTTGACCTGGCTGGGGAGAAAAATAGGGGATTTAAAGTGGGCATCAAGCGCAATAACCTGTCGTCCAGTCAGCTTTTCGATGGCCACTGCCGAGCGGCCAACTGAGTACATACCATGCGCAATTGCGGCCCTGAGACCGAAAGCTTTCGCCGCCAAGGCAGAGAGATGAATCGGATTGAAATCCCCGGAAAGCCGCGCATAGCGACGAAATATATGGGGCTTTAACAGCCAGGCACTCTCGGATAAAGCTTCAGGCAATTCTGCCAAGCGTGGTTTCCGGGTGACTTTTTCATGGTCAGTCCGGCGCGCACGGTATTCGCTAACGCAAGTAATCATCCGACGCCCGAATTGGGTGATTTCCACAGTAAAAAAAACTTTTCGCGATGCCGCCGTGTCTTGGCCCGGCCTGACCGAGACCAACGCCGTCATACAACGCCCGGCCTGAGGAGTTTGGTAAAGACGCAACTGATTACTGGCGTGAATCAGGCCGGGAATCGGATAGGAAAATCGACTATCCAGCATAAGCGCCACCTGCGCGCGCTGGGCCAGCAGATAAAAATAGGCCAAAGGAAGATGCCTGCCGCTATCACCAAAGAATTGACGGTAGCGCGCAAGATGTTTCAGGTCGATAGCAGCGACGGCGAAGCTGGCGTCAAACTCAGCGAGTGAAAATGAGCCGCGCCGGTCACGCCGCATTGTCGTCATTGCCTTGAGCAGCATGCCGGGCAAAGTTGGAAGAAGGTGGTCAGACAGGGGCTATTTCCTCAGCAAGGGATGGCAGGGCTTGCAACCATGCCTTCACTTGCGTGGAAACCCAAGGGCCATCATCGAGCGGGATATCGTGCCCGGCAGTTGGGTGTTCGGCAAATGCAGTATCCCAATGCCGGGCGAGTCGCTGTGAGCAGCGCGGATCGACCAAGCCATCTTTCTGACTTGATAAAACAAGGATTGGCATGGCTGGTTTGTTGGGCGGTACCTGGTAGCGGGCAGCGGCCAGCAACTGCCGGCAGGCATTCAGGGTGGATACCGGAAATTCCTGACGATAGGTGACCCAGTCGGCAATTGTCTCGCTCGGCCGTGCGGGGTGGCGGCTGGTGAGATGCAATATCGTCCGTTCCCAGTCTTCAGCCTTGCTGCGAAACAAGATTCGCCGGAGGAGCGGCACATAGTTACCGGGCTTGAGGCGTTGATGAAAAGCGCTGAAGGAACGCAGGCTGGTGTTGATCAGGACGCAGCCGGAAATCTCTTCGGGATGACGCGAAGCCCAGTCAATAGCAACCATCGCACCGAGCGACATGGCGAGTAAATGGTAAGGCGGCGGAACACCCCTGGCTGCCAAATCAGCTCGGCAGCTTTCTGCCATTTCGGCTACGTTCAACGGGCTTTTTTTTTGTTGATACAGGATTCCATTTCCCGGCAGATCGATGCGGTGCACCGTCGCCCCGGGTATATCTCGCTGAAACGTTTCGGGAAAACTACCCCAGTGGCGGCACTCACGCGTCAGGCCACGCAGAAAAACCCACGTACTCACTGCGATTCCCTGCGGTACCAGTGGTTTAGCGCATCTTGCCGCTGTTGTTCGCGGGCCTCTCCAGTGGGTATCCAGCGCTGGTGGCCACTGGCGGCGCGCGCGAGAAAGTCGAGCCAGGAAAGGTGCCGACGCAGCACCCGCTGTTGGCGATGTTCGATCAGGGGATTGAAAATCCCATGGCGGGAAAAGAGCTGACGCGGATTCTTCTTGACCCACATCCAGGAGCCCATTTCCAGCGTCAGCGGTAGAAACGTGCGCCCAGGATCCAAACAGGCGCGCTGGTAAAGATAATCCCAGAGGTCGCCATGGGTCAGGTACTGACGGCTTTGCGGCTCAAAGATGTATCGATGATTCGGATGCGTCTGATCATAGATATTTTTTAGCGCATGCATCTCCGGCAGATGCTCGATTGGTTGAGCCGTGTAGGCGTAGGGAAACCAGAGGCGATCGGCAATGCCGAATCCGGAATGGCAATCAAGGGCAATGCTGAACTTCCGGCTCAGCAGTTCCTTCTCGACCAGGCAACAGACGGCACTATTTTCCAGTTCCATCGGATCACCTTGCGCCCCGCGATACCAAGGCAATCTGGCGCTTATCCGCTGCCCACCAAAGAGAAAAGGCACTTTCTCTACGGCGTTCATCGGCGCATTGCGCATCAGATCAACCCCATTCGGATTTGCCCGCGTGCCACGCCACATGCCGCCAGGATTGACGATAGGCATAAACACCAGACGAACAGATTCGAGTTGACGATGCAGGACGCTATCCCACGCCAGGCGCACCACCAGGCTGCGCAAATAGGCCATGACGACCTCAGCGCCGATTCTTTCCAGACCATGAAAGCCGCCAAAAAACCCGACGACAGGCACATCAAGACTCGGATTACCCAAGGCAATGACATGCACCGGAAAATCTTGATCCCCAACCATGACTTCACAGGCAACGTGCGTTGAAAGCTGGCTTCCACCACTTCGAATAATATTTTCGAGCTCGCTCAATTCATTGAGTTGATTGTGGGGCTGGCCGCGCAATTGCTGATCGCCTTAAAAAATAGACAGGGGCTGTTCTGGTGGCTGAAATGCCATCCAGTCGAGCCGTATTTGTCACGCTCTTGAAACAGCGGCTTAACACTCGCCTGATATGGTAGATGCCAACCCTCTACTGCTGAGATGAATTTTTCATGACACTCGAAAGGAGCAAACAATCATGAATTACGTTCTGCGTAAAAACTTATCGCATACCGCGTTGGCCATTGGTGGCGCCTTAATCTGGGGAATCATCGAATTGGTGGCATTGAATCGTTCCCGCCAGCCGAGCACCTCAAAACAGGAAAATTGACCGACTCGCAGAACCCTGTCACAAGCCCCTTGCAATAGGCACCCAAAATCGTTCCATAAGTCGCCCCCTGAAACATTTGCGCCAAACAACGAAAATTCATGGCGTCCACTCACAATTTGCGACTTATTTTCCCCGGCCAAGTGCCGGGTTTTATTTGCCAACTTTTTGGCAACGCTTGGTAAGCGGGGTAGCTGAAGTAAAGCATTTCGCTTCTCCCTAGCCATGGAACCGGCCCAAACAGGTCTTTCGCCATCCGCATCACCGGAGGTAAAAATGCCGAAACCAATGCTCATTGAAGAACTCGTCGCTGGCGACAATCAATCGCTTGACGCCGCAGCCCATCTTTTGGTCGTTGCTTTTGATGATTGCGATCGCTACAACGAGGCGCGCATCCGCGCCCAGTTATTGCCCTCCCCAGCACCTTTCTACCGAAAGTTTTTTCTCGCCCGGCAAAACGGCGCGGTCAACGGTGTCGGTGGCATAAAAGCTGCCGACTGGGCGACAGATACCCATATTCTGTTTCTATCGGCAGTCGCCGAAGAGGCGCGTGGCCAAGGAATCGCCAAAGCATTAACTCGCGCCCGCATCGAATGGGTGCAGACGAACTTCTCTTCTGGCCGGCTACTGGTATCAACAGCGCACAAAAAACGCTTTGCCACTTACGGGTTCCGCCCCTTCAGCAAGGAAAAACCCAGTTGCCGGACGTTAATGGTGCTTGAGTTTTAGCGGCTCCAGAATCACTCCGGCCAAGGAAAAATTGCATTTATCCGACTTGATGGGCCAAGCCCAAGCGCCACAAGGAAGTCACTTCTGCCACCCGCGCCGTATGCAAAGGGTCACTGCGATCACTTGCTTTGGGGTGATTCGGACGGGTATCGCTGCGCCCCAATACTTGCAAGCCACCCGCCGCGATCCAGCCGAGCAGTTCATCCCGTGTCCGAAGTCCGAGGTGTTCAGCCAGATCGGAAAGTATCAGCCAGCCTTCGCCACCAACTTCAAGGTGTTCCGCCAGTCCAGCAAGAAAGCCGCGCAGCATGCGTGAATCCGGATCATAGACAGCATATTCAATCGGCGAACTCGGCTGCGCCGGCACCCAGGGCGGATTGCAGATCACCAGCGGCGCCCGGCCCTCCGGAAAGAGATCGGTCTTGATAATTTCGATTGCTGCGGTCAACCCCAATTTCTGCACATTTTCTGTAGCGCAATTCAGGGCGCGCAGGTCCTGATCAGTCGCCACCACCCGCTTGACACCGCGCCGGGCAAGGATGGCCGCCAAAATACCGGAACCGGTGCCAATATCAAACGCCAGTTCGCAACCCGCCGGTAGCGGCGCCTTGGCAATGAGATCGACGTACTCGCCGCGCACCGGCGAAAAAACGCCGTAATGCGGATAAATCCGACCCTCCACCGCCGGTACCGGTATGCCTTTTTTTCGCCACTCATGGGCGCTGATCACGGCCAGCAGTTCGCGCAGCGAAACCACCGAGTCCTCACCTTCCGACTCGTAGGCTTCGAGACAAGCTTGCTTGACATCCTGCGCCCGGCGCAAGGGCACGCTGTAATCCGCCTTGAGCGGCACCAGCAACTGACCCAGCAAGGCAGCGCGCCGGCCCTGCTTTTGCCGGTGCTGGGCAAAGGCTTCGGCCGGCGTTGCAAATTTTTTCTCACCAGCCGGACGCGGCTGGCGGTCGGCCCGCTGCGTCAGCGCCAGCAATAAATTGCGCGCCTTTTGCCAGTCGCCGCGCCAGAGAATAGCGTTGCCCTCGGTCATCAGGCGATATGCAGCATCGGCGCTCAAGCGATCATCACCGACCACCACTTTGCTGTGCGGGGGCAATGCCGCTTCCGAACGCCAGCGGGCCGAATGCGGCTGGCCGGCTTCTTGCCATTGGATTATTGGATTCATCCGTACATTGTCGCCGATGGCTCAAGGCCGCGTCGAGCGAACTTCCTGCAGTTATCGGTGAAGTGGAAAGCCAGCCGATAAGCCGGGTTCTGTTCCCCCCTTGCGGGGTTCGGCAATCATTCCTCTAGGCCTGCCATTACTGACAGGCTCAAGCAACCTACCCGGAAGCAGCGTGGGCCACGCCTAACGCTTCCCTATTTGGTCTTGCTCCGGATGGGGTTTGCCATGCCGCTGAACGTTACCGCCAGCGCGGTGAGCTCTTACCTCGCCGTTTCGCCCTTACCTGTGCGTCTTGCGACGCCATCGGCGGTTTATTTTCTGTTGCACTTTCCGTTGCCTTGGGTCACCCGACTTGCGTCTTGCGACTTATAACACCCAGTCGTTAACTGGCATCCTGCCCTATGGAGCCCGGACTTTCCTCCCGGCGCCGAAGTTGCCCCCGGACGCCCAGCGATTGCCTGGCCGACTTTCCGGGGCGGATTATACGCGGCCGGTGGCTTGGCGCTGAAAAAAGGCGGCTGATACTATTTCACTCAGATGAGTCTCGCAAGCGCTGGCGCGATAGCGCACGCGACAAGGCGGCTGAACTGGCATAACCAGCCGCCTGTGCCGCCCGCTTCAAGCCACTCCCCAAATCAATTTCCCGGCGGGCAATACCAAGCCGCAACTGCATCACATAATCACCCGGGGTAATTCCCATCAAGGTGCGAAAACGCATGGCAAATGCGGTGCGTGACATGCCAGCCGTAGCCGCCAGTGACTCCAGCGACCAGTCCGCCTGCGGCTCAACGTGCAAAGCGACCAGCGCCCGGGCGATCCGTGGCTCCGCCAGACCGTTCAACATACCCACAGGGGTTCGTGGGTGCGCGATCAAATAACGCAGCAAGCCAATAAAGAGAATTTCCCCAGCCCGGCGAAGTAAAGCCGGTTGACCGCAACGAGGTGCAACAAGCTCGCTGGCGATCAAGCGAACAACAAGCCCCAATTCGGTCGCGTTGGCATCAAGATCAATATGCAGTGGCTCGGCAAATGCCGCCAGCAATAGTGGCGCCGCCGGGCCAGCAAAGCGCGCCTCAATACAAAGAAGGCGATGCGCTTGATCATTCGCGGGGGCCAGCAACTCATGCGTCTGATCGCCCCGAACGACTGCGATACCGGGCGCGACCATGGCAATACTGGCCGCAGCAGCAAGGCGAATATCCTGCTGCCCCTCAAGCAAAAGATGTAAATAAAGATGATCTGCCGCACTAGCGTCAATACGCGAGCATGCCGCAAGCGGCCCGGCATGGCGAATCACAATATCAGGCGCCAAGCCTTCAAGCAGGGCAGAGAGCCGATCAAGATGCGCCATAAATGTACGAAATGGTAATGATATTGAACATATTAAATCATTTCATACAACACACTACAGTCTAATAATTAACCACAAAGGAGAACAGCATGCTTTACCCCCGTCAAAACACCCCGGCACTATCCGTCGAAACACTGAGCCACGGCCACTACAACTTGGCTAATGAAATACCCAAAAACTTCTCCCTCATCGTCTTCTATCGCGGCTTGCATTGCCCACTGTGCGCCAAGTACCTGATTGAACTTGAGCGCCTGGTGCCTGAGTTTGAAAAACGTGGCGTCAATGTCATTGCTTTGTCATCAGACAATCGCGAGCGCACACAGCAGATGGCCGACAAGGTTCAGGCCA
>Ga0136636_10000510_pt1 | contig 19903 bp, 14 predicted proteins | sample AntDrymUQ8522106_2_FD_104653 | JGI IMG/M metagenome (GOLD analysis project Ga0136636, IMG submission 104653) | Polar desert sand microbial communities from Dry Valleys, Antarctica - metaG UQ852 (21.06) | ecosystem: Environmental > Terrestrial > Soil > Desert | place: Antarctica: Dry Valley... | reverse complement strand
TTTAAAGCATTTAAAAACCTCATCATGATACCCATATCTTTTTTGAAGAAAAAACACGGGTCCTTTACTGTCTAACTTGATTAAAATCGCAATGATGGGAAACAACCAGGAGCAAATAAAAATTAGAACAAGTGCGGAAAAAAGAAGGTCGAAGGTTCGTTTGATTAAAATATTGGTAAAATAATCGAGTGGAAATTTTGACCGGACTAGAACGGGTTGCATCTCAATATACCCTAAATCAAACTGGAAAAAGTTATTTTTTACAATACTTGGAATTAAGGACACCCGAACTTTGTGCAATTCTGCTAAACGATAAATTTCCTGTTCCTCACTTTTTTCGAATTTATTGGAAGCAATGTACATCGTATGAATCTGTTTTTCTTTCCAAAAATTATTTAATTCCTCGAAATCTACATGTTCGCCTGCAGGAAATTCATGTATTTTAAATCCATAATCTTTTCTTTCCGTTAAAATATTTTGCAGAATCTCTGTAGAAGAATCCCCTTTTAAAAACATAATATTTCTGTAATTAATACCAAGTGTCCGCAGGTATTTTAAAGAAAAGAAAACACTGGTTTTAATGACGAAAAGCAGAATAAATAACCCAATAGCGATTAAAAAGCGGTCTCTTTTCAAAAACTCGTTGTTGCTGATTTTGGCTAAAAGAATCACCCCAAAAATGAATAAGAAAATATGCGTAACCAACCTTTCCAAATAAATGGTGTAGGTTAAATTTCTTGCAATAGAATATAATTTGGTCCGTCCGCTCAATAGGATCCAGAAAAAAGCAAGTAAGGAAAGGAGGATGAGATTTTGCTCAAAAATATTTTTTTCGAAGTTAAACTCATAATTTCTCAGAAAGAAAAATAAAAACACTCCGAGAATCACCAAAACATCCAGCAAAATAAATGCTGACTTGAAATAGCGTGAATAGCGAAGTTTTTGCATACAATTATGTTAACGGAAAAGTAAATTTAGAATATTTTAGGGAATATTCAAATATTTATGAGTTTGTACAGAAGCCTGCCATTTTGGATTGGCCAAAATAAAATCGGTGATCTTCGGATAAATTTCCTCTCTTTTGCTCCATTCACTCTGCAGATAAAGTTTGCAGTTGGAAGAAACTTTCGCCGCCTGTTCTTCTGCAAATTTGAAATCACTGTTGTTAAAAACAATCATTTTCAGTTCACTTGCTTTTGCGTAAATCGCTTCTTTCGGCAAACCGGTTTTTTTCGGAGAAAGCGTGATCCAGTCCAAAATCCCGCTCATTTCATAGGCGCCAGAAGTTTCAATATGGATTTCGCAACCGAGTTCCTTCAATCTTCCAGTCAAAATATTTAAATTCCACATCAGCGGTTCACCGCCGGTTAAAACGATAGTTTTGCAATGTTTCGCAGCAGTTTCTGCAATTTCCAAAGCATCCATCAAAGGATGTAGATTGGGATCCCAACTTTCCTTCACATCACACCAATGGCAACCAACATCACAACCTCCTAACCGAATAAAATACGCAGCTTTTCCCGTATGTGCACCTTCTCCCTGCAAAGTATAAAAATGCTCCATTACCGGGAGCATTTTACCAAGATTCATTAAAATATTTTCTTCTTCTTTAATCATTGTAAACTGAAGTTTTGTAAGCTAAAAGGGTGTTTTTCATTAACATAGCTCTTGTCATTGGACCTACACCACCCGGAACTGGAGTGATTGCTGCTGCGATATTTTCGCAACTTGCAAAATCCACATCTCCCACTAATTTGTATCCTTTTTCACTGTTATCCTCTAATCTTGTAATTCCCACATCAATTACCACCGCGCCTTTTTTAATCATATCTCCTTTCAAAAAGTTAGGATCTCCAAGTGCAGTAATTACGATGTCTGCATTTCTGGTAAAATCTTCAATATGAGGAGTGTAAGAATGGGTTAAAGTCACTGTAGAATTTCCTGGAAAATCTTTTCTGCCCATTAGAATACTCATGGGTTTTCCTACAATTCTGCTTCTACCGATAATTACGCAGTGTTTTCCTTTCGTATCGATATGGTATCTTTCCAATAGTGTTAAAATTCCGAAAGGTGTTGCAGGCAAAAAAGTGTGCATTTCCAAAGCCATTTTTCCGAAATTTTCTGGATGAAAACCATCTACATCTTTTCTGGGATCAATTGCCATGATAATTTTTTCCTGATCAATTTGCTTTGGCAAAGGCAACTGCACGATGAAACCATCTACGTCTTTCGACTTATTGAGTTCATCAATGGTTTCTAAAAGTTCTGATTCCGAAACCGTGCTGGGAAAATCAATTAAAGTAGATTTAAATCCAACTTCCTCGCAATCCTTGATTTTATTTTTAACGTAAGTCATGCTTGCGCCATTTTTTCCGACAAGAATCGCAACCAAATGCGGAGGTCTTCTGTGTCCGGCGACGATTTTTTCTACATCAATGCGAATTTCTTCCTTGATTTCTTTCGAAACTTTCAGTCCGTCGAGAATTTGTGCCATTTGATTTTTACTTTTTAATTTATTGAGATTTACTGATGCTTTTTATAATAATTCATCAAACCATTGGTAGACGAATCGTGAGAATTGATGGGTTCCTTACTTTTTAGTTCTGCTAAAATTTTTCCCGCCAAAACTTTACCAAGTTCTACCCCAAACTGATCGAAACTGAAAACATTCCAAATGACACCCTGCACAAAAATTTTATGTTCATACAATGCAATCAATTGTCCTAATGAAAAAGGAGTTAATTCATTGAAAAACAGAGAGTTTGTGGGTGTATTTCCGTGGAAGACTTTATAATTCAGAAGTCCGTTCGTTTCTTCTTCGGATTTGCCGGATTTTAATAATTCTTCTTTTGCTTCTACTCCATTTTTACCAAAAGCCAAGGCTTCAGTTTGGGCAAAAAAGTTCGCCAATAAAATTTCCTGATGGTCAGAAATGTCATTTGCAGATTTTGCATAAGCAATAAAATCTGCGGGAATTAATTCTGTTCCCTGATGAATGAGTTGATAAAACGCGTGTTGACCGTTAGTTCCTGGTTCGCCCCAAATAATCGGTCCCGTTTCATATTCCACAAAATCTCCGTTTCTATCCACACATTTTCCGTTGCTTTCCATATCTGCTTGCTGAAGATAGGCTGCAAAACGATCTAAATATTGAGAATACGGAAGAATGGCGTAAGAACCAGCACTGAAAAAGTTGCGGTACCAAATGCCAAGAAGTCCCATTAAAACTGGTACATTTTCTTTAAAATCCGCGGTTTTAAAATGCGTATCGGTTTCATTTGCGCCTTTTAATAATTCTTCAAAATTTTCATAGCCCACCGCAAGTACAATGCTTAATCCGATTGCACTCCATAGCGAATATCTTCCGCCGACCCAATCCCAAAACTCGAAAATATTTTCTTCTGCGATTCCGAATTTCTTCACCGCTTCTGTGTTCGTAGAAAGCGCTACAAAATGTTTTGCAACTTCTTTGTCCCTACCTTTTTCCAAAAACCAGGATTTGGCAGATTCTGCATTCGTCATGGTTTCCTGTGTGGTAAAGGTTTTGGAAGCGATGATAAAGAGCGTGGTTTCTGCATCGAGATTTTTTAAAACTTCTGCAATATGATTTCCGTCTACATTAGAAACAAAATGAACATTTAAACGCGTTTTAAAATGTTTCAAAGCAGAACAAACCATAACGGGTCCCAAATCTGATCCGCCGATTCCAATATTGACCACATCTGTAATTTCTTTGCCAGAAAAACCTTTATGTTCTCCAGAAATAATTTTATCGGAGAAGCTTTTCATTTGGTTTAAAACTTTCTTAATGGCTGGTTTTATGTTTTCACCATCTACTAAAATTTCTTCCTCAGAAAAATCACGCAAGGCGGTATGAAGAACTGCTCTTCCTTCTGTTTCATTGATCTTTTCTCCATTAAACATGGAATCAATGGCTGATTTCAGGTTGCATTCTTCTGCTAAATTTTGCAGCAGGTCGAAGGTTCTGTTATTAATTAAATTTTTAGAAAAATCAAAAAGATAATTCTCTTTTTGGACAGAAAATTGTTGAAAACGTTCCGCGTTATATTGAAAAAGCGTGCGAAGTTCAAAGTCATTTTTGGCAAAATGTTCATTTAAAGCTTTCCAGGCTGCAGTTTGAGTAGGATTTATTTTCGGTAACATATAGAATACAAGGTTTAGAGTTTAAAGTTCAAAATTTCCATCCTGAACCTTAAAAATTTCCTGCAAATTTACGGAAAATTGAGGGGATGGAAAACTTTGTGGAAATTAAGAATTGTTTAATTTTATATTTTACAAAAACAGAAATCTTGGAAAAAAAATTTAATTCATGTTTAATCGTACTATCGATCTTGTTCTGCAATGTTATTTTTGGTCAGGATTTTAATTGGGGCAAAATCTCAGATGAAGAAGTTGCGATGACCGAGGTTTCTTTTGAACCTAGAGCAAATGCGGTTAAACTTCAGGAAATTGGTGACCTGATTATTACTGATGACGGTTACGAACTCAATAAATATGAAAGAATTAAGATTTTATCTATTGAGGGATTTGAAAATGCGCAAAAAACATGGAGCTATAATTGGGATGATTCTTTTGATAGAGTCACTGTAGAAGATGCGCAAACAATTAATATGATTGATGGGAAAACGGTATTAACGAAGCTTGACAAAAAGGATATTATTATCAGTCGATATAATAATATTGAAGAGATTGCTTTTGCGTTCCCGAATGTTCGCGTAGGATCGATTATCGAGTATAAAGTTAAACTCATGAGACCTCAAAATCTTTATTCGTCACCTTGGCGTTTTCAGCATGAAATACCTACTATTTCATCTAAATTAAATTTGAAACTGGCCACTTTTTCCAACTATAAAATCATTTTGAAAGGTAAAATTCTCAATAATAAATATAGAGGAAAAAACATTAAGAATTGGCAGCTTAATAATATTCCAAGCGACAAAATTTATAAGAATGTTTATAATACTGAAGATTACCTAGAAAGAATAATGGTTCAATATTCTTCTGCAAGAAAATTTTATGGTTCTTATTATTCTGAAAATTCGTGGAAAGGATTTAAAAAATTGATTTTAAAAGATATTGAAAATAGTATGAAACATGTAGATTTAGAATTGATCGCAAATCAAATTAAAAATGGTCCTACGAAGTTGGAAACTTTGCAGAACTGTGTCTATTATTTACGCGATCATTACAAATGGAATGGATTTTTAGCAGTCAATACTAATAACCTGCAAAATGATTTTTTGCAGAAAAAAATAGGTAATGCGGCAGATTTTAATATCCTTTTAAAGAAAATTCTTATTACTAAAAATATTCATTCCGAGCTTGCTATTAACAGTATGCGTTCTAATGGAAGAATTATCATTGCCTATCCAGCTTTCGCTAAATTACAAACACTTGTCAATATTGTTAAAATTGATGATGGCGAAAAAATAATGATTGATGCCGCAACTTCGGATCCAGCAAGTATAAAATATTTATCGCTTGAATATTTCAATCATATTGTTTTGGGTTTAGAGGAATCTGGAGAAGTTTTCACCACCGTTTCTCCGTCACTTTCCGAATTTACTTCGCTGCAAAATTTAAAGATTGAAGGGGAAAATTCTGTGGTGGAAATAAAGAACAGAAGCAAAGGTTATTTTAATTCAGATTCATTTAATTCGGCGATTTTCAATATTTTTCCAGGTGTCAAAACCGTTGAAAAAAAGCTGAAAGAAGCAAATGAGTGGAAATTGAGCAGTCAAAATATTGAATTTAATACGCCCCTTAATTCTTTGTTTGTAATTGAAAATCCTTTTTCTCAAATTTTGCAGAAGCTAACAGTGGAGAATGACCGAAATTATCCAATCGAATTGAATTTTCCTTATTTAGCAACCATTGAACTTCATACCAAATTACCGGAAAATTATCAACTGGAAACGGATCATTTTAATCAGAAAATTGCCGGATTTGATGGAGATTTGCAGTATCTTCAAGAGGAAAAAATTCTCAATAATGAGCATGTTATAACTTGGTCTTTGCTCCTGAATAAAAGTATTTTTCAAAATCAGGAAATTCCAGAATACAGGACGTTTATCAGTCAGTTGCAGAAAATTTTTGCTGATGGTCCAGTCATTAGAAAGCGGTAAATAAAATACCTTCAAGGTTTCTAAAACTTTGAAGGTTCAAATAGATGTTGTTTATTTAGTAGTATCATTGTTTACAAACTTTGCGATGCTTTTTCTTCTCTTATAAAAATAAAATACAATCCCACCAATTAAAAGAAGTGGCCAAATTTGTAGCAATCCCAAAATTATTTTCTGAATTAAGTAAAATCCTTCTACCAGAGCGTTTTTTGCTTCGTAAAAGAAGTTGGATTTAAATTTATTATCCATATTGGTCGTGTTTGTTACCGCAATTTCTGCGACCCGGACTTTCGGTTCTTTTAGGAATAGATCGACTGTGCTGTATTTCAACTGATCTGTTATTTCAAAACTGGCTACTTTTTGATAATTTGCTTCAGACTGATTTTCGTTGGACAGGATTACTTTGTCTTTATTATTGGCGATTTTAGCAATATTTTGAGCAGTTTTAGCAGCGCGTTTTTCTTCCAGTTCTGCTAATTTAATATTGGCTGTTACATCTTCTGCCAGAATTGCGCGGGAATTGAGAAAAACTTTCTGATCATTAATTAAAGTCAAAAACTCCGCTAATTTTTCCGTAGGAACCCGAACTTGCATAATGTTTTGCGTTTGAAATTTCCGAACCAAAGTGGCGTTTTCATCAGAAATATTGTACGTGTTTTCGGAAACAATTTCGGAATTTAAACGGCTGGAAGTTACAAATCCGCCCAAATTTTTTAATGTTTTTTCCAGCGCGATGGTGGTTTCATATACATCTTTAACTTCCATATTGACGTCGGCAGTTTTTACGAACTGTTTGTCTTTTACTTGAAGGGAAGCAACGGAAGAAACGCTGTCTGCGACATACGAGGAAGATTCATTCTGAATTTCTGGTGAAGCTGCAACACTTCCGACGGTTTCGGTTTTATTACAGGAAAAGATGGTAAAAATGAGGAAGGCAGGAAGAGCGATTTTAAGAAGGTTGGTTTTCATGACAGGTATTTTTTGGGATTAATGTTCCTCAAAGCTCTATCGAAATCCGCTGGTTCTTTTGTAAAATGAAATTATATTCTTTGTAAACAGATTTTTCAAATTAGACAGTTGGTAATCAAGCAATTGTATTTATTCTTTCTCTTTTAAAGTAATTTTTTTTGTAATTTTGTATTTCCGGCGAATCTTATTAAGCCTGCTTTCTTCGCCCAAAACTTTTCCCCACGGTTCTAAACCTTGCACTCTTTCAAAAATAATTTTTAGAATCGCTAAAAAAGGAATGCTTAGAAACATACCGGAAATCCCCCATAATTGTTCGCCTACCAAAAGCCCAATAAAAGTAAAGAGCGCATTTATTTTCACCTTGGAACCTACTACCAAAGGCAAAGTGACATTGGCATCTAGAGCATGAATGGCAAAATATCCAAGCAAAACCAAAAGGGTATGATTACCGCCAGTTGCAAAAGAAATCAAACAGGCAAGAAGCGCAGAAAAAATAATCCCGATGTACGGAATTACATTGAGCAATCCTGTGAGAACCGCCAGTAAAATAGCATATTTCACGCCTAAAACCGAAAGTAAAATAGCAGTGATTATACTTACAATAATGATCTGAATAACTAAACCGGAAATGTATTCTTTGATAATTTTTTCGATTTCCGTGATTCCTTCGTTTACTTTTTCAAAATGGTGCTCCTGAAAAACGGAAATGGTAAATCGATACAGGATTCGTCTGTAATTTAAAATAAAGATAAAAAATAAGGCACTGAAAAGGAAAAAAGCCATGGTAGAGGAAAACATAGAAACTGTAAATCCTAAAATTATTGCAGTAGAAGCTAATAATTTTTCAACTCCCTGATTAATATAGGACATTTGCGTGCGCATATTAAGATTAAAAGTTTTGGAAATCCAGATTTGCAGATCATTAAAAGAATTGGAAACCTGCTCTTTTAAAACCGGGAAATCTTTAACAAAATCACTCAATTGAAAGGAAAAGAAATAAATTAATGTGGAGATAAATATCAACATTATTAAGAGGGAAGAAAAAGTAGAGAACACTCGTGAAAATCTAAGTTTTCTTTCTAAAAAATTTGCAAAGGGAAGAAACAAAAGTGCCATCAACACAGAAAAAAACAAGGGTGCCAAAATACCTTGTCCAATTCTGGCAAGATAACCCAAAGCTACTATACTGATCAAAATTAGGCTTAGATTGGCAACAAAAGGTAGTTTAATTTCTTTCATATTACAAAGTAAAGCAAAAATCATATTCCACAAAAAAAGCGTTTCATTTATTTGAAACGCTTTGCTAATTTTGTTTTAATCTAAGGCCAGTTCAATGACTTCGCTCATTCGCTGCACATAATGAATGTTCAGATTTTTCAAATAATCTTTCTTAATTTCTTCTACATCTTTTCTGTTGGCTTCGCAGAGAATTATTTCTTTAATTCCGGCTCTAGCTGCAGCGAGAAGTTTTTCTTTAATTCCACCCACCGGCAAAACTTTCCCGCGCAGGGTAATTTCTCCGGTCATGGCAAGATGCGATTTCACTTTTCTGTTGTGAAAGCTGGAAACAATAGAAGTCAGCATGGCGATTCCCGCAGATGGTCCATCTTTCGGAGTTGCACCTTCTGGAACGTGAACGTGAATATTTTTAGTTTTAATATCTTCTGCAGAAATTCCTAATTCTTCATGTTTCGCTTTGATGTATTCTAAAGCGATGGTTGCAGACTCTTTCATCACGTTTCCGAGATTTCCCGTCATAGTGAGAACGCCTTTTCCTTCACTTAAAATACTTTCAATAAATAAAATATCGCCACCAACTTGAGTCCAGGCTAAACCTGTTACAACTCCAGGAACTCCCGTGATTTCTGATAAGCTTTTTGGTCGCGGAACGCCTAAAATTTCATCAATTTTTGCGACAGAAATTTTTGGCTCATATTCTTTTTCCATGGCGGTTTGCAAAGCAACCCATCTTGCCACAGCTGCAATTCTTTTTTCTAAAGCCCGAACACCACTTTCTGAAGTATGTGCATCTACAATATGTTTTAATTCGGTGTAACCTAACTTAAATGATTTAGCATCTAAACCATTTTCTTCCATCTGCTTTTTGATGAGGTGTCTTTTTGCGATTTCTACTTTTTCTTCTAAAGTGTAACCTGCAATTTCTATGATCTCCATTCGGTCCAGAAGTGGTCTTTGTACGGTGGAAAGGGAGTTTGCCGTGGCAATAAACATGACTTTGGATAAATCATAACCCATTTCCAGGAAATTATCGTAGAAGGAATTATTCTGTTCCGGATCCAAAACCTCTAAAAGCGCAGAACTTGGATCGCCATGAATTCCAGACGCAATTTTATCAATTTCGTCTAAAACAATGACTGGATTAGAGGTTCCGGCTTTTTTAATGGACTGTAAAATTCGTCCTGCCATTGCTCCGATGTACGTTTTTCGGTGTCCGCGAATTTCGGATTCATCATGCAATCCACCGAGAGAAATTCTAATGTATTTCCGATGTAAAGCATCTGCAACTGATTTTCCCAAAGAAGTTTTCCCCACTCCAGGAGGTCCAACGAAGCATAAAATCGGGGATTTCATATTATTTTTCAATTTTAAAACCGCCATATGTTCCAAAATTCTTTTTTTGATGTCTTCTAAACCGAAATGTGCTTTGTCTAAAACTTTCTCTGCTTTAATGATATCAAAAACATCTTTCGAAACATGATCCCAAGGTAAATCTGTGAAAAAATCTAAATAATTCCGCTGTACATTATAATCTGGAGAATTTGGATTCTGGCGCTGTAATCTACCCACTTCTTTTTTGAAATGAGTTTCTACTTCTTCATTCCATTTTATAGATGCAGCCTTTAACAGCAATTCTTCTACATCAGATTCTGGACCGCCTCCTAATTCTTCCTGAATGGTTCGAATTTGTTGATTAAGGAAATATTCTCTTTGGCTTTTATCCAGTTCGCGGTTTGTTTTCTGATGAATTTGGTTGCGCAATTCCAATTTACGGTAATCATCATGCATTAATTCGTAGCAGCGAACGGCGCGGTTCATTAAACTTTTTTCTTCCAGTAATTTTTGCTTGTCGATGGAAGAAAAACTGCCATTGGTGCAGATAAAATTGAGAAGATCCTCATTGTCTGTCATATTTTTCAGCGCGAAGTTGGCCGCGTTGGGAATATTTGGGTCAAGGTCAATGATCTTTAGGGCTAAATCCTTAATGTTTTCTAAAAGCGCATTATATTCCTCCTTTTTTTTGGAAGAAACATCTTTCAGTTTGGTTATTTCTGCTTTGAAATAAGGTTTACTCGCGGTGAAATTTTTTATTTTAAATCGTCCGAAACCTTTTGTGATCGCCGTAACATTGCCCTCCGGAAGTTTAATGATCTTCAGAATTTTAGCTAAAGTTCCTATTTGATACAGATCATCTTGTGTGGGATTTTCTAAAGTGGAATTTTTCTGACTTAAAATTCCGATAAACTCATTATTTTTTTGCGCTTCCTGTAACAGTTGAATAGACATTTCTCTTCCGGCGGTGATGGGAATTACCACTTTCGGAAACATGACCATATGTCTTACTGATAAAATGGGAAAAATTTTTTGGTCCCTATTTTCAATGGTTTCCATCAATCCAGAAATATCCAATTCTTCTGCGACGATACTAAAACCATCTTCCATTATTTCTTCAAAACTGATATCTTCAAATTCTTTCATATTATGATTGAATGACAAATTGTCATTTTTATAAGTTGATTAAGTAGCAAATCCTTTATTTTGCTTTAAAACTGCCCTGATTTAAAAGGGTTTTATAATTTCACAAGCATTATGCCAATGAAAACTTTAGACAAAATTTCCTTAATTGCGTTTTTATTTCCTTTTAATGATTAAATATTTTTCTTAATCTCTTAAAAATGTGTATTTTCGCAAACTGATAAAATTATACAAAAAATGGCAGTTTTAGGACAAATTAGAAACAGACCGTGGCTTTTGATGGGAATCATCGCAATTGCAATGTTAGCATTTGTAGTGAATCCCGATAGTTTAGAAAAATTATTCGGTGCCAAACCGGGTGTTTTCGGAAAAGTGAACGGAGATGAAATTACAAAAGAAGATTATGATGATCAGCTTTTTATTTTGCAGCAACAAGCGCAGCAGCAAGGTCAACCAACCAAAGGTTTGGAAGAGCAAGCGTGGCAAATGGTGGTGCAGTCTAAACTGATTCAGCAGCAATTTGAAAAAATGGGACTTAACCTAACAGAGGATATGTTCTGGAATCAATTGCAGTTTGATCCTATGTTTGCTCAGAATAAAGAAAATTTTGATGCGAAAGGTAATTTCAAAGTTCAGGAAATTAAGAAACAAATCGAAGAGCTGAAAACCAGTGGTAACACAGAAATGCTTAACAATTGGGCAAAAACCAGAAAAGCCATTGAATATAGAATGATGGCAAGACAGCTTTTCGCAAATATTTCTACGGGAATCACGGTTGGAAAGAAAGAAGCGGAAGAAATGATGAAGCAGAGAGATCAAATGGCTTCAATTGACTTTGTAAAAATTGATTATGCTGCTTATGCACAGAAAAATCCAGTTAAGGTTTCTCGGGAAGATTTAGAAGGTTATATTAAAAAACACCCAATTATGTTCAAAAGAGACGCGAGCAGAAATATTGGGTTGGTTTATTTCCCTTCGGCTCCAAGTGCACAAGATGATGCAGTAACACAAGCAGAAATTAACAAATTATTTTCTGTAGGCAGTGAATTGAGTGGCGGAAAAGAGAATTTTCAAAATACCACCAATGATTCCATGTTTATTGCTTTAAATTCTGACATGCCCTTTAATCCACAGTATTTTTCTGTAGATCAATTGCCTCCAGCAATTAAGGATAAAGTAGCGGGATCTGCGGTAGGAGCAACATTTGGCCCTTACAAAGAGCAGAATTTTTATGTAGTTTCTAAACTTTTGGATAAAAAACCTTCGGATTCTACTTTATCCCGTCATATTTTAGTTTCTTACAAAGGCAATCAAGCGGGAGCAAATGAAACCAGAACAAAGGAACAAGCGAAAAAATTAGCAGATTCCATCGGAACTGCAGTAAAAGCTGATCCAGCTAAATTTACAGAATTTTTAAAATATTCTTCGGATCCAGGTTCTGCTGCCCAAGGTGGAAGTGTGGGTTGGACAACTCCAGCAACACCATTCGTACCAGAATATTTGAGCTTCTTAGCCAATAATTCTAAAGGTGCTACACAAGTTGTAGAAACACAATTCGGTTATCACATCATCAACATCGAAGATAAAAAATCTGGCGCCATGACTTATAAGGTTGCGAACATGGTAAAAACCATCAAGCCATCAGATAAAACCGAAAACGAGATCTATACAAAAGCAACCAAATTTATTCAGCAGGTTCAAGGAAAATCTTTCAATGATTTTTCTAATGTTGCGAAGAAAAACAATTATCAGTTCACCAATCCTACAGAAGTTGGCCGTTTTCAAGGTCAGTTACCAGGTTTAGGAACGGATAAAGATGAAGAAATTATTGCTTGGGCATTTAACAAAAAGAGAGAGAAAGGAGATACGGATATCTTTACTGTAGATGGAACCGGTGATCGAATTATCGCGTACGTAAATGGAATTCAGGATGCTGGAATTGCAGATGCAGAAGCAGTTCGTGCACAGGTTGAACCTTTGGTTAAAAATAAAATTTTAGCAAAACAGATTTCAGATAAAATTACCGCTGCAAAAGCGACTTCACTGGATCAAATCGCTAAATTATTTAGTTCTACGAAGCAATCTGCAGAAGTTAACTTATTAAGTCCACAAGTTGGAGGCGCCATGGAACCTAGAGTTGCAGGAGCTGCATTCGGAGTTGCGAAAGGAAAGCTTTCTAATCCAATCGAAGGAAGTACAGGCGTTTATATGATCGTAAAAAATTCTGAAAAAGTTAATAAGCAACCCGGAGATATCAAACAAATCACGCAGGCTATTGCAGGGCAAAACTCTCAGCAGTTTGGTCAGGCTTTATTAAAAAGTTTGCAGGATAATGCGAATATTAAAGATTATCGGATAGAAGTTTATAACAGTCAGGCTGCACAGCAATAAGTAAAATTTCAGGCCTTTATCATAAAAAAGAAGCAACTTCAATGAGGTTGCTTCTTTTTTTTGTGGTCAATTTAATTTGGTTAAAAGGCATCTGAAATTTTCTACGGGTAAGATCATTCAGGTTCGGGACTTTTTGATTTTTATTGATCTAATTTGATGTTTAGAAGATTATTTGAAAGATGAATTAGATAGGTATACAATTCTTCGTTTAAGTTTTTTGCATCAAGATTAACCAGTCTTGGTAAGTGTTCTGCATAATATTCGTGATCGATTGCAGTATCCATGAGCAAGGTTGCAAGCGAATTAGGGTAAGGATAATTTGGATTGATTTTACTAATGATATCAGTAATTTTAAGGATCAATTTTTTGTAATTGGCAAAATTGCCTTGTTGGTTACTTTCATCAATATCTGCGACGTGGAAAGACTTAGAAGCTTCATTAATAATGATAGTATGAAGTTTTGTTTCATTGACTTCCGTTTCCATCAAATCCTTCGCATTGTGGGTGATGATTTTTATAACTTGTTTTAAATTTTCAGCTGGATCGCTAATGTTGGAACTAGCGAATTCTATGTTAAAATTGATGAGTTCCCAATACCAAGATGTAAGAAAATTGAGGAGTTTATGCTTGTTTTCAAAATATCGGTAAACCGAAGCTTCCGTGCAATTAATTTCTACAGAAAGTTTTTTGAAATTGAAATTTTCAAAACCAATTTCGTGGATTAAACTGATTGAATGTTGGATGATATTTTGCCCTAATTTCGTTTCCTGTGGATCCCGCAGATAAATATTGGGGTTAATATTAAATTGTACTTTAACTTTCATGCTTGTTTTACTTGACTGATGGAGTGGTGCTAAACCTTAAAATTAAAAAACCTAAAACTGCGGCGATAGAAGATCCCAAGAGAATTCCTATTTTACTTGCAGATTGCAAAGCTACTTCTTCAAATGCTAAAGTGCTGATGAAAATGGACATCGTAAAACCAACACCGCCTAATAAACTTACTCCAATAATATGCCTGAAAGTAGTATTCTCCGGTAATTTTGCCCACCCAAAATGGAGTGCAACCCAAGAAAATAGAGAAATTCCCAATGGAGCACCCACTAAAAGTGAAATTGCAATGGTAGAACTTAATTGCGTGAATAACAGTTGACCTACATCATTTAAAATGGGAACACCCGCATTTGCCAGTGCGAAAATAGGTAAAATGGCATAAGCCACGATTCCATGAAGCCGATGTTCCCAAATCTGCAGTGGCGGCTGAACTTTTTCTGTGATTTGGCTGATTGCATCAATCTCTTCATGTTGGATAGGATTTAGAATATCGGATCCATTGTCTTCTTTGTTAAAGTCACTAATGTTGGCCTCAATTTCTTTTAAATACGCTTTGATATTCAAATGGGAATAAGCCGGTACACAAAATGCCAATAACACTCCTGCGATGGTAGGATGGATATGCGCTTTTACAAACAGTACCCATATTACTACAGAAATGATAATAAAAATATAATTATTGAAGAGTCTATATTTCATCATCAACCATAATCCCAGGAGCAAGGGTAAGGCGGAAAAGAGATACATGACATTCACATTATCACTATAAAAAATGGCGATAACCAGAATCGCACCAATGTCATCTATAATGGCAAAAGCGACCAGAAAAACTTTAACTCCCAGGGGAATTCGATCGCCTAATAATTTTAAAATTCCTATGGCCAATGCAATATCTGTAGCCATGACAATTCCCCATCCATTATATTCCGTATCGCCTTCTATTAACAAAAAAAAGAATAATACCGGAATCGCAATTCCGCCAATTGCGGCAAAAATTGGCAAGGCTGCCTGTTTGATGTTTTGCAGTTCTCCGATGAGCATTTCCCGCCTGATTTCTAATCCGATTAGAAAGAAGAAAATAGCCATTAAACCATCATTAATCCATAATTGAATCGGCTTTTTCAATTGAAAATCATCAAACCCAATGGTGAAATCTTGTTGCCAAAAGGAGAGATAAGAGCTTGCAAATGCGGAATTGGCAAAAATCATTGCCGCAATTACCGCAAATATTAAAAGTAATCCGCCTGCAGCTTCCAATTTAAAAAATTGAGTAAAGGGTTTTTCGATTAGTTTAATAATTTTCGGTTTCATTTTTCTATTTTTTAACAATTTTCATTTGAATTGGATCCACGATGAAAGCAAATGCCATAGGCAAGTATAGATAAACTTTCGGGATATGAAAGTCGAATCCTTCTGACACAAGAGATATCCCAATGATCATCAAGAAACAAAGTGCCAGAATTTTGAAAGACGGATGTTACGTAATGAAGTTCATAATCGGTTTGGAAGCGATGAGCATGATAAGAACTGAAACAAGTACTGCAGTGTACATGATCCAGAATTCGGCAACCATACCAACTGCGGTAATAATAGAATCAATGGAGATTTCCATTTCTAAAATTATTACTATAATCAATAATATTTTAAAGGTAACTTTTTTTCCTGTTTTTGGCAAACCAGTCTCATTGGTTTCCGGTTTATTGGATAAAAGTAATAGTATTGATTCCCAGAATAACTTCTAAAATAATCAGTGTAAAGGGGAAATAAATGCTGCAAAGATTGGCCTTAATAAAAACAAAAATAAAATTTTAAAAAAAAAGACTACCAAGTATTCAAAAGTTGAGAAACTTGGTAGCATGAAAAAACAACAACAATTTATATACTATCGAATATTTATAACCAATTTACTTTACCGGTTTCCAGGTCGTATACAGCACCTACGATTTTTAGTTTTCCTTCACTTTCTAATTTTGCCAATGTAGGTGATTTTGCACGCAAATCTGCAATCGTCATTTCCACATTTTTCTTGATTGAAGCATTCACTAAAATGTAGCATTATCAAATTTCTATTTATTTGGACTATATGGGAGTGATGATACGTGAACGATAATTTTCAGTTTTCCATCTTTACCTTTCTTGAAAACCCAAGTTTTATCTACCTTTACTACTGTTCCGTCTTTGCCTGTTACCCAAACATTCCCCATTGTAATAGCTACCGAACCGTAAATCTGAATCCCTTCATTTTTTTCGCCCGCATTGTCATAACGCGCCTTTACCCAAGGCGCCAATGCAAAACCTTTATCATTAGGATAGTCAGCATCGCCACCAATAAAATAAGCTAATGCTCCTTTTTTGTCGTTTCTAAATGTTTGGTCGCCATAAGCCAAGGTAGGTTTAAAAAATACTTTTCCACTGTCGTAATCGTAAGCATCCGTTAACACTTGTTTTGCAAAAGATTTATAATCACCACCCTCTTCTTTCAGTCGTCCAATTTTTACCAAAGCGTCACACCAAGCCTGCTGTGCAGCATTTACTTCAGCATAAGTAATAATACTTTGTGAACCTTCTTCCACGTATTCAAGGCCCAAATCATCAAGAACTTTTTGACTTGTTCGGTTTTCATAATTTCCATTTTGTGCAGATTTTTGTACCTCGCAACTTGTAAAGGTGATTAATGCAAATGCACCTAATACTAAAAGACTTTTTTTCATGATGTTAATTTTAATTGTTTGATTTTAATTATTAATTTTATCTATAAATTTAAAAATTTTGGTGCAAACTAAGCTGCAGTTGATTTTTGTCCACATTATTACTAGTCTGGTTCATGTATCCTGCCTGCAATCTTATTTTATTGTTTAGCGCATAACCCATTCCTATATAAGCTCTGTTTCTATCAAAAAACTCTACTTTTCTACCGTCTCCAATTTCTTTTTGCCCATTGATAAAGATTTCATTGTAGAGCGCGATGTAAACCGTTTTTTGCTTAATGTCTTTCGAATTTAGGGGCACATTTACAAAAAGATTGTACCGGTATCTGGTCCGAAAATCTTGGTTTTCCACAAACCGCTGTTCATATCTTAAGCGGTGGGAAAGATGCAATCTTCCATTTATAATTTTTTGCGGAATTAATGCCTCTTGATAAATTCTGCTTTCGGACGTAGTTTCGGTGCTTTCCCCAAAAACTCCAGAAGTGACATGCGCATATCCAAGCGCAAACTTTGCCGATTTGTCCTGAAGAGAATAACTCAATGCACCACGCAAAAGCAATTGTTCCAAATCCCCACCAAGGTTCCAATTCCGAAACTGCACATCGCCTTGTACGCCGAATTGGCTTCCTTTAAAATCAGCTGTAAAAAAATACATATACCAACTTCCCATCTTTTTATTGTCAACTTGTGCAGATAAAAAGAAAAAGCAAAATAAAAACAGAACTGACCAAAATTGTTTTATGCTCATGAATAATAGCTTTACTATTAAATACAAATATATAACTATTTTTTATATTTCCTAATTGTTTTTATTTATTTTAGTTATGGTTCAATTTTTTGGTCAGGCAAGAACAATTTAAGACCAATCGGTAAGTAAAATCATATAATGAATTCCCCTTTATTCCTTTGTTTTTCTACAAAATTTCAGGGCCACTTTATTTAAAATGTATTATATTTGTTGATTAAAAATTTTAGATAAGTGAAGTTCTCAAAAGAAATAAAGGCAGGTTTAATCGCACTCATAGCCATTGTGGGGTTTGTAATCCTGTTCCAGTTTATGAAGGGTAAAAGCCTTTTTACTACAGATAATATATTTTTCGCAAAATTTGATAATGTGGAAGGTTTGGCGGCTTCTAATCCAGTATCTATTAATGGTTTAAAGGTTGGGCAAGTTGATCAGATTATTCCAATCACTGATAAGGATGGCAAAATCCACTTCGTGGTGAAAGTAACATTAGATGAAAATTTTCAGTTTTCCAAAAGATCTACTTTAGAAATTTTTGAACCCGGATTGATGTCTGGGAAAGAGATGCGTGTTAATTTGCAATACGGTCAACCGATGGCAAAAGATGGTGATACTTTAGTTGGAGCTTACACCTTATCCATGCTGAACAATATCTCGTCGCAAGTTGGACCTGTGAAAGATCAGCTGCAAATTGTTTTAAAAAGAGTAGATTCTTTAACGACCAATGCGAATCAAATTTTAAATGATCAAAACAAAGCAGAAATTCGGGCTTTACTTTTAAATTTAAATAGAACGGTTTCCGCTTTTGAAGGAACTTCCCGTCAGACAAATGCCTTGCTTGCGAATAACGATCCCAGAATTCAGAAAGTTTTAGACAACGCAAATCTTGCAACAATCAGTGCTAAAACATCAATCGATAAGTTTGGAAGAGTTGCAGATGAAGTTGATGTGAAAAAACTCAACAACACGATTGATAAATTGAGTACAACATCAGATAAGTTAAATGAAGTTATTTCTGGAATTCAAAATGGAGAAGGAAGTTTGGGAAAATTAACGAAGGACGAACAGCTTTATAACAATTTGAACGCCACATCAGAGAATCTCAATAAATTGATTGAAGATCTAAAAGCCAATCCAAAGCGGTATCTTAATTTTTCAGTATTCGGAAAAAATACCAAAGACTAAACCTTTTCAATATGCAATATATTGACAATATACTTTTCTTTATTGCCCTAATCATCGGGTTTGGCCTTTTTTTCAAAGGTTTTAAAGAAATATACCGAAACATTAATCTCGGTAGAAAAATAGACAGAACAGATCAAACAGCCCTCCGATGGAAAACCATGGGAAAAGTTGCCTTGGGTCAAAGCAAAATGGTAAAAAAACCTATTGCAGGAATTCTGCACGTAATTGTTTATGTCGGCTTTATCATTATTAATTTTGAATTGTTAGAAATCATTGTGGACGGACTGTTTGGAACACACCGATTTTTGGCAGGAATTTTAGGAAGTTCTGTTTATGGATATTTCACCGCAACTTTAGAAATTTTGGCTCTTTTGGTTGTAATTGCCGTTGTGATATTCTTTATCAGACGGAATTTTTACGGAATCAAAAGGTTTACCATGAAAGAACTTTTCGGGTGGCCAAAACGAGATGCGAATTGGATTTTGATCATAGAACTTGCCTTAATGATTGCTTTCTTCACCATGAACTCTGCAGATTGGGCATTGCAACAGAGAGGACTGTTAGTAGAACACGGCAGTTTTCCCGTATCCTCTAATTTGATCGGACCAATTTTACAAAATTTTGGAGATACTGCTTTGATTTTTACAGAAAGAGGAGCTTGGTGGTTTCACTTTTTAGGAATTCTTTTCTTCATGAATTATCTTTATTACTCGAAACATTTACATATTATTTTAGCTTTTCCAAATACTTGGTTTGCCAATTTAAAACCGAAAGGTCAGTTCAACAATTTGGAATCTGTGACCCGGGAAATTAAGCTGATGATGGATCCAAATGCAGATCCTTACGCTGCACAGCCAGAAGCAGATCCCAATGCAATTCCCGAAAAATTTGGTGCAAATGATATTTTTGATCTAAATCAGGTTCAATTGCTCAATGCTTATGCCTGCACAGAATGTGGTCGTTGTACCGCAGTGTGTCCAGCAAATATTACAGGAAAAAAATTATCTCCACGTAAAATTATGATGGATACACGGGACAGAATTGAAGAAGTAGGAAAGAACATCAATAAAAATGGAAAGTTTGTAGATGATGGAAAAAAATTATTAGACGATCATATTTTAAGAGAGGAACTTTGGGCCTGTACAACATGTAATGCCTGTGTAGAAGCTTGTCCGGTTTTGATTGATCCACTTTCTATCATTGTTGATATGCGG
>Ga0136636_10000509_pt1 | contig 19904 bp, 18 predicted proteins | sample AntDrymUQ8522106_2_FD_104653 | JGI IMG/M metagenome (GOLD analysis project Ga0136636, IMG submission 104653) | Polar desert sand microbial communities from Dry Valleys, Antarctica - metaG UQ852 (21.06) | ecosystem: Environmental > Terrestrial > Soil > Desert | place: Antarctica: Dry Valley... | reverse complement strand
AGGCTGTCGCCGGCGAGCGTGCCCGCCAGGGTTGGGCCCTGGGCGCGGGCGGGGCCAACGAGCAAGGCGATAGCGCAGGCAAAAACGGCGAGCGTGGACGAACGCCTAAAGCGATTCCCTCTGGTGCAGGCCATGGGCTTCTCCTCATCCGAGCAGGATGGCAGCGGAATAGGAGATTTTAAGGGTTGGCGCGTACCTGCTTGTTACGGCTCGCGCCGCCATCACACGTAGCTGCGGCCAAACACGCGCCGCAGGCTTTTGCGCATACTGGAGCGAAAGATACGCCCAAACAGCGCGAAGCCAAACAGGCCGATCAGGCCGAGCGGCCCGCTGCGGGGTTGGGCAAGCTCGCGCAGCGCCTGGGGGTCGCTCAGCGGCAGCGGCGAGCTGTCGCGCACCTCCACTTTCAGCTCCGCGCCGTGCCACTCGCGCTCGATCCAAAACATGTCGGGCATGCTGCGCTGGAAGAAGTAGTAGGCCGGGTTGTACTCGTAGAGATAGTCGAACAGCTCGCCGAAGGGCTCGGCGGGCTCTTTGGGGTGCAGGATCAGCGTGTCGCCCACCAGATTCACGTACCAGCGATGAAACGACCAGTGGAAGAGTCGCTCCGCGATCTCCGAGGGGCTCTGGATGTAGCCCGCCGCGCTTGTGCGCCGCAGCTCGTGCGCAAACTGCGCCGGGTCGTCCATGTGCTCCAGGATATGCGAGCAGATCGCGTAGGCGAAGGCGCCATCTTTGAACGGCAGCTGGTGCGCGTCGGCCACCACGAAGGGCCGGTCGACCACCAGATCCCCGCCGCGCTCGCGGTTATCCGAGCCAAGGAAGCGATCCACCAGCACGTTCGAGCGCGGGTTAGGGTTGTCGCCGCTGCCGATCTCCAACACGAGACCCGTTTTAGGCGGATTTAACTTCTGCTTCATAGTTTTCTGGCGCTACAGGACAACGAGACAAGGTGACAAGGTGACAAGGTGACAAGGTGACAAGGTGACAAGGTGACAAGGTGACAAGGTGACAACTCCATTTTGCCGATAGGCGCTCCCTGTCTCCCGGTCTCCTTGTCTCCTTGTCTAGTTTAGCTCATCCCCGCTCAGGCTATCTCTCAGAATATCGAGGTTCTCCAGGGCCAGGCCGGTGCCGATCGCCACGCACGAAGCGGGCTGGTCGGCCACATAGCATGGCACGCCCGTCACCTCGGTGAGCAGCTCGTTGATACGGCGCAGCATCGAGCCGCCGCCCGTCATCACCATGCCCTTGTCGATGATATCCGACGAGAGCTCGGGCGGCGTCTCGACCAGCACGGCGCGCACGGCGTTCACGATCGCCTCCAGCGGCTCCTGGATCGCCTCGGTGATCTCGTTCGAGTCCACCTCGATCGTGCGCGGCAGTCCGGCCACCTGGTCGCGCCCGCGCACCTGCGTCGTCAGGGCGCGCTCCAGCGGCAGGGCCGAGCCGATCTCGATCTTGATGCTCTCAGCGGTGCGCTCGCCGATCAGCACGTTATACTTGCGCTTGATATACGCGGCGATCGCCTCGTCGAACTTGTTGCCGCCGACGCGCACCGAGGCGCTGACCACAATATCGTTGAGCGAGATCACGGCCACCTCTGTCGTACCGCCGCCGATGTCGATGATCAGGTTGCCGGAGGGCTGCGCCACGGGGATGTTGGCGCCGATGGCGGCGGCGAGCGGCTCGCGGATCAGATACGCCCGCCCGGCGCCGGCCTCCAGGGCGGCATCGCGCACGGCGCGCATCTCTACGCTTGTCACACCCGCCGGGATGCAGATCATCACCTCGGGCTTGGAGAGGCGGAAGCGCCCAGCGGCGCGCCCGATAAAATACTTGAGCATCGCCTCCGTCACCTGGTAGTCCGCGATCACGCCATTGCGCATCGGGCGCACCACCTCGATGCTCTCGGGCTCGCGGCCAAGCATGGCCAGCGCCTCGGAGCCCACCGCGCGCACGCGGCCGTCCTTGGTGCTCAGGGCCACCACCGAGGGTTCCGAGAGGACGATCCCCTTGCCTTTCAGGTAGACAAGCACATTCGCCGTGCCCAGGTCGATGCCGATCTTGCGGGCCATTGAGTCCCTTTGTCGCAACCGGCGCGAAGCGGCGCCATGCGGGCAGATCTTCGTTAAAAAGCGTTTGTTATTATAGCGGATCTTTGCCGCAGCTGTGACGCTGTGTGTTATAGCCGGGATGATAGCTGCGTGACAAAGCAAAAGCCCTCACCCCGCCGCTGACGCAGCACCCCTCTCCCTTGCAAGGGAGAGGGGCAGGGGGTGAGGGCATGCTGGCGTAGAGCCGCCGCGCGCTATAGCTTGCCCCTACTGTCGCCGAATATCCTTCAGGCGGGCCACCTGGAGGCGGGCCATCTCCTTGCGCAGCTGGAGCTCGGCGATCTGCATATCGCGCTCGCTCTGGGCCATGCCCTTGCGCTCCTCGGCCAGACGGCGGGCCTCCTCGGCGCGCACCTCGTCGATCTCGTCGGCGCGCTCCACCGTGTCGGCCAGGATCGTCACCCGGTTCGAGAGCACCTCCATGAAGCCGCCCGAGATCGCGAAGGGCGTCCGCACCCCGTCCTTGATGATAGTGAGCTCGCCGGGCTGCAGGATGGTGAGCAGCGACTCGTGGCGCGGCAGGATGCCCACGCGCCCCTCGCGGGTCGGCGCGTTCACCTGATCGACCTCATCCTCCAGCACCACGCGCTCGGCGGTGATGATCTCTAGATGAAATGGCATCTCTTCTCCTAGTGCTGAGTACTGAGTGCTGAGTGCTGAGTGCTGAGTGCTGAGTCCTGTCGGTAGCAACTCGTGCCCTGTGTGACTCAGCACTTTGCCCGGCGCACTCAGCACTCGTTACTCAGCACTTACTTCTGGCTCGCCTCGTACGCCGCCTGCACCTCGTCGAAGTCGCCCTGCATGTAGAAGTGCGACTCGGGGATGTGGTCGCCGTCGCCGTTGAGCACGCGCCGGAAGCTCTCCACAGTCTTCTTCACGGGCACATACTTGCCAGGGCGGCCGGTGAACTGCTGGGCCACCGTGAAGGGCTGCGAGAAGAACAGCTCGATCTTGCGGGCGCGGCTCACCGTGAGCCGGTCCTCGTCGCCCAGCTCTTCCATGCCGAGGATGGCGATGATGTCCTTCAGATCCCTGTAGCGCTGCAGCACACGCTTCACATCCTGGGCCACCTTGTAGTGCTCCTCGCCCACAATGTTCGGGTCGAGGATGCGGCTGGTGGAGGCCAGCGGATCTACCGCCGGGAAGATCGCGCGCTCGGCGATGCCGCGCTCCAGCGAGATCGTCGCGTCCAGGTGGGCGAACACAGTGGCCGGCGCGGGGTCGGTGTAATCGTCGGCGGGCACGTACACCGCCTGCATCGAGGTGATCGAGCCCTTCTTGGTGGACGTGATGCGCTCCTGGAGCTCGCCCATCTCGGTGCCCAGCGTGGGCTGGTAGCCCACCTGCGACGGCATGCGCCCCAGCAGCGACGAGACCTCGGAGCCAGCCTGCACAAAGCGGAAGATGTTATCCACAAACAGCAGGATGTCGCGGCCCTCGTCGCGGAAGTACTCGGCCATCGTGAGCGCGGTGAGGCCCACGCGCAGGCGGGCGCCGGGCGGCTCGTTCATCTGGCCGAAGACCATCACAGTCTTATCGAAGACCGAGCTGGTCTCATCGATCTTGGCCTCTTTCATCTCGCCGATCAGGTCATTGCCCTCGCGGGAGCGCTCACCCACCCCGGCGAACACCGAGTAGCCAGACTGCTCCTTGGCGATGTTGGCGATCAGCTCCTGGATGACCACGGTCTTGCCGACGCCAGCGCCGCCGAAGATCGCCGTCTTGCCGCCCCGTGTGAAGGGCGCCACCAGGTCGATCACCTTGATGCCCGTCTCGAACACCTGAGCCTCAGTGCTCTGATCTTCAAAAGAAGGCGGCGGGCGATGGATAGGGCGGCGCTCCACAGCGGCGTCAACGGGCGGGCCGCCGTCGATCGGCAGGCCAAGCACGCTGAACACGCGGCCAAGCGTCTCCGGGCCAACGGGCACCGAGATCGGCTGGCCCGTATCGTACACCACCACACCGCGCTGTAGGCCATCGGTGGTACCCATGGCCACGGCCTTTACTGCGCCCTGGCCGAGCTGCTGCTGCACCTCGCACACCAGGCTGCTGCCGTCATCGAGCGGAATCTCTAGTGCGTTATAGATCTCAGGGATATGGCCCTCGAAGCGGCAGGTTACCACCACGCCGAGAATCTCGATCACCGTGCCCTGGCTTCTGGTTTCATTCGTCATTCTGCTCTCCCTTTACCCGTCGGCCAGCGCAGCGGCGCCCGAGGAGATCTCGGAGACCTCCTTGGTGATCGCGGCCTGGCGCGCCTTGTTAAAGCTCCGCGTCAGATCTTTTACCAGATCCTTAGCGCTCTTGGTCGCATTGCGCATGGCAACCATCTGCGCCGAGTAGAAGCTCGCGATCGACTCTAGGATCGCCTGGTAGATCTGCGTCTCCACATAGCGCGGCAGCAACTCCCGCACCACCTCATCCTGGCCCGGCTCGTAGGTGAAGTCGTGCGTGCTGCTCGCCTCGCTCGCCGCTGGCGCGTCCACCGGCACAAGCTTCTTGAGCGTGGGCCGCTGCACCAGCGTATTGATGAACTCGCTGTAGACGATGTAGACCTCGCTGTACTCGCCGGCCTCTGCGCGCGTCAGCGCCTCGGTGGCCACGCCCAGGATCTGCTCAAGCTTGGGCGTATCGCCGAGTCGGATCGCCTCGGCCCGCAGGTTCTGGCTGCTGCGGCTCAGGAAGTCGCGGCCCTTTTTGCCGTAGGCGAAGGTGTCCACCGTGCGGCCAAGCTGCTTCTGCTCCAGAATGAAGCGGCCCGTGCGGCGCAGCACGTTGGAGGTAAGGCTTCCGGAGAGACCACGGTCGGGCGTGACCACGATCAGCGCCACCTTGCCCGTATCGGGGCGCACCTCAAGTAGCGTACCCTTGCGGGCGTCGCCAACCAGCCGACCCGTCACATCGCCCACCAGATCGCGCATACGGTCGGCGTAGGGGCGGGTAGCCAGCACATTACGCTGTGCGCGCCGCATCTTAGAGGCGGCGACCATCTCCATCGCGCGGGTGATCTGGCCCACGTTTTTGACGGAGCGGATGCGCCGTTTGATCTCACGACTGCTCGCCATTGCCTCAGTCCTGAGCGCCGAGTGCTGAGGACTGAGTGGCCAGGCCCGCAGGCGCAGCACGCAGCACGCAGCACGCAGCACTAACTATAGTTGCTGGTGGCCTTAAACTCCTTGATCGCGCTGACCAGGGCGTTCTTAACCTCATCTGACGGGAACTTGCGGTCGAGCCGATTGTCGCGCAGGAGCGTCCGCAGCTCGGGGTGGGCCGTCTTGAGGAACTCCAGGAAGTCGTCGCGCCAGGTGGTAATCGCACTCACCGGCACATCGTCGAGGTAGTTATTGTTGGCGGCGTAGAGCACGGCCACCTGATCCTCGATCGGCAGCGGGTTGTACTGAACCTGCTTGAGCAGCTCCTGGAGGCGCTGGCCACGCTCGAGCTGCGCCTTGGTGCCGGCGTCCAAGTCGCTAGCGAACTGCGCAAAAGCGGCCAGGTCGCGGAACTGCGCCAGCTCGCCCTTCATCTTACCGGCCACCGAGCGCATGGCGCGTGTCTGGGCCGCAGAGCCCACGCGGCTCACCGAGATGCCAACATTCAAGGCCGGGCGCTGGCCTGCATTGAACAGGTCGGACTCCAGGTAGATCTGGCCATCGGTGATCGAGATCACATTGGTGGGAATGTAAGCTGACACATCGGCGGCCTGGGTCTCGATCACAGGCAGCGCGGTGATCGAGCCGCCGCCGTACTCGTCGCTCAGGCGCACGGCGCGCTCCAGCAGCCGCGAGTGCAGGTAGAACACATCGCCGGGGTAGGCCTCGCGGCCGGGGGGGCGGCGCAGCAGCAGCGACACCTGACGGTAGGCCACGGCGTGCTTGCTCAGGTCGTCGTAGACGATCAGGGCGTCCTTCACCGTCGCGCCGCTCAGCGTCACGCCATTCTCCAGCACCTCCTCGGCCATGGCGCAGCCCGCATAGGGGGCGATATACTGGAGCGCCGCCGACTCGGAGGCCGAGGCGGAGACCACGATGGTGTACTCCATCGCGCCGTACTTCTCCAGGATGCCCACCACCTGGGCCACCTGGGCACGGCGCTGGCCGATCGCCACATAGATGCAGACCATGCCCTCGCCCTTCTGGTTGAGGATGGTATCGATGGCGACGGCGGTCTTGCCGGTCTGGCGGTCGCCGATGATCAGCTCGCGCTGGCCACGGCCTACCGGGATTAGGGCGTCGATGGCGATAATGCCGGTCTGCACAGGCGTATCCACCGGCTTGCGGGTGATCACGCCGGGGGCAATGCGCTCGATCTCGCGGAGGCCCGACGAGGCGATGGGGCCCTTGCCATCCACAGGCTGGCCAAGGGCGTTAACCACACGGCCGAGCAGGGCCTGGCCGACGGGCACCGAGATCACGCGGCCAGTGGAGGTGACCATGTCGCCCTCCTCGATCGACTCGTAGTCGCCGAGGATAATGGCGCCGACACTCTCCTCGTTCAGGTTCAGGGCGTAGCCGAAGATCGACTCGGCGCGACCGGCCTTGGGCGGGAACTCGATCAGCTCCGAGGAGCGCACCTGGTCGAGCCCGGAGATACGGGCCACGCCGTCGCCCACCGAGAAGACCGTGCCGACATTCACCTGGCGCGGCTTGTAATCGACACCGGCGGAGATACTCTGCCTCAGCCGTGAGATCAGCTCATCAGAGATCGTTGTCATCTAGATTACTCCGTTCCTACAGCCACAGGACACAAAAGACGGGGCACAGGCTCCGGCCACGCTCTGCCAGGCTGTACCCCGTCTGTGTACCCTGTAGTCTGGGGGGTACTAGCTGGTGAGCATACTGCGCTGGATCGCGCTGAGGCGCGTGCGCAGCGAGTTATCGAGCACCTGATCGCCGACCCGAATAATCAGGCCACCGATCAGCGATGGGTCTACGTCATAGCTTACGCTGAGGCCAGCGCCATAGCGCTGGGTCAGGTCGGCCTCGATCGTCTGGCGCTGGGCGGCGCTCAGCTCATTAGCGCTGGTGATGCTGGCGTCCAGCGGCTGGGCGACGGTGCTGGCGGTAAGGCTTGCAAACGCCTCGGCCACACTCGGAACCTGATCGAGCAGCCCCTCGCGGGCGAGACCGAGCAGGAAGTTCCGCACCTGGGGGAGCGCATCGGCGGGCAGGGCCGCGTCGACGCGCTGTGCGGCCTCGCCAGAGCCGGCGTTCGCAAGCTTGGGCGCGGCTGCGCGCAACTGCTCTAGCGCCTTACCGACTAGCGCCTCGTAGAGCGCGCCCGCAATCGACCGTGCATCAACTGTTGTTGCCATTGCTGTTGGCCCTTTAGTTGCGGCGATCAAGGGCGGCGAGCGACTGCGCAATCAGCTGGTCGTGCCCACCGGCCTTCAGCTCGGCGTTGAGCACGCGGCTGGCCGTGAGCGTAACGAGCTCGACGATCTGGCCCTTGGCCTCACGCAGCATCTGATCACGCTCCTGGAGCGCCTGGACGCGCGCCTCCTCACGTAGTCTGTCCGCCTCGCGGCGCGCCTGGGCGATGATTTCTACCTCTTGCACCTTGGCGCGCTCCTGGGCCTGGGACACGATTCCGACCGCCTCCTGGCGGGCCTTGGCGATCTCGGCCTCGTAGCCGCTCTTGGCGCTTACGAGCTGCTGCTTCACCTGGTCGGCCTCGCCCAGGCTGGCCTCAATCCGCGCGGTGCGGTCGTTCAACATCTTGGTGACCGGCTTATAGAGCAGGTACCAGAGCAGACCGACCATCGCGCCGAAGTTGATCAGCTGCGCCAAAAACAGGTTCAGGTTGATACCTAGTGCTTCCACCCTCTATCCTCCATCTTGCGCAGCTACTGGATGACGCCGAAGCCGATCATGAAGGCGATCACCAGGCCGAAGATGGCTAGCGCCTCGGTGAAGGCGATGCCGATGAACATATAGTTGACGACGGTGTTCTCCATCTCCGGGTTACGGCTCATCGCCTGGAGAGCGTTCCCGACGATAATACCGATGCCGATGCCTGGGCCGAATGTAGCGAGGCCGATGGCGAGCGCGGTCGCGATGAGATTCAGGCCTTCCATTGTCTTCGGTCTCCTTATAATGCTGTCTCAGAAGCACAGATATCGAGCTGTAGCGCCACTGAAGCTAGTGCGCCTTGGCGCCCTTCCCGTGGTCGTCGCCGTGATGATCTCCCTCGTGGGGGCTGGTTGCGATGCTGAGAAAGGCCATGGTGAGCAGCGCGAAGACGAGGGCCTGGATGAAGCCGACGAACACCTCGAAGCCGTAGATCGGGATCGGCAGCATCAGCGGTACCATAAAGGTGAGTACTGCAATCAGCACCTCGCCGGCGAAGATGTTGCCGAACAACCGCAGCGCCAGCGCGATCGGTTTGATAAGCTCTGAGATGAACTCGATAATTCCCACGAAGGACATAATGCCCTTCAGGTTGAAGAACTTCGAGAGGTAGCCGATGCCCAGGGTGCGGAAGCCCCAGTACTGGAAGAAGACGAAGGAGAGCAGGCCAAGGGCGAAGGTGAAGTTCAGGTCGGTGCTCGGCGGGCGCAGCCACGGCACCAGCGTTGTGTCTGCGGGGCAGCTGCTGTAGGGGTTCGCCTTCGCAGCCGCCGGGAGCAGCTGGATCGACCCGGTCTGCGGCCCTTCGCTCACAACCGCCAGCCGTGCGCTCACTTCCTCGCTCGCGTGGCAGAGCCCAATCGAGCTGCCGCCGGGCATCAGACCAAGCCAGTTCGAGATGAGCACGAACAGGAAGATCGTCGCCACAAGCGGCCAGGAGCGGTCGATGAACTTCGGGCTGATGTTCCTCAGCAGGTTGTAAAGCGCCTCTAGGACGATCTCCACAACGTTCTGCACTCCGCGCGGCACCAGCTGCATGTTGCGCGTCACCAGCAGCGCCAGCACCACCAGGATCACGTCCACGATCAGCGCAGTGAACAGGGCGTTCGTGACGTGGAAGCCGCCGATGCTGAACAGCTTCTCGGCCGCCACCTCCACATGAGGGTCGCCGCTATAGAGGAAAAAGCGGCTGACCACCGCAACCGCGAGGAGCACGATCACAATGACGATCGTTCGCACACGTCCTGACAAGCCTTACCTCCTCCTCCGAGCACCTATGCCGAGTCCCGGATACTTCAGACGCAACTTGCGGCTGGCCACCGCGAAAGCCGGCGCCATAGGGCGCCTTTCGACCCGCTCCCTTGTGATATATCGTTCTTTGTTCCATCCTTCACAAATAAGATAACACAGCTCGGCTGGTGGTGCAAGGGGCGCGGCCGTGGCGCACAGTCACTAAACTTTACTAAGGTGGGAAGCCGCTGGTGAGTATACCATAGGCCTGCGCACCGGGCAAACGCTGTGCAAAACGAGTAGGGCTACGTCATTATCGGGAGGCGGGCGCGTACACGCGCGCCGTGGGGGCGCACTGCGCCGGGCGCCCGCCTGCGCGGGCGAGTCCGGACGCGTCGGCGCAGGCCGACGCGCGGCCGCAGGCCCGGCCGCTGCGGTTTCAACCGCCGGGTTCTGGCAACCGAGGGTGACACAGTGACAAAATGACCAGGTGACACAGTGACCGGGTGACTGGGTGACTGGGTGACACCTATCGGCGCCAACCCATGTCACCCAGTCACCCGGTCACGCGAGCGTAGCGAGCGACGGTCACCCGGCCACACACCCTACTTCTCGAAAGCGTCGCGCAGCTCGCGGATGGCACGCTTGGCATTGATCCAGACAGCGCCGATCTTGGAACTGGCGACTTTCTTATTGAACACCAGCACCAGCAGGAAGCGCTGCATCACATCGAAGCAGTAGAGATCGACGTTGGCGCCCTCGTGGATATAGACGCTCGTGGCGTCGGTTTCGTGCAGCTGACGCGCCACCTCGCCGGTGGTCGAGAAGCCGGTGGAGAGCAGCGGCAGCACGAGCATCATCGGCAAATTGCTGGCCGTACCAACCTCCACCAGAACCATACCGGCGCGGTCGGTAAGCATCACGCTCTGGGTGCCGAGATCCTGCGAGATCTGGCTCATCACCGACCGGATGGCGCTTGCATTCTTCTCGGTGACAACCAGGTTGCCCGCGGTGCTGCGCCAGGTGCCGCCTGCGGGCGCAAGCGCGGGGCTGGAGACAGGCGCTGGGCGTGGCGGCGGCTCGTTCGGGCGGGGGCTCGGCTCATTCCTGCTGGCGGCGGCCTTGCTGCGCGCTGCCAGGCCGCCTTTAGCGGGCGGCGGCGTGGGCGCAGCGGTGGCCTCACGCTCGCGCAGGGACGGCAGCGTCACACGGGCCGGCGTGAAGTCGGTGCGCTTCTCGGCAGCAACCTCGGCGGGCGGCACCTGCTCTCGCTGGACTGTGGGCTTGGGCGCGACCCGTGCTGTCGGGGCGGGCGAGACATCGCGGAAGCCCATCCGGCGCGGTGCGGGGGCGGGCGCGGGCTCTGGCGCGGGCTCCGGCTCCGGCGCGGGTGCGGCGGCGGCCTCCGCCATCGCCTCGGCGGCAGACTGTATGGCCGCGTGCAGCGTGGCACTCAGCTCGTCTGGCGAGATCGGTCCAGAGAGGAACCGAAAGACCCCAGCGGCTTCAGCCTGGGCGCGGGCCGCGTCGCTGTCTGGGCTGTAGAGCACCACGCGCGTGGGCACATCGAAGTTTGGCACAATCTCGGCGAGCTCGAGTCCGCTCATGCCGGGCAGCTCCAGCTCGGCGATAAGCGCCTCCGGCGGGTTGGTGCGCATCTCCCAGAGCGCCTCGTCGGCCGAGCTAAACAGCTGCACCGAGACTGTATCGCCAAGCTGCTCGGGCAGGTTACGCAGCGCGGCACTTGCCGCCGCAACTACCATTAATCGGTAGGTCATTAGCTCTATCTCTCGCTACTCATTGCGGGCGAGTGGGCCAGATTGCGCGGCCCGTCGCCGCGCTGAAACTGCGGATAGTATACCCGATCAGCATAACCGCCTACTGTGCGCTGATGGGCAGGGCGAGGCTAAACGTGCTCCCGCTGCCCTCCTCGCTCTCCACCCAGACCACGCCGCCCTGGAGCGTCGTGAGGTCGCAGACGATGGCGAGGCCAAGGCCCACGCCGCCCTGCTCACGCGTGAGCGAGCTTGCCACCTGGTAGAAGCGCTCGAAGATGCGCACCTGCTGGTCGCGCGCGATGCCGATGCCAGAGTCTTGCACGCGCACCACGGCCCACTCTGGCGCCAGGGTTCCGCTGAGTCGTCGAACAGTAGGATTCGAGGCGGCCCGGCTCATGGCGTCGGCAAGCTCTGCGTGGCTCCAGCGCGCCAGGGTCAGCTGCACGCTGCCGCCCACAGGGGTAAACTTGATCGCGTTCGCGAGCAGGTTACCGATCACCAGCAGCGACTTCTCACGATCCAAGTTCACCAACACAGGCTGATCGGGCAGCTCCACCGTGACGAGCTGCTGCTTCTGCTGGGCAGCTGGCTCCAGGCGCTCCAGGGCCTGGCGCAGCAGCGCACCGAGCGACGTAGGCTCCAGGGCAAGCTGCGACTGATTGCGGTCGAAATCGCGCAGGCGCATCATATCGTCCACAATCAGCTTGATGCGCTCGGCGCCATCGAGCACACGCTGGCTGTAGTCGCGCTGATCGCCCTCGCTGCGGTCACGCACCATCTTGGCATAGCCCATCACAATCGAGAGCGGGCTGCGCAGCTCGTGGGAAGCAATAGAGATAACCTCGCTTTTGAGCCGGTCGAGCTCGCGCAGGCCCTTGTAGGCGGCATCGAGCTCGCCATAGAGATGGGCGTTGCGCAGCGCGTTGCCAGACTGATTGGCGAGCAGGGCCAGGATCTCCTGGGCGTCGGCGGTCGCCAGCTCGGGCCGCTCATCGCAGAGCAGTAGGGCACCGACCGTCTCGCCCTGGGCGCGCAGCGGCACCGCGAGGCCGTGGGGGAGGGGGCGCTGCTCAAGCGTTGCGAGCGGGCCGTCGGCCTGGAACGGAATGGGGCGCCCGACGCGGATCGCCTCGGCCATAGCGTCGCGGCCGGCGGGGAGCAGCTCGGCCGCAGGCGGGTCGGCCACGGTGGTGGTTGGCGTATCGCTGGAGCCTGCGATGATCAGGAAGCACGCCAGGCAGGGCACGTGGTTGCGGGCGCGGCGCACGATCTCGGCGGCGAGCTGGCCGCGCTCAAGCAGGGCGTTGATCGCCTCGCTGCTGCGCATCAGCTGCTCGAGGGCGCGCAGGCGCAGGCTTTCCTGAAGCAGGCGGCGCTTCTGGAGCGCCTCGTCGATCACGGAGCACAGCTCGCCGATCTCGAAGGGCTTGGAGAGGAAATCGGCCACGCCGCGCCGCAGCGAGCCGTGCAGGTTCTCCAGCGAGGCGTGGCCCGTCATAATCACCACGGCGATGGCGGGGTCGATCTCGCGGGCGATTCGGGCGAGCTCGAGCCCGCTGGTGCCGGGCATCTGGATATCAACTAGCAGCAGATCGAAGGGCGCCTGCTCGCGCAGGGCGGCGATGGCGGCCTGCGGCTCGGTGATGGCAACGGGGATATAGCCAGCGGCGCTGAGGGCGCGGACGCAGAAGGCGGCCATCGTGGTGTCGTCTTCGGCGATGAGCACCCGTGCCGGGGCGACGCTGCCGGGCTGGGCGTTGAGCGGGGCGGGCTCGTGGGTCATAAGAGGGTACAGCGTACAGGGTACAGGGTACAGGGTACCGAACGGCGTCCCCTCACGAGAGGACTTCCACACAGGTGCGCGGTAGCCAGAGGGGGCCATCGTCGGTCATAACCTCTACGGCGGATACGCGCGCGCCTGAGGCAACGCGGCGCGGCGCGGCGGGCATAGCGCGCACGGTTGCCATCTGCCCGAGGTGGGCGGCATCCAGCAGGCGCACGCTGGCGCCGGGGCGCAGCTGGGGGCGGGGCGGCTCGGCCTGGGCGCCGCCGCGTGAGAGCGGCACGACGACGCGCGGGCGGCGCAGCGGGCGGCGCAGGCTGGTATGGCCGTCGATCAGGGCCTCCTGGCGATCCTGGGCGCTGAGCAGATCAAAGATGGCCCGGTTCATGGGGCGCGCGCCGAAGCCCTCGGTAACGACCAATGTAAGCTTGGGGTCGCTCAGGCCGCGCGGGCTGGGCCACTGCCAGGAGTGCGTGCCGACCTGCCAGCGCTCGACGCCCTGCCAGCCCAGAAACTCGCGCAGCTCGCGCTCCTCGATCCCGCCCACGATGATGCCGCGCACCTGCTCTTTGACGGCGCGCCGCAGGGCCGCCGCGCTGATCGAGGCGCCGCAGATAATGATCGCGTAGGCGCTCTTGGCGCCGATCTTGTCGGCAGGAATAACGTCGGTCGGGTCGAGGGCGAGCAGCTGAAGCACACCGCTGCGCTCCTCGCCCACGCCGAAAGCGCCAACCACCTGGGCGGCCAGCGTCTCGATCACGACGCCCTCGTAGGGCAGAATATCCATCACGACGCCGCGCACCGCCGCGTGCATCGCGTACTCCTCGGGGTCGGGAGCAATCGTGACGTAGCCCGTCTCGCCGTCGATCTCGGTGATCATGCCAGCAACGGGGGCGGGGCAAGTGCGGCCCACAAGGCCGGGGGTGCGCGCCAGCAGCTGGCCGGCGCTCACCTTGTTGCCCTTCTCGCGGGCCATAGCCCGCTCCACCTCGCCGGGGGGGATGCCGAGCGTGCGCGCGACGTTGATAATCTGGGGCGGGGCGGGGCGCAGGGTGCGGGCGATAATATCTTCGGGCTCCACACGGCTACCCTGGCGCACCAGGATCTCGCCGGGGTAGGGGAGGCGCCGCTCGATGCGGGCCATGGCACTTGGGATGACGGGCGGGGTGCCCTCCGGGTTAAAGAGCGACATGGCGCCTCGCTTCGCTAGCTCCGCATTGCAGATTGCAGATTGCAGATTGCAGATTGAGCACAGCCGGAGGCGCTGTGCCAGCGCAACCTGTAAAGCACATGTGAACCTCGCTTCAGTATAGCATACCGCTTTCTTGAGCGGCGGCCTTGGGGTGCGGCATATGGTTGCGGGCGGCGGCCTTTACGCTCCCGTTGCCGGGCGGCTGAAGCCGCTGGCTAGCTGTGCCAAGCCCGCCTGCGCGGGCTCGGAGGCCGCACCCGCGCCCCCTGGCGGCTTGCTGCTATACTGGGGGCCGCGCTGGAGCAGGCTTTTGAGCAGGATCGCGCCGGATGCACGACAGAGCCACAGAGAGTATAGGTGAGGCGCAGCCCAGACCTGCATATCGTTGCGCTGCTCTCATCTATGCTGTCGCTCTGGCCCTCGCCCTCGCGGCCTGCGCCGTGCGCCCCGCGCCGCCGCTTACCACGCCCGCGCCCCTCGCCCGCACCGTGGACCTCAGCCATGTGGTGCGTGAGGATATGCCGCACCCCCCCGGCGAGCTGCCGCCGCGCCTGCTGCGCGGCCCTGCTGGGACTCTGCTTCAGCTCCAGCTGGGCGTCAACACAGGCTCGCTGCTGCGGGTGGTCGCCGCGCCTGGCGCCACGCTCAGCAATCTGGAGCAGCTCTCGCCCCGTGATCTGGTGCTGCCCGCCGTGCTGATCGACGCTCGCGACCGGGCCCAGGATACGCCCGGCTTCGCGCTCAGCGCCGCCGACGTGCGCGCCTGGGAGCGCGCTCACGGCACCATCCCCCCCGGCGCCCTGGTGCTGCTCGCCACCGGCTGGGATCTGCGCTGGGGCGACGCCAATGCCTACCTGAGTCGCGACGCGTCGGGCGCTCCCAGCGTGCCCAGCTTTGGCCCCGACGCCGCCGATCTGCTGCTCAACCAGCGCGGCGTGGCCGCCCTCGGCATCGACGCGCCAGGCGTGCCCTACGCGCCCGCCGCTGGCTTCTGCCTGATGCTGGAGAATCTTACGAGCCTTGAGCAGCTGCCGCCCACCGGCGCCACCGTGGTGATCGGGGCGCTCAAGCTCCAGGCGGCCCAGAGCAGCCCGGCGCGTGTGTTGGCGCTGGTGCCGTGAATGCAAAATGCAAAATGCAAAAGAGAGGATCTGCCGTTGGCGCGGGGTTCTGATGTAGCTCGAGGGTTGCGTATAGGTGGCTTGCTTGCCCGATTTTGCATTTTGCATTTTGCATTGCCTGCATTGCGCTACCGCGCTCGCCAATTCGTCGCGGCCCTGCGTGCCACGGTGAGCCCCGAGGAGCGCGCCCTTGCCGCCGCCACGCTCGCGCCCGCCGAGCTGCGGCTGTTTATGGCTATGCCGCGCTACGACCAGCGCCACTGCCTTGATGTCTACCACACGCTTGCGGCCGCCGGCCACAGCGACACGCTGCTGCTGCGTGCCGCCATCTTCCACGACTGCGGCAAACTCGACGATGCGGGGCGCCCGCTGTCGCTCGCCTGGTATGTGGCCGCCACCATGCTCAAGCGCGTCCCCGCCCTCTACCTCGCCGCCGCCCGCCTCTGCCCCCCCATCGCCATCTACGCCGACCACGCCCATCGCGGCGCCCGCATGGCCGAGGCCGCCGGCAGCCCGCCCGCGCTGGTCGCCACGATCCGCCACTACCACGACCCCGCCCCCACGGGCCGCGCCGCGCTGCTACAATGGGCCGATGAGCGGAACTAGACACGGAGACCAGGAGACAAGGAGCATCGCTCGCTGCGCTCGCTCGGGAGACAAGGAGACAAGGAGCGCCTATCGGAGCACCCAGGTTGCCTCCCGGTCTCCTTGTCTCCCGGTCTCCTTGTCTCCCGGTCTCCTTGTCTCCCGGTCTCCTTGTCTCCCGGTCTCCTTGTCTCCTTGTCTGTTGCATCAAGTCGCCGATGTACAAGATCACCCTCCCAACCTTCAGCGGCCCGCTCGACCTACTGCTGCGCCTGATCGAGCGCGCCGAGCTGGATGTGACCGCGATCTCGCTGGCCGAGGTGGCTGATCAGTATCTCGCCCACGTGCGCGGGCTAGCGGCGGTTGATCCGCGCGCCCTCGCCGAGTTTGTGAGCCTCGCCGCCCGCCTGCTGCTGATCAAGTCGCGCGCGCTGCTGCCGCGCCCCGCCGCCGACACGCGCTCCGCCAGCTCCGAGGACGCCGACGCCGAGGCGCTTGCCCAGCAGCTGCGCGAGTACCGCCGCTACAAGCAGGTGGCCACCACCCTGCGCGCCTGGCATGAGCAAGATCGCCGCACGTTCCTGCGCCTCGCCCCGCTGGCCATGGAGCTCGACCTGCCGCCGCCGCCGGTGACCAACACGCTTGCCGAGCTGATCGCCGCCCTCCAGCGGCGCCTCCAGCTCGCCCTGCCCCTGGACGACGCCGCAGTGATCAGCCTCGCCCCACGCCTCACGATCGGCCAGGTGGTGGCCCAGGTGCGCGATCGGCTCGCCCGCGCGCCCTGGTTCAGCTTCGAAGATCTCTTTGTGGCCGCCGTCACCCGCGAGGATGTGATCGTCACCTTCTGGGCCGTGCTCGAGCTGCTCAAGCGGCGCGCGATCAGCGTCGAGCAGCAGGAGCTTTTCGGCACCATCAGCATCGGCCGCGGCGCGGCTAGCCTCGCCGACGCCCCCGACCTGGAAAGCGACGAGCCATGAGCACGTCCGACAGCAGCACGCCACAGCCCACGCAGCCCGCCACGCACGCCGAGGGCGCCCCGGCCATGCCGCTTGGCGATCTGCTCGCCTTAGGCAGCCAGCTGCGCGCCGACGACACCCCGGAGAGCCTGCTCCACGAGCTCGCCGAGACCCTGCGCCACGTGGTTGGCAGCCCCCACGTCTATGTCCGCCTGCGCAACATCGACAGCGACGAGCTTGAGGCTGCCGCCTTCGCCGGCGTGCCACCTGACATCGAGGCCCGCCTGCGCGCCGAGCCCGTGGCCCCCGGCGCCTACCAGGCCATGCTCCGCGCCGAGCACCGCGTAAGCAACTCGTTCCGGCTGCCCGCCGACGAAATGCTGCCCGCCTCCTCCGACGCTGAGGCCGCCGCCGGCCTTGCCACGCTCTGCGTGCCCCTGCGCGGTCGCGGCGAGCGCCTGATCGGCCTGGTCTTCAGCGCCATCCCGCCGGGTGGGCCTCCGCTCGACCCCAGCGCCGCCCTGGTGATCGAGGCGATTGCCCGCCAGGCCGCCATGGCTGTGGAGAATGTGCGCCTCGCCGAGCGCAGCGCCCGCCTGCTCGCCAAAGAGCAGCTGCTCGCCACACTCGGCCGCGATGTGGGCGCCAGCCTGGAGCTTGAGACGATCCTCGCCCGCAGCGTGGAGCGCATGGACGCCGCCTTCGGCTCCGGCTCGCTCGCCCTGCTCGGCCCCGACCAGACCCTCACCATCGCCGCCGCCGCTCCCGGCGAGCAGCATCTGCTCCATGCGACTTTTCACCCCGGCCAGGGCATGATGGGCTGGGTTGTGGCCCACGGCCGCGCTTATGTCGCTAACGAGCTCGGCCCCGACGCCCCCTTCGCCCCGCCCGACCCCCACGCGCGCTCGGCCATCGTCGCCCCGCTGCGCAGCGGCGGCCAGGTGATCGGCACGCTCAGCGTAGGCTCGCCCGCGCCCAACGCCTTCACCTACGAGGATGTCGATCTGCTGGAGGCGATCGCCGCACAAGTAGGCGGCCCGATCACCTCCGCCCGGCTCTATGCCGAGGCCCAGGATCTCGCCGCCCAGGTGCAACGCCGCGCCGACCAGCTCGCTGTGCTTAACACGATCGCCCGCTCCGCCTCGGCCTCGCTCGACCAGGCCAGCAGCCTGCCGCTCGTCACTGCCCAGGTGCGCAACGGCTTCGGCTACCACCAGGTGGATCTGTTCCTGCTCGACGAGGAGACCAACGAGCTTGTGCTCGCCGCCGAGTCAGGCGCCTACCCCGCCATCCCGCTCGGCTACCGCCAGCACGTCAACCTCGGCCTGCTCGGCCGCGCCGCCCGCAGCGCCCAGATCGTAAGCACCGCCGATGCCCCCAGCGAGCCCGATCTGCTCGCTCTCGCCGAGCGCAGCGCCACCCGCGCCGAGCTGGTGGTGCCGATTGTCGCAAGCGGCCGCGTCCTCGGCGTGCTCAACGTCGAGTCGCCCGCCCCCGCCGCCTTCTCCGACCAGGATCGCCACCTGCTCGAGACGGTGGCCGATATACTCGCCGGGACGCTGGAGAACGCCCGCCTGTTCCGCAAGGCCCAGGCAGCCGCTGTGCTGGAGGAACGCAACCGCCTGGCCCGCGAGCTCCACGACAGCGTCACCCAGCAGCTCTTCAGCATGACCCTGACCTCGCAGGCCGCCCGCGCCCAGCTGGAGCGCAACCCGCAGCGCGTCGCCGCCATGCTCGAGCGGCTCCAGGAGACCTCTACCGCCGCGCTCGCCGAGATGCGCGCCCTGATCTTCCAGCTGCGGCCCCCCGCCCTGCGCGACCAAGGCCTCGTCGCCGCGCTCCAGCAGCTCGCCCAGCTGCTCGCCCGCCGCGAGGGCATTGTGATCGGCCTGAGCGTAGTGGGCGACGAGCGGCTCGCCCGCGGCATGGAGCAGCCGCTCTACCGCATCGTCCAGGAGGCGCTCAACAACGTATTTAAGCACGCCAACGCCCAGAATGTGCAGGTGAGCCTGGAGTTTGCGTCCGACCACGTGCGCCTCGGCGTGGCCGACGACGGCCAGGGCTTCGACATCGAGGCCACCCCAACCGGCGATGGACGCCACCTGGGCATGCTCAGCATGCGCGAGCGCGCCGCCGAGATCGGTGGTGCAATGGAGCTGCGCTCCGCTGTAGGCAGCGGCACCGAGGTGGTCGTCACCGTGCCGCGCAGCGCCGCTGTGACATAATCTCGCCACGATCCACGCCCCACGGGGTGTACAATGGTGTCACTATCCGCTGAGCAATAAGGAGGCCGCCGATGGAACCGATCAACGTGATGCTCATCGATGATCACCGCGTGGTGCGCCAGGGCCTGCGCGACTTCCTGGAGCTCCAGGAGGACATCGAGATTGTGGGCGAGGCCGCCAACGGCGAGGATGGCGTACAGCTGGCCCGCGAGCTGCTGCCCGACGTGGTGCTGATGGATCTGGTGATGCCGGGTATGGACGGCGTGGAGACGACCCGCAGGCTGAAGGCGGCCAGCCCCAGCACCAGGGTGATCGTGCTCACCAGCTTCGCCGACGACAACAAGGTGTTCCCCGCCATCAAGGCGGGCGCGATCTCCTACCTGCTCAAGGACATCTCCCCCGAGGATCTGGCCCACGCCATCCGCGCCGCCCAGCGCAACGAGGCCGTGCTCCACCCCGAGGTCGCCGCCAAGCTTATGCAGGAGTTCAGCGCACCAAAGAGCAACGAGGCCATGGTCGAGCAGCTCACCGCCCGCGAGATGGACGTGCTGCGCCTGATCGCCAAGGGCAAGTCCAACAAGGAGATAGCCGACAATCTTATCGTGTCAGAAAAGACGATCAAGACCCACGTAAGCAATATTCTATCAAAGCTGCACCTTGCAGACCGCACTCAGGTGGCAATTTATGCACTTCGACAGCGGCTGGTGCCCATGGAATAGCTTTACACAAATAACTGGATGTGTAAAGCCTTATGCCGTTGTCACTGACAGCGGCATTTGTTAGCTTGACTTTGCCGGAAGCGTGTAGTAGAATGTTTGTGCGTCTACTTGCTAGCGGCTAGAGAGGCTCGATGATCAGGCGTAACCTTTCTTTGGAGCTACGCTGGCTTGCTTGGATTGCAGGGTTGCTGGAGGGCGAAGGCTCGTTCAGCCGTGCAACTCCGGCAATGCCCCGTCGCCCCCGCTGCTCTGTCAGCATGACCGACCGCGACATCATCGAGCGCGTCTGTGAGCTCTGGGGCACTCGCCTTTATACGCACATTCCCAAGGTCAAGCGCTACAAGCCTGT
>Ga0136636_10000507_pt1 | contig 19915 bp, 18 predicted proteins | sample AntDrymUQ8522106_2_FD_104653 | JGI IMG/M metagenome (GOLD analysis project Ga0136636, IMG submission 104653) | Polar desert sand microbial communities from Dry Valleys, Antarctica - metaG UQ852 (21.06) | ecosystem: Environmental > Terrestrial > Soil > Desert | place: Antarctica: Dry Valley... | reverse complement strand
TCAGTTCCCGGATGGTTGCATAGCCGTCATTTTTATAATCGCCTTCGATTTGCACGGTGCTACCTTTCAAGCGCTTCATCTGGTCGCGCAAAATGTCGACCAGATGATATCAAAGAATATCAAAAAGGATCAGCGGAAGCTGACAGCAACTCGAAGTTTAATGCGTGAACGCATTCCAAAGCCAACTGCGGCAAACCGCATAATCATCAACAGCCAAGACGTCGACAATATTTTTATGCAATGCTTTGCAACAGGCGGGGGTTGTTATACAGATTTTTACAAATAAAGTTAGGATCGGCGTTATTAGCATTCGCCACAATTTAAAACGCGGCCACACTATCAGTATTCAATTGATAAACTTCGCATTATTTACAACTGCGCCAATGCCTGTGGTAACGCTGCAACCAATATAGCAGCTTGATTGAAACGGCGCGTCTTCACGAATTTTCGCGACAGCGATTTCGGGCAAAACGGTGAAGTTCGACAATGTCGAACAGCCCATATAATGGAAGATCATCTGGCCCTTATAGCTGAACCGGCTTGTGCCATCGGGCATCAGCCCCTTGTCTTGCGTCCCGCGAATGGCAGTGCACAGGTTGGTCTTGCCCGAAAGACAGCTTTTGCACTGCCGACATTCCAGCGTGTACAATGGAATACCATGAGCACCAGGTATAATACTGGTCACGCCTGCGCCGACTTCACGGAAATTGCCTGCACCTTCATATCCAAGCACCGAGGGAGAGATGCCTTCACTGTCAAAACTGGCCAGTGTGTAAGAGCCGGTGTGCCAAATGCCCGTTGCCATCATTTCCACGAGCGTTTCTCCTGCCTTTGGGCATTTAAGATCGAGCTCGACAATTTTCAGCGGCTTTTTGGCTTCAAATGCGACCGCTGCGCGGGTGTTCTTCGACGGGGTTCTCCTGTTTCGATTTCATTATTTGAAAACAACTGTCCTGTTTCCGTTCAGCATAACACGGTGCTCCAGATGCAGCTTTACCGCCCGTGCAAGTACTCGGCTTTCAGTATCCTGGCCTTGAGCAATCAGATCTTCGACTGTGTCGGCGTGGTCAACCGTCGAAACATCTTGCGTAATAATCGGACCTTCATCAAGGTCTGGTGTCACATAATGTGCGGTGGCACCGACCATTTTGACGCCGCGCTCAAAGGCCCGGTGATACGGCTTTGCGCCTTTAAATCCGGGTAGGAAGCTATGATGGATATTGATTACACGCCCGTCGAGCTTGCGGCAAAGCTTATCGGACAACACCTGCATGTAGCGGGCAAGGATGACGAGATCCACTTGCTGCTCTTCGACCATTTCAAGCAACTTGCCCTCCTGCTCCAACTTTGTCTCAGGTGTGATCGGCAGATGGTGAAAGGCAATGCCTTCATGTTCAGCCCGGCGCTGCCAGTTCGTATGGTTTGATACGATACTTGTCACATGCATAGGTAGCCGGTTGGTCGACGTCCGGTAGAGCAGGTCGTTCAGGCAATGTCCGCCTTGACTCACCATGATCATTGCGCGCAATTTTTTGCGCAAATTGTGGATACGCCATTCCAGCCGGAATGCCGTCGCTACAGGCATGAACGCATCGGAAAAACTTTCCGTGGTAATTCCGCTCGCGCAAGTAATTGCAACACGCATGAAAAAGCGCCCGGTGTACTCGTCACCATATTGGGAACTTTCTACTATGTTGCAATCCTGGCTGGCAATGGAATTTGCAACAGCCGCGACAATGCCCTTGCGATCCTCGCACGCAATAACCAAAACGAAATCAGCCCCCGAATGCATAATTGCCCTTCCCCCTCTAATCACGTGACTGGGTAGCGGCACCAGCCCTCATGAAGTTTAGTCAACCATCTCCAGCAGTTCCGCAATCCGTCCGACCATTTCGTCAATGTGCGTCTTTTCCAATATTAGCGGCGGCGACAGCGCAATGATGTCTCCCGTTGCGCGGACCAATAATCCCTTGTCGAAGCATTTGTGGAACAGGCTCATGCCCCGTTTGCCGACGCCTCCCGCATGGGGTTCCAGCTCGATTGCAGCAACAATGCCCATGTTCCGGATGTCGATGACGTGACGCTTGCCCTTAAGGCTGTGGACGGCCTCCTGCCAGTAGCCGTGCAGCGAAGCGGCGTTTTCGAAAATGCCTTCCGATTTATACAAATCGAGCGTGGCCAAGCCAGCCGCGGCAGCGAGTGGATGACCTGAATACGTATAGCCGTGGAACAGCTCGATGCCGTCTGGCCCGCCCTCAACCACGCCATCATGGATATGGCGGCTGACAGCCACTGCGCCCATAGGAACGGCTGCGTTGGTGAGCCCTTTGGCCATGGTAATGATGTCGGGCACAACGCCCAAAGTCCCAGAGGCGGTTGCGCCACCGACTCGGCCAAAGGCGGTGATGACCTCGTCAAAGATCAGGAGGATGCCATGCTTCTTGGTAATTTCGCTGAGTCTCTCCAGGTAACCGATCGGCGGCACCAGCACTCCGGTCGATCCCGCCATAGGTTCGACGATGACAGCCGCAATGGTTTCCGCGCCGTGCAGTGCAACAATGGCTTCGAGATTGTCCGCCAGATGCCCGCCCCATTCCGGACGACCTTTGGTAAAGGCGTTGTGATCCAGGTTGTGTGTGTGCGGCAGATGATCGACGCCGGTCAGCAACGTCCCGAACTGGCGGCGATTGTTGACGATTCCGCCAACCGAGATCCCGCCAAAACCGACGCCATTGTAGCCCCGCTCGCGCCCAATCAGCCGGGTGCGCGTTCCTTGGCCAATGGCGCGTTGATAAGCCAAGGCGATCTTAAGCGCGGTATCGACCGCTTCTGAACCCGAATTTGTGAAGAAAATCCGGTCAAGTCCCTCGGGCATGATCGCGGCGAGGCGCGAGGCAAGTTCGAAAGCAAGCGGATGCCCTAGTTGAAACGGCGGCGCATAATCCAGCACCGCTGCTGTTTTCTGGATGGCTTCGACAATAGGCGCGCGGCAATGGCCTGCATTTACGGCCCATAGCCCTGCAGTGCCGTCGAGAACCTGCCGTCCGTCATCGCTGATATAGTGCATGTCCTTGGCGGATTTAAGTTGGCGTGGTGTCGCCTTAAACGTGCGGTTCGCGGTGAACGGCATCCAGAATGCGGCAAGGGGGTCATTTTCCAATTTCATCATTTCGCTCCAGCACTGGCTTCAGACGCTTATGCATTGCGGGGCGCATTCTTCCCGATTGAAAAGATTGTTGCCACCGGAAAATTTTGGTCGACCTATTGGATCTTGGCAAGCCTCCGTTTGGCCCAATAGATTATCTGGAAAACGGTTGTCATGATTACAATGGCCCATTTGGTCCGTTATCGGCCTGCGATACAGCGATGTTTGGTTCCATTTACCCGTCCCACTTATTCGATTACCCTGTCACTAACGCGGCAACGGACGGTTTGTAAATGACAGTTGGTGATGAGGGGGTTTGCCTACACCATCGGCATTCGAAAAATATTCAACGGACCTGCCGTAATTTCTGCTTGTTGATTGCACGGTTTGCAAGGACATTGGGTTTTATGGCAGCGATGCATTTCAAGAATGGGGAAATTGAAAAACAATATGGCGACCATGATATCCAACGCGCGCGAAGAGAAAATATCCACAATCGAAGCGCTCGATGCACGCCTTCGGTGGCTGTCGGCATGGATTATTCATAATGCCAATCATCTCCGAGAAAAACGCGATGGCCTTAAAGTAGGCGGCCATCAGGCCAGTTGCGCATCAATGACAGCAATCATGGCTGCGCTGTATTTTCACGCATTGCGACCGCAGGACAAGGTTTCTGTCAAACCGCATGCAGGTCCGGTGTTGCATGCCATCCATTATTTGCTCGGCAATCAAACGCTTGAACAACTGCAGCAATTCCGTGCGTTAGGTGGTGCCCAAAGCTATCCGTCGCGGACCAAAGACAGAATTCCTGTCGATTTTTCAACTGGTTCGGTTGGGCTAGGGGTAGCGATAACAGCCTTTTCCAGCCTCGTGCAGGATTATCTTATTGCCCGTGGTTCGATGGAAGATGCAGAGGCAGGCCGGATGATCTCGCTGATGGGCGACGCCGAACTGGATGAAGGCAATATCTATGAATGCCTGATAGAAGGATACAAGCACGACATCCGCAATTGCTGGTGGGTGGTGGATTACAATCGGCAGTCGCTTGATAGCACGACAGCCGACAGGATGTTTCGGCGCTTCGACGATATATTCGAAACGTGCGGCTGGCGCGTTGTTACCTTGAAGCACGGCAAGTTGCAGCATGCGGCATTCGCACGACCCGGTGGCAAATCGCTTGAGGACTGGATCGAGAATTGTCCAAACGCCGAATTCGCGGTGCTTACATATCAGGGCGCCGCCGCTTGGCGTGCGCGTTTGATCGCGGACATCGGCAGCAAGCCGAATGTGAAAAAACTGCTCGACAGTTTCGACGACGATGGGCTCGCCGCGTTGATGACCAACTTGGGTGGCCACTGCATCGCTTCCTTGATGGAGGCATTTGACGGCGCCAATGACGAGCGGCCAACTCTGTTCATTGCGTATACGGTAAAGGGCTACGGGCTGCCGCTTGCAGGGCACAAGGACAATCATTCTGGAATGATGAATCCGGCGCAGATCGAGCGACTGCGGATATCGATGGGCGTTGAAACAGGTCAGGAATGGGCGCCCTTTGCTGGTTTGGGCGGCAATATGGCCACGTCGCTGAAGGATCTTATCGATCAGAGTGTACTCGCGAAGAAGCCGAATGAATCAGCTCCGCTTCCGGTAGCGGTGCCACCGCGTCTGCCCGTACCGCAAGGCGAAATGCAATCGACACAGGCAGCCTTCGGCCACGTATTGCTTGATTTGGCCAAATCTAGTGAAGGGTTAGCGGACCGTATCGTCACGACGGCACCCGACGTGACGCAGACTACCAATCTTGGCGGTTTCGTGAACCAGCGCGGGTTATTTCGCCGGTCTGAGGTGGCCGATTTATTTCGTGATGCGAAAATTCCATCAGCGCAAAAATGGGCAGCACATTCCGCCGGGCAACATATCGAGTTGGGCATAGCCGAGAATAATTTTTTCCTTTTGCTTACGTCGCTCGGCCTTGCCGCCCCACATTTCGGCACGCGCTTGATTCCGATAGGTACGGTTTACGACCCTTTTATCGCCCGTGGTTTAGACGCGCTGAATTACGGTTGTTACTCGGACGCTCGTTTCCTGCTCGTCGGAACGCCTTCGGGGCTGACCTTGGGCCCTGAGGGCGGCGCGCACCAGTCGATCAACACGCCGCTCATCGGTATGGGCCAGCCCGGCCTTGCGTATTTCGAGCCGGCTTACGCCGATGAAGTCGCCTTGTTTATGCGATGGGCGTTCGAGCATTTGCAAAAGCCTGATGGCAGTTCGGTGTATCTGCGATTGAGTACCCGTCAACTGTTGCAAACAGAGCGCAGCAACGATTCTTGGGAGGCCGATGCGTTGAAAGGCGGATATTGGTTGCGCCCACCGGCACCCGGGGCGTTTGCCGCCGTTGCATTTACGGGGGTCGTAGCGCCCGAAGTACTTTCGGCATACGAACAATTGTTAGATGATATTCCGGGTTTGGGTGTATTGAATGTAACGTCACCGGACCTTCTTCACCGCGAATGGTCGGCAAGCAAAGCTGCGCGCTGGACAGGCGAAAACTCCGAAGGCTGTCACGCCGAAAATTTACTGTCCGTGCTTTCGCCGCACGCGGGCATTGTAACGGTGATCGATGGGTCGCCCGGGGCGCTGTCGTGGCTGGGCGGGGTTCGGGGTATGCAGGTAAGTCCGCTCGGTACCGACCGTTTTGGTCAAACCGGGGATCTCCCCGACCTTTATAGCGCATATCGTCTTGATGCAGACGCTATCATCGATGCAATCGCCGAACTTTTTCTTAAAAAATAATTTTGCCGCAGGGTCGACGACAGAAACCGAACCATGCCAGCGAATCTAAGACCCAGCTATACTCTGCCGCCAACGATTTAAGTCGCATAGGTTCCAGGATATTTTGGAATATGGGGCTGTGGCGCACCCAACAGGATTCGAACCTGTGACCTCTGCCTTCGGAGGGCAGCGCTCTATCCAGCTGAGCTATGGGTGCGGACCAAGTTCGGTTAGCAGGCACAGGGCCCCCGCGCCAAGTTTTTTTTGGACGGAAATTATATTTGCGGCGTTGCTCTTCATTTGACGTATGGAACCCAATGGCAGTCCGAATGTTTTCATCGGTGAAATGGGGATAAAGCATGTCGACGAAAATGTTATGTTTGGGCGCAACCCTCTTGGGTGCGACGGTTGGCGGATGCTGGCCAACATCTGAAAAGAGCAGTAGCGATATCAAGGAACACGAAACGTCTGCCTACAACGGAGCTCCCGTCCCTGACGTTGCTTTGGAAATCGCACTTAATCAATTTCCCGGCGGCTATCAGGCACGCTGGGCCCAAAACGCCGTTGGCTGCGCTGAAGATCCGGAGAGCAGCGCCATAAACATGTCGCTGCAGGGTAGGCTTATTAAATTAAACGGGTCCATCGGCACAATGGTACAGGGAAAACGCATGACGTCGAAGACTATGGAGGCCGAATTTGAATTTGTCGGCAACGCTGACAAATCGACCCGGGCCATGGCGTTCGAGCTTAGCGAGGACCGCGCGCAGTTGACGCGCACCGACTTGGCCGATGGAATGCGCACGCAATATGTACGATGCCCAAAGCTAATGGCTGGATAACTGAAAACCGCGATGCTACGGCGGGCGTATGCAAAACCAGTTTGAACTCACCGACGATCAAGTCGCCATCCAAGACATGGCGCGCAAATTCACCGCAGACGCCATTACGCCTTTCGCTGCGGAATGGGACGAAAAGTCGCATTATCCGGTAGATGTGTGGAAGGCAGCCGGCGAACTCGGCTTCGGTGCGATTTATGTTTCCGAAGAATCGGGTGGCACTGGCCTTGGCCGGTTAGAAGCGGCGCTGATCATGGAGGCGATGGCTTACGGTTGCCCCGCCACCAGCGCGTTTATTTCAATCCACAACATGGCGGCATGGATGATCGACTGCTTTGGCAGCGCAGAGCTTAAGGCGCGTTATTTGCCTGACCTTGTGTCGATGCAGAAAATCGCAAGCTATTGTCTGACCGAGCCTGGTAGCGGATCGGATGCTGCGGCGTTGAAAACCAGCGCGCGGCTTGATGGCGAATATTATGTACTGAATGGCACGAAGCAGTTTATTTCCGGCGCAGGCTATAACGACGTCTATGTCGTGATGGTCCGTACAGGCGAAGAGAAGACCAAAGGCGTCACTTGCCTTGTTGTCGACAAGGACACGCCGGGCCTCAGCTTTGGCGCGCCGGAGAAAAAACTTGGCTGGAACGCCTCGCCAACCGCGCAGGTGATTTTCGAAGATTGCCGAGTGCCGGTTGCCAACCGTGTGGGCGCGGAAGGCGACGGTTTCCGCTTTGCCATGATGGGATTGGACGGTGGTCGGCTGAACATTGGCGCCTGTTCGTTGGGCGGCGCGCAGCGCTGTTTGGATGAGGCAATTGCCTACACCAAGGAACGCCAGCAATTCGGCCAGCCAGTGTCCGAATTTCAGAACACGCAGTTCATGCTCGCCGACATGGCGACCGATTTGGAAGCTGCGCGCGCGTTGCTCTACATCGCTGCAGCCAAGGTCACCGCGAACTCACCCGACAAGTCGCGCTTTTCCGCTATGGCCAAGCGCCTGTCGACCGACAGCGGCAGCGAGATTGTGAATCAAGCGCTTCAGCTATTTGGTGGTTATGGTTATTTGCGTGATTATCCCATCGAGCGTTTCTGGCGCGATTTGCGCGTCCACTCCATTCTTGAAGGAACAAATCAGGTCATGCGAATGATTATTGGTCGGGATTTGCTACGCCAATGACCGACGATGTTATAATCCGTGTTGAAGGACATGCCGGTTTCATCAGCCTAAACAGGCCATCGGCGCTCCACGCGCTGACGCTTCCTATGGTGCATGCTATGACGCAGGCGCTGCTTGCTTGGCGCGAAAATGACGCGGTTAAATGCATAGTCATTGACCATGCCGAAGGACGCGGCTTTTGTGCGGGTGGCGACATCGCTTTCTTGCGCGATTCTGCAATGAATGATGGCGGTGAGTCTGGCCGGAAATTTTTCCACGACGAATATCAGCTGAACCATTTGTTGTTCACTTATCCCAAGCCGGTGGTGGCGTTCATGGACGGTATTACGATGGGCGGCGGCGTCGGGCTCAGCCAGCCTGCACGATTCCGGGTGGCGACCGAAAATACCAAATTCGCGATGCCCGAAACAGGCATCGGCCTGTTCCCGGATGTGGGCGGCGGTTGGTATCTGTCGCGGCTTGAAGGCCGTGTTGGGCAGTTTCTTGCACTCACCGGATCGCGAATCGCGGGAGCTGGATGTCTCGCGCTTGGGCTCGCTACCCATTATCTTCCAAGTAGCGCGATTGCCGACGCCAAGGCCCGGATTGTGAGCGAAGATGTCGAGCGCATCGATGGAATATTGGGAACGTTGTCGGAAACTCCGGCGGCTTCCAAGATTGTTGAGACATTATTTCAGATTAACCGTCATTTTGCTTCTGACCGGTTTGAAAACATTCTTGCAAGCCTTGAGGGCGACGAGAGCGAATGGGCGATGCGTGAGCTTGCGACATTGCGCACGAAAAGCCCGCAAACCTGCAAGGTGGCGCTTCGCCAATTGTCGGACAGCCACGCGCTGACGGGCTTTGCCGATAATATGGCCATGGAATATCGCATTGCCAGCCGTGTCATCGTCCGCCCCGATTTCGCCGAGGGCGTGCGCGCAGTCATCGTCGACAAGGACAATGCACCCAAATGGAACCCCGCAACGCCCGAGGACGTGACCGAGGATCTGATCGACGCAATATTCGCGCCCTTGCCGGCGCATGAAGAATGGAAGCCCCTATGACCAGCAGCAGCGCGACGTACGAAACGTTATTGGTTGAGCAGCGCGGCGCGGTGACGCTGATGACGCTCAATCGGCCACAGGCGCTGAATGCGCTGAATAGCCAGGTTTTGGCTGACCTTATCGCGGCCTTTGCTGCATATGATGCCGACGATAGCCAAAGATGCGCGGTCCTGACCGGCAGCGAAAAGGCCTTTGCGGCGGGCGCGGACATTAAGGAAATGTCGTCGCAGTCTTTTGCCGAAATGTATGGTTCAAACTTCTTCGCGGGCTATGACCGCGTAACTGCAACACGCAAGCCTTGGATCGCCGCCGTAAACGGCTTTGCGCTTGGCGGCGGATGCGAACTGGCGATGATGGCAGACTTCATTGTGGCGGGTGACAATGCGAAATTCGGTCAGCCCGAAATCAAACTGGCCGTCACGCCCGGAATGGGCGGATCGCAGCGCCTGACCCGTGCGATTGGCAAAGCCAAAGCGATGGAAATGTGCCTGACTGGCCGGATGATGGACGCTGCCGAAGCCGAGCGTTCAGGACTGGTCGCAATAGTCGTTCCTGCAGCAGAAATGGTCGATGAAGCCATCAAGACCGCCACAGTAATTGCCGGAATGGCTCCCTTGGCAGCGATCGCGTGTAAGGAAATGGTCAATGCCGCATTTGAAACGACTTTGCAGCAAGGCGTCGTGTTCGAGCGCCGCCTGTTCCACGGTTTGTTTGGCAGCGACGATCAGAAAGAGGGCATGGCCGCTTTCGTTGAAAAGCGGCCCGGTAACTGGACGGGAAAATAGGCTTCACGGTTTCGGCATTGTAATCGTTTCGCCATTGTCGTCATCCTGAACTTGTTTCAGGATCTTAATCTCGAGCCTACAGGGGTAGGATCCTGAAACAACTTCAGGATAACGATGTACTAAGCCGAAATTCTTATTTCGTAACAACCTTCTCAACCATCTGAAACTTCCCAAGCCCGCATCCTGCGCCTTCGTAGAGTCGCCCGCCTTGGTCATGCAACACGAGGACGATGTCGACGCTGCATAACTGGTTAAGCGACGTGCGGTACGAAAAGCGGTCCTCGAACTTCAATCCCGGGCAGCTTTGGGGCAGGGCGTTGCGATACGTTTTGCCGCCGACCATTCGGAAATCGATGGTGCTATTGTCGACAACCTTCGTCGATCGTATTTGCGAGATGTTGACGCAGCTTTTCGGTTCGCCAACCGCCCGAACGGGCTCTGGGGCTTTTTTGCTGGTAAATGCTACGGCGCCGCCGCATGATAGCAAGCCAATCGCAGGAATGATTAGCAGCAACTTATGCATCATGCTTCTCCAAAATTATGCATCGGATTTAGCAGCCTCAGTCTGAACTTTTGCTGACTTGATCTTGGGCGCGGGTGTTTTGGGTTTGAAGCGGCACAAGTCGGCGACTGGGCAGCGCCAGCATTCGGGTGTGCGCGCCTTGCAGACATAGCGGCCATGCAAAATCAGCCAATGATGCGCGCCGATGCGGAACGGCTGAGGCGTACTTTTCTCAAGTGCCTTTTCAACCGCAATGACAGTCTTGCCCGGCGCGATGCCAGTGCGGTTACCGACGCGGAAAATATGCGTGTCCACGGCGAAGGTCTCTGCACCAAACGCTGTGTTCATGACCACATTGGCGGTCTTGCGCCCCACGCCGGGCAATGCCTCAAGCGCATCGCGGTCGGCGGGAACTTCGCACGCGTGGTCGCGGACAAGAATCTCGGATAGCGCGATGACGTTCTTTGCCTTATTATTGTACAAACCAATTGTTTTGATATGCGCTTTTAAGCCATCCAGCCCCAGCGCGACCATTTGCGCGGGCGTCTTGACGTCTTCGAACAAAGCCTTCGTCGCCTTGTTCACCCCCACGTCAGTTGATTGTGCCGAGCAGGTAACCGCAACGAGCAACTGGTACGCATTGCCATAAGCCAGCTCGGTTTCCGGGTCGGGATTCGCCTCGGCCAGCCGTCGGTAGAACTCAAAAATATCCGCTTTCTTCAAAGGCCAAGGACCTCCTGCATATTATATCGGCCGGAATTTTGCCGTGTCAGCCAGATTGCAGCCTTCACCGCGCCGCGAGCAAAAATTGCACGACTTTCGGCGCGGTGGACAAGCTCTATGCGTTCGTTGTCGGATGCGAAGATGACCATATGGTCGCCAGCCACGCTGCCGCCGCGCAATGATGCAAAGCCGATATGGCCCGGAGTGCGCGCACCCGTAATCCCGTCCCGGCCATGGTCGCTGTGATCTTTCAAGTCGATAGCGCGGCCCTTTGCGGCAGATTCGCCCAGCAGGAGGGCCGTGCCCGATGGCGCGTCGACCTTGTGCCGGTGGTGCATTTCCAGAATCTCGATGTCCCAATCCTCGCCAAGTTGGCGAGCGGTCTGTTCCACCAACGCGGCAAGCATCGTCACGCCCAAGGACGTATTGCCTGTCTGCAAAACAGGAATATCGCGCGCAGCATCGTCGATGAGGAAATGGTGGCGTTCCTCCAAGCCGGTCGTGCCAATGACGATAGATTTTCCCGCCGCAACGCAGGCGTCGAGATTTGCTTCCACCGCATGCGGGCTAGAAAAATCAACGAGCACATCGGACGCGGCAACCAACGCGGAAAGGTCGCCATCCTTATCGACGCCACCTGCATGTTCATGGTCGGCTGCGACAATGGCATCGACCAAAGCCTGCCCCATGCGCCCTGCGCTGCCAATAATTCCAATTTTCATATGTTTTGCCCTGACGTTGTCCTCGGGTCTTACTATATTAGGGACGTGAGACAAGTTCAGGGTGACGATGAAGGACAGTATGTGAATCAGGAAATCAAAAACATCGTGATCCTGACGGGCGCAGGTGTGAGTGCCGAGAGCGGTATCGACACCTTCCGCAGCGCAGGCGGGATGTGGGAACAGCATAAGGTTGAGGATGTCGCAACCCCTGAGGCCTTTGCCCGCGATCCCGACCTGGTGCTGCGCTTTTACGATATGCGCCGTGAGCGTATTCAGCAGGTCGAGCCAAATGCCGCGCATCATGCGCTCGCGCGGCTGGATGCCGCGTGGTCGGGTAATTTGCTGTTGGTGACACAAAATGTGGACGATCTGCATGAGCGGGCAGGGGCAAAGCGCCTGCTGCATATGCATGGCGAGCATTTGAACGCATGGTGCAGCGCGTGTGATGCACGCCACCCCTGGCGCGAAACATTGATCGACCGGCCAGCCTGTCCAGCGTGCGGGATTTCTGGACAGTTGCGGCCCGACATCGTGTGGTTTGGGGAAATGCCGTACCGGATGGAGGACATCTACCACGCTCTAAACCGTGCGGACCTGTTCGTGAGCATTGGCACATCAGGCGCAGTCTATCCCGCAGCGGGCCTTGTGCGTGAGGCGCGGCAAAAGGGTATCAGGACGTTGGAACTGAACCTTGAAGCCTCGCATGGCACGTCATGGTTTGAAGAATCGCGCCATGGCCCCGCGACAGAAGTGGTGCCTGCGTGGGTGGAGGAGATTCTAGGCGGCTAATGCACCGCAGCTGCTGCAAGCCGGGTCTTTCGGTAGGCGGATCGACCGCATCACTGGAGCCATACCATCAAACAGGTGTAGCTTGGCCTTCTGCGCCTCTCCAAAGCCCGTCAGGGCACGAATAGCCTCCATGGAAGCGAATGATCCCATCAGCCCACACATGGCCCCTAGAACGCCCTGTGTAGCGCAGTCGTCGCAATCATCTGGGTCATGCGCGTCGCCCACAAAGCAGCGATAGCAGGGCGCATCGTCCTGCCATCCAGTAAAGGTGCCGATCTGACCATGAAACCGGCCAATGGCGGCACTCACCAGCGGCACTTTGGCGGCAAGGCACAGATCATTAACGATAAGACGCGTGGCGAAATTATCGCAGCCGTCGATGACCAGATCGACGCCAGTAAGGATGTCTGTTGAGGTGTTGCGGTTAATGCGCTTTTTGTGGCCAATGAATGTGACATCCGGGTTCAGCCGCGCGACGGCGGCGCCAGCGGCATCGACCTTCGCAGTGCCAATGTCGTTTTCGGTGTAAAGAATCTGCCGCTGGAGATTCGACAAAGACACGACGTCATCGTCAACCACGCTGATCGTGCCAACGCCTGCCGCCGCCAGATATTGGATGGCGGGGCAGCCAATGCCGCCAGCACCAATCAGCAACACATGGCTCGACAACAACTTGGACTGACCTGCGCCGCCAATATCGCGGAGCACAATGTGCCGTGCATAACGGTCAAGCTGTTGGTCGCTAAGCGTCATACGCCTGTTGAACCGAAACCCCCAGTGCCGCGCGTGGTTTCGTCAATGGATTCCACCTCGACCACGGCCGCCTTGGTGACCGGAGCCACGACCAGCTGCGCGATCCGGTCGCCTTTGTTGATCATGAAATCATCTTCGCCCAAATTCGCCAATATGACCTTCACTTCGCCGCGATAGTCGCTGTCGATGGTGCCGGGTGTATTGAGGCACGTAATGCCATTTTTCAGCGCAAGGCCGGAGCGCGGGCGGACCTGAACCTCATATCCGTCGGGAATGGCGAAGGCGAAACCCGTTGCAACGGCATGGCGCCTGCCCACGCGCAACGTCATGCTCTCTGCGGCGCAAATATCCATGCCAGCCGCGCCCGATGTCGCATATTGAGGGAGCGGTAGACCAGCGCCATGGTTCAGGCGCTTGACGCGAACTTCAACCTTTTGCGAATTCATCGGCAACCTTCTCCATCAGTTTGCGGGCAATGACATCTTTGGGGCTTTCGGGCCAACTGTCGACGCCGTCTTCGGTAACAATATGAAACGCGTTGTTTTTCCCGCCCATCACGTCGCCGGATACGTCATTGGCTACAATCCAGTCGCAGCCCTTTTTGGTAAGCTTTACCTGCGCATGTTCGACAATCTTCTCGGTTTCGGCAGCAAAGCCAATGAGCAGCTTTGGCCGATGGGTATGCTTGGCAAGGCTTGCAAGGATGTCCGGATTTTCGGTTAATGCGAGTGGGGGAACCGTGCCGCCATCTTTCTTGATCTTCTGGTCCGGCGCTTGTGCAGCGCGCCAATCGGCGACAGCTGCCACCATGATGGCAGCATCGACGGGCAGGGCTTTCTCGACCTCTGCCTGCATCTCAAGCGCGGTCTCGACGTCAATGCGCACGACACCCGGCGGAGTCACCAAATGTACGGGACCAGCTATCAGCGTTACTTCAGCGCCGAGGTCCGCCGCTGCTGCTGCAATGGCAAAACCCTGCCGCCCGGAGGAGCGGTTCGCGATATAACGCACTGGGTCAATTGCCTCGTGCGTCGGGCCAGCGGTCACTAAGACGCGCTTCCCGAATAATGGCCGATGTTCGACTTCGGCAAAGTCGGGTTGCGCCGTGAGCGGTGAGGCGCTGGAAACGGTAGTCGGCGAACGCCCCGATGTTAGCGCTGCATCGAAATCATGCTTCAACATTGCGCAAATCTGCTCGGCGACGGCTGGCGGTTCGGGCAGGCGGCCCGGCCCGAATTCGCCGCACGCCATTGCGCCTTCGTCTGGGTGCATGATATGGACGCCATCGGTACGCAATTGCGCCAAGTTGCGTTGCGTTGCCGGATGGTTCCACATGCGCACATTCATGGCTGGCACCGCAAGCACAGGCTTATCCGTCGCCAACAATATGGTGGTCGCAAGATCGTCGCATATCCCCGCCGCCATTTTCGCGAGGATATTCGCGGTAGCAGGACAAATCACGATCAAGTCCGCCTGACGGCTCAGCTGGATATGCCCAATTTCGCGTTCTTCTTTCAGGTCGAACATATGTCCGTACACCTGATCCTCAGTCATCACCGCCATCGACAAGGGCGTTACAAATTCCGTCGCGCTTGGCGTCATCACAGCACGCACGGCGATGCCCTGTCGTTTGAGCAAGCGCACCAGTTCAAGCGACTTATAAGCCGCTATGCCGCCGGTGACGATGAGAAGGATGCGTTTGGGGGTCATCGCGGCGCTTTTGCCCTTAGAACGCTTTCATGTCCAGTTTGCTTTCGGTCTCAACAATATCGACCCTAAATCTTTGAAGGCTTGCGGCAAAAATGCCCAGCCGAGCAACAATATTGGTGCATTGATTAAGCCCCAATAGAAATTTTCCGGCCGCCCAAGAACCATGAAAATGATGGCATAGCCCGCCAGCAACAATGTCCCGAGGAGCCCAGTCATCGAACGCCATGATACCCATCCAAAACACGCCATGATGATGCCGATATTTGCAATCCAGTCGGGATATGCACGTAAGGGCGACGTCAGCCGCATAGACCGCAAATATCCCTGCCATCCCCCAACGTTCATCCACCCTTGCGATGAGAGATCGTCAGGCCTCACGACCATCGCAACTTGGCTCGCATGGGCAATCATCACGACCCCAAAAAGCACGATTAACGCCACCCAGGCACTGAATTCGCGCCAACGTCGTTCAAACAATGCAAAAGCCGTCATGAGTAAAATGCAAGGCAACACCAGTTCCCGAATCATGAGCGCCGCCCCACCCACAAGGACCGCCCAATACCAACGCGAGGAGCCTCTAAGCGCCACTGCCAGCGCGATGAGAAGCCCTGCCCACACTTCGTGCAGAACGGCCTGTTTTGTGTGAAACACAATCGACGCCCCCGCAGCAATCAACAAAACTCCGGTAATCCGCCGCCCCGAGTCGAAAAATGCACCATTTAAGCGGTGCCAATAGGCCCATAGGGTGATGACGAACAATGATAACAAAAGAGCATAAGATGCGATTGGACCAAGCCACGCCAAGACATATGCAAGCGTCGGAAGCCGGACGGTTACAAATGGCTTGAGTGGATAATTGCCAGCGCGATGTTCTTGCGAAACCACTTGATAATATGGTTCGTCAGCCGCGACGCGCGCAATGATTGTTCTATACAGCAACAAATCATCACCAGCCGCTTGGGTTTTTTCGGCTGTATTGGTCCGGGTCGAAAACTCGCCTGTCGTAAAAAATTGCGGCAGAACAGCGGAGGTTATCGCGAGCAACAAAACGAAGAGCAAAAGTACTGCCTGGGCTCGGCCCAGCAGCGCGAAACGCGATTCAAAGGTCATTTGCGCCAAGTGATGAAAGATGAAGCCGCAAAGTTCCAGACCGCGCCGACAAGAACGCCCGCAAGTCCCGCAATCCACCAACTGCTGTTTTGGCCATTAAGCCAGGTGCCGATGCCGATATTGGCAAAGCCGCCTATGCTGCACACAGCGTAATAGCTCAATATGCCGCGAAGTATCTGCCACCCTCGCAAGCGCCGGTCGTGATAGGTGAAAATGTTATTGAGAAAGAAATTAGCTGTCATGGCGGTCATCGTTGCGACGATCTCGGCGGTAAGAAACGCCGTGCCCAACGCCAACGCGGACCCTAGAACAGATAGATGCACGAAAACGCCTATTCCGCCTACCGCCAAAAAGCTAAGTAGCCGGACAGGCACAAACTGCCCGAGAGTTTTATCCGCAAGGAGAGCAAGATACTCGGCGGCAACCAACGCACCAGCCTTGCTTTCGCCGATCGTGCGTGACCTGAAGACATAAGGAATTTCCGCGATTTTAGGCCGTGTCCGAAGCGATGCCGTGATATCGAGCAATATCTTGAACCCTACGCCCGACAGCCGTGGCACTGCATCCATTAATAGTGACCGCGAAATCGCGAAATAGCCACTCATCGGATCGGTCAAATCAGCGCGCAGGGCCAGCTTGCTTATCTTCGTTGCCCATTGGCTAATCCGCAGACGGCTGGCATTCCAGTCACCGGTGCCGCCGCCTTCTGAATAGCGCGTGCCAACTGCCAAATCGGCTTCGCCTGAAAACACCTTGGCAAATAATGCCGGCAAGATCGCCTCATCATGCTGCATATCTCCGTCAATGACCGCCAGCACCGGTGCTGCGCTGGCGAGCATGCCTTCGACGACCGCGGTAGACAGCCCACGCCGCCCGATGCGGTGCACGATACGCACATTGCGATTTTCGCGGGCTATCTGCCGGACGATATCGGACGTTCCATCGGGTGAATTGTCGTCGACGAAAATGGCTTCCCAACTAATGTCGGCGAGCACCAATTCCAGCCGAGCGAGCAAAAGCGCAACATTAGCGCCCTCATTGTAGGTTGGAATGATAACGGCAAGTTCGAGCGGGCGGCTATCCACCGCAATGCTGCGTTCGATCTGGATCCGGTCTTGCCGCACGCTGTCCCCTGTTCAATCACTTAATTGCCAGGAAGCACTATGCGTTATTTGGTTAAAAAGTGATTTAGGATAAACCCACTGCCCACGTAGTTGCTGCACCTAACGCCCCCGCCAGCGCAGCAACAATCAGATAGCGTCCAGTGTTGCTTAGGCCCTTTCGCTCCCAGATCAGTTGCACAGGTGGAAGCGGTGGCGGTTCAGGTGCTCCGCCTTTACGCGGTAGCTGTTCATCCAAGCGGCGGATGAGGTCAGGGATCATTTGCAGCGTTTCAGCTTGCTTGCGGATGCCATCGGCGAGCATCGCCTCCGGCCCCAACTCGCCACGAATCCAGTCGCGCACATAAGGCGCAGCAACATCCCACATATTGATGCTTGGGTTCAGGGAGGTCGCAATGCCCTCGACCATCACCATCGTTTTTTGCAGAAGCAGCAAATGCGGTTGGGTCTGCATGTCGAAATCGCGGGTGATCGCAAAAAGGCTGTCGAGCATTTGCCCAACCGACAATTCGCTGACTGGCTTGCCGCGCGTTGGTTCGCCCACCGCACGCAGGGCGGTCGCGAATTCGTCGACATTATGATAGCTTGGCACATATTGCGCTTCAAAATGGATTTCGGCCACGCGCTTATAATTGCCTGTCGTCAGGCCGTAGAGAATTTCTGCAAGCCAGAAACGTGCCTGGCGGTTGATGCGTCCCATGATGCCGAAATCGATGGCAACGATTGTCCCGTCTGCACGTACAAACAAATTCCCCTGATGCATGTCGGCGTGGAAAAAACCTTCCGAAATTGCCTGTCGCAAAAAGGTTAGGACAAGCTTTTCAGCCATTTTATTGAGATCGTGGCCAGCGGCCTTTAACGAGACGATATCGGAAATTTTTACGCCGTCCACCCATTCGAGTGTGAGAACGCGGCCAGATGTCCGGTCCCAGTCAATGGTCGGAATCGTATAGCCTTCCACCGCAACCATCGCGTCCTTCAGTTCAGACGCGCTTGCCGCTTCACGCCGCAAATCCAGTTCGCGCAATGTCCAGCGTTTGAGGTTGGCGATAACCAGTTGCGGCCGCAACCGCGCCGCTTCCCCGCCAAGCGCCTCCAAATGCGCTGCCGCCCATTCATAGGTTTCGATGTCACTGGCGAATTGTTCGCGAATGCCGGGGCGAAGCACCTTGATCGCGACGTCCTTGCCTTCGGTCGTGCGCGCACGGTGCACCTGCGCGATGGACGCTGCGCCAACCGGCACTGGGTCGATATATTCAAACAGGGCCGCTGCCGGCTTATTCAGGCTGTTGTCGATCTGCGCATAAACTTGATCGAACGGCGCAGGTGGCAATTGGTCCTGAAGCGTCAGCAGATTATGGACAGCCTCTTCGCCAATGATGTCAGGGCGGGTCGCGAGTGTTTGCCCAAGCTTGATCGCGGCTGGGCCAATGGCGCGAAACGCCCCTGCATAATCCGGCACCTTTGGCTGGATCGTGCCAAAGCGCGCAATGCGGCAAAGGCGCTTGACCTGCGCCGGGGTGTTGCGATCAGCCTCAATGGCACGCAAAGCGCCGTGGCGCGCAAGAATGCGGCCCCATTTGAGCAAGCGGATAATGTGGGTTGCGGGACGAGTCATCTGCGGTGGTGTTAAACCTTCCAGCCGCTGTGAATCGCGACCAGACCGCCCAATATGGGCTCAACCTTGGTTTGCACAAAACCGGCCTCGCCTATCATGCGTTTGAAATTCTGCATGTCGGGAAAGCGACGGATGGACTCGACCAGATATCGGTAGCTGTCTTCGTCACCTGCAATGGCCTTGCCAAGCTTTGGCACGAGCTTGTCGGAGTAGACGTCATAAATCTGCGCCAATCCAGGCCATTCGACGGTCGAAAATTCAAGGCAGAAGAAGCGGCCGCCATAACGCAAGACACGGTGCGCCTCACGCAAGGCCTTTGGAATGTCAGTGACGTTGCGAATGCCGAAAGCAATCGTGTAGGCGTCAAAATGCGCATCGGGGAAGGTAAGCGTCTCTGCATTTTGCGCAGACCAGATGAGGCTGTCGATGCCGCGCTTCATCGCGCGTTCCATACCGACATCCAACATGTCTTCGTTAATGTCGGATACGGTGACCTGCGCGCCCGATTTTTCCATACGGAACGCAATGTCGCCCGTGCCGCCCGCCATATCGAGGATATCCTCTCCAGCGCGGGGTTTTACGCGGCGCACAAAGGTATCTTTCCACAAACGGTGCATGCCGCCTGACATCGCGTCGTTCATGATGTCATATTTGCGTGCGACGTTGGAAAAGACGTCGCCAACGCGCTGCGTCTTTTCTTCGGGGCTAACTTCCTCATAGCCAAAGGATACGGTGTCGTTCATCCTGCTGCCTCTAGCGGATTGTTGCGCCAGCCGCAAAGGCTGTTAGGTGCAAAATTATATGCCCGAATTACCTGAAGTGGAAACAACTGTCTCCGGCCTGCGGTCGGTCCTGGAAGGCGAGGTCATTGCCCGCGCTGAACCGCGACGGGCTGACCTGCGCTGGCCAATTCCGGCCGATTTGCGCCAGCGTTTGACAGGCGCGCGGATAGAAATGTTGGGTCGGCGGGCCAAATATGGTTTGATCTATACCGACCGGCAGGACGTGATGATATTTCACTTAGGGATGTCGGGCCGTTGGCGCATCGATCCTGTGGAAATTGAGAAGCACGACCATTTCATCTTGGAAACCGCAAATGGCCGGGT
>Ga0136636_10000506_pt1 | contig 19915 bp, 21 predicted proteins | sample AntDrymUQ8522106_2_FD_104653 | JGI IMG/M metagenome (GOLD analysis project Ga0136636, IMG submission 104653) | Polar desert sand microbial communities from Dry Valleys, Antarctica - metaG UQ852 (21.06) | ecosystem: Environmental > Terrestrial > Soil > Desert | place: Antarctica: Dry Valley... | reverse complement strand
TTTAACCAAAGGCAGAAGGGGTTTTGTAGAATGCAAAAAGGTGTACCGAATGATCGATACACCTTTTTGAAGATAGTTTAAGGACTTCTTCTACCACTTATAAACAATCGAATTGATATTCATTCCTGCACCAACCGAAGCCAAAATAATGTGATCGCCGGGGTTTATGGTTTGTCCTTCCATTCGGCCTTTCAGGATGGAATCAAGTAAGGTTAGCACCGTTGCTGTAGATGAATTGCCGAGCTTTTCGATGCTCATAGGCATAATTCCTTCCGGAATTTGCTTCTCGTTGTACAATTTGAATACATTTTTCAAGATCACTTCATCCATCTTTTCATTGGCCTGATGAATCAAAACCTTTTTAATGTCACCCAAGTGCAATCCCGCCTTGTCAATGCTATCCTTCACCACTCCTGGAACATTCGTTATGGCATAAACATACAGTTTGTGGCCCGACATTTTTATAAACTGGTCGTTCCCTACAAATTCAGGATTAAACGATTTTCCATTGGTCAATAAATTCCAGTAATGAACTGAATCGGAGCGCGTTGAATGAGATATTATTCCAGTTGGCTCATCGCTTTCAAAAGCTTCAACGATGGTAGCACCTGCCCCATCAGCATAAATCATCGTATCACGGTCGTGTGGATCCGAAATCCGCGACAACACATCGGTTCCAATAACCAAACCTTTTTGTGACATTCCGCTTTTGATATAAGCATCAGCGAGTATCATTCCCTGTGTCCAGCCCGGGCATCCTGAAATGACATCGTGACAAAAGCAGGCCGGATTTAAAATACCTAACTTTGCTTTCACACGGTTGGCCAAACTTGGCAATATATCCACGCGGGTTGACGTCGGATCGACATCACCAAAATTGTGTGCGACAATAATAAAATCAAGCGTTTCAGGATCGATATCACCAGAAATAATCGCATCCTGGGCGGCATGTGTAGCCATATCCGAATTGTTCATCTCGTCGCTGATGTACCGACGTTCGCTAATGTTGGTTATTTCCTTAAATTTCTGAATAATCTCAGCATTACTTTTTTCAAGTGGTTGTTGCGAACAGTGATCAAAAAACGTAAAATCGTTGAAATAATCATTTGCAATTGTACGAACAGGAATAAAACTTCCTGTGCCTATAATCTTGGTATAAACGCGCTTTGTCATAATTAATTTTTCAGTGGCCGCGTGGGCCTTGATAATTATATTGCTTTAAATGGAATTCGTTGCCATCGAATACTCCGTATGAAAAATAATGAATCCAGTCGCCCAAATTGATGTACCGGCTATGTTCGCCAATGGGTTTGTTAATCATTACATGCCGATGTCCGAAAATGAAGTAATCAAACATTTCTTCGCGTAAAACCGATTCTGCAAAAATATACATTCCTTCGTTAATTGTACCTTTAAAATCTTCGCCATCTATTCCTTTTGATACCCTCGAATGTTTCGACCAGTTATGACCAAAAGAAAGCGCAAAGTTCGGATGAATCCGGGCAAACATCCACTGTAAAATTTTGCTGGTAAACATTTTTTTCAGGAAGAGATACCCTTTATCCGATTGGTCGAGGCCATCCCCGTGAGCCAGATAAAATTTCTTTCCTGAAAATTCAGTGTTAAATTCGTTGCGGTGCAAGGTCATTCCCAATTCATTAGGAAGATAATCGAAAACCCAGACATCGTGATTGCCTGTAAAGAAGTGAACTTCAACTCCGGAGTCTGCTATTTCGGCAATTTTGCCCAGTGTGCGTGTGAATCCCCGGGGGACAACAGTTTTGTATTCGAACCAAAAATCAAAAATATCACCCATCAGAAAAAGGTGCGAGGCATCATCCTTAATCTCATTCAGCCAACTTACAAATGCAAGTTCACGTTCTTTGTTGTTTTTTAATGCCGGTGCACCCAAATGAACGTCGGACACGAAATATACTTTTTTGTCTTGATTTTTCAAAACGCGGAATGATTGGTTCGAAAAAATTTGCCCGCAAATATAGAGCTAAAAATAAAACCACAAAATTAAGGTTTATAGCATAGCGATTTGCAACTTTTAGTGCAAATAAATATTACTTGGTTAGTTTAGAAACAGCCTGATCGAGAGCTGGCCCCAGTAAATCCCTTGCAACAACACGTCTTTCACTATCAAGAACATAATTCGATGGAATATTTTGCACATTGTAGGCATTCAACGCTTTATTACTGCCTTTCATATCGCCAACGTTTATCCAGCTCAATCCATCCTGCTCAATGGCAGTTATCCAGGCTTCGCGGTTGTCGTCAATACTTACCTGATAAATTTCGAGCCCTTTTGATTTATATTTCCGGTAAAGCTCCACCAATGCCTGGTTCTGAAAACGCGAATCGCGATTGAGCGCCGACCAGAATTGAATCAGAACAACTTTCGAAGAAATTGATGAAAGTGCAATATCGCGTCCATTGACGTTGGGCAGCGAAATGTCAGGCGAGTTATCACCATTTTCGGCGATAAACTGCTTGATTTTATCACTTTTTTCCTGAGACATCAATCGTTGAGTATTGGCATAAAGCGCTTTTACATGCTCCGATTTAGGGAACATCGTATTCAGTGCAGTAGCGGCTACTTTTAGTGATTGCAAATCCTGAATGACATAATTTGAATCATCAAATTTCTGGTATAAAGCCAGAACCGATGACAATGAAAACGGATTTTTCTGTATAAATTCGGTTGAATATCTGATTTGTATCTGCTTAATTACCGCCAATTCCTGATCCCACTTAATCTTTTGGACACTGTAATCTTCATGCATCCTGAAAGCATCGATCCGGCTGCGTATCGAATCCAGTTTATGCTTTGTCCGTGCCAGCTTATTATTTAATTCCTGAACCAACAGCGAACCCGGCGAACCCCCTACAATATAATCGCGCGAAAAATTTGCGGCATCGCCGGATACCGTAATATGCTCAGTGGTATCTACCAGTAAGGTTACAAAATTTCGTCCGTTGAGCCGGAGAAGATAGAAATTCGGATAATCAATCTTACCCTGAAATTCGAACGAACCGTCTTTTCCCAGCTTCACCGAATCGACAGGCATGCTTGACGAAACTTTTAATTCATCCAAAAAAAGGTATTTTCCTTCCGAATTGGTTATTTTACCACGAATAACAAATCCATCTTGCTTGGTGCATGAAGTAATAACTACCAGCAGAATGAGTATTGCTGAAAATATATTTTTCGTCATCAGATTTTATTTGAACAATAAAGGGCATAAAAATAATAATTTAGCTTTCATAAACCGACTTGAATCTCAAGTTTTGAAACATACCTTCTGTTTTGATATTTTTTAGTTCGCGCTTACCGGTCGAAATGATTAATTTTGAACCCAAATTCAAACATTTATTGCTGTGAAGATACACCGTGACCTGAATAGTTTTCATGCCAAGAACCCGGTTTTAACCATTGGAACCTTTGATGGCGTCCATTTGGGACACCGGAAAATTATTGACCGGATCAACGAATTGGCGACACAGGTTCGGGGTGAATCTGTAATTTTTACATTCGACCCTCATCCACGTAAGGTTATTGCTCCCAACGAAACCAGTTTGCGTTTACTGACCACGTTGAATGAAAAAATTGAGTTGTTTGAACAATCGGGCATCGATCATCTGATTATTTATCCGTTTACACCAGAATTTGCACAATTGAACTACAGCGAGTTTGTCGAACAGATTCTGGTTGAACAAATACACACTCATTATCTGGTGGTTGGATACGATCATAAATTTGGAAAAAACCGGCAGGGTGATTTTGAATTCCTGAAAAACTGCGCCGACCGTTTTGGATTCAACATTGAGAAGCTCGATGTTTTATTGCTGAACGAATCGAATGTGAGTTCGACAAAAATACGCGAGGCCATTCAGCATGGCGACTTTGAAACAGCCAATAATTTTCTGGGATACCCGTTTACTTTGCACGGAACTGTTGTTGAAGGTCAAAAACTGGGGAGAAAAATTCAATTTCCAACTGCGAACATTGAGGCTTCTAATCCGGATAAAATTATTCCCGGATACGGAGTTTATGCCGTTCAGGTGAAAGTCATGGGAAAAATCCATCAGGGGATGCTGAATATTGGCAGCCGCCCCACCGTGAATAATAACGCTGATCACCGAAGCGTTGAAGTAAATATATTTGACTTCGAATCGAATATTTATGGAGAATTTATCGAGATTATCTTCTTCAGGAAACTTCGGGAAGAACAAAAATTTTCGTCGATCGACGAATTGAAAGGGCAACTCGCTAAAGACAAAATAAACACCTTGAATTATTTCCAGAACAGGCTGTAATTTCAAAGTTAGTAGCTTGTAATTTCATAGTAGACGGTAGCTTGAAAACGACAAAAAAGATACCTTGAAGTATTTTCAGAATTTTCAGGGTCAGAATTAAAACAAATCGCCTTGTTTAACTGTTCAGTATTAAGATTAAACAAATATTTTAAATTGATTTGATTATCTTTGCACACAATTAATAAATTTCAAAAATGACAACAATAACACTAGAACAATTGGCAAACAAAGTTGCAGATATTTCGTTGGCAGATTTCGGACGAAAAGAAATCGAAACATTTTCTACGGAAATTTTGTCTATTTAGATTGAATTTAATAAAATCGCAAAAACATTATGAATCAGGTATTAGAAAATATATTAACAAAATACTTAGCCAGTCAACCAATAGAAAAGGCATGGATATTTGGTTCTTATGCTCGTTCCGAAGAAAAGAAAAACAGTGATGTTGATATTTTAGTAAATTTTAGCCCAAATGCTAAAATGACATTATTCAAATACATTCATATTATCAACGATTTACAAACATTGACAGGAAAAAGAATTGATTTGGTTGAGAATGGTCAACTAAAACAATTTGCTCAAGATAGTGCCGAAAAGGAGAAAATCTTAATTTATGAGAGAAAAGCCGAAAGATAAGGAGAGACTTTATCATATAATTGAAGCAATTGATAATATTCACGAATTTATTGATTCTAAGTCATTTGAAATATTTAGAAATGACAAAATGTTACGATTCGCTGTCATTAAAAACCTTGAAATTGTTGGAGAGGCAGTCTATTTATTGACCAAAGACTTTAAGACACATCATGATTGTATTGAATGGATTGATATAATTGGAATGCGCCATGTTTTAGTTCATGGATATTATCAAATAAAAGACGAGATTATTTGGGCAACGATTGAAACTGAGCTTCACCCTTTAAGAGATAAAATATCGGAATTAATATTAAATTTTTAGAAATGACAACAAAAACATTGGAACAACTCGTTTACAAAGTAGCAGATATTTCTCTGGCCGAATTTGGTCGGAAAGAGATAGAAATTGCAGAGAAAGAAATGCCGGGATTGATGGCTATCCGAAAAAAATATGCCGCTGAAAAACCATTGAAAAGTGCCAGAATAATGGGATCTCTGCATATGACCATTCAAACTGCGGTATTGATTGAAACATTGGTTGAACTTGGAGCCGAAGTACGTTGGGCAAGTTGCAACATTTTCAGCACTCAGGACCATGCTGCAGCTGCCATTGCAGCTGCCGGTATTCCGGTATTTGCATGGAAAGGCGAATCATTGGCCGAATACTGGTGGTGTACCGAACGTGCACTCGATTTTGGAAATGGCTTAGGACCAACTCTGATTGTTGATGATGGTGGCGATGCGACCATGATGATACACATTGGATGTGAAGCAGAAAAAAATCCTTCCATTCTGGATAAATCTGTTGAAGCTGAAGACGAACGCGAACTCTTCAAAGCATTAAAAGAAGTTCTGGCTTTCGATCCGCAACGCTGGACGCGTCAGGTGCCATATATTAAAGGAGTTTCAGAAGAAACAACTACCGGAGTGCACCGTTTGTACCAGATGATGAATGAAGGGAAATTATTGTTCCCTGCTTTCAATGTTAACGACTCGGTAACCAAATCAAAATTCGACAATCTTTACGGATGCCGCGAATCATTGGCCGATGGCATCAAACGTGCCACTGATGTGATGATTGCCGGAAAAGTAGTGATTGTTGCCGGTTACGGAGATGTTGGTAAAGGTTGTGCTCATTCTATGCGCAGCTACGGAGCCCGTGTAATTGTAACCGAAATCGATCCGATTTGTGCGCTTCAGGCCGCCATGGAAGGTTTTGAAGTTAAAACGATGGAAGATGTAATTTCAGAAGGAAATATATTTGTAACTACAACCGGAAACAAAGACATTATTACCGGAGAACACATGGCTGGTATGAGAGATCAGGCCATTATATGCAACATTGGTCATTTCGATAACGAGATTCAGGTTGTACGTTTGGAAGCATGGCCTGGAATCCACAAAATCAACATTAAACCTCAGGTTGATAAATATACTTATGCTGATGGTCATTCGATCTTCCTGCTTGCAGAAGGCCGCCTGGTTAATTTAGGTTGTGCTACCGGACATCCATCGTTTGTAATGTCGAACTCATTTACCAATCAGACTTTGGCCCAAATTGAGCTTTGGAAAAAAGACTATGATGTCAATGTATATCGTTTGCCAAAATATCTGGATGAAGAAGTTGCCCGCCTACATTTGGAACAACTGGGCGTAAAACTTACTGTTTTAACTCCTGATCAGGCCAATTATTTGGGAATTGCTGCTGAAGGCCCCTATAAACCTGAACATTACAGGTATTAATAATAGGAAAAAGTCAATAGAAAAAAGGAAAGGAGAGTTATCCTGAACTTTGTAAAATAAGAAAAGGAGCTGATTGAGCTCCTTTTCTTATTTCTGAATAATTGGATAATTTTACGGCTCATAAAAAATCAGTATTTATGAGCCTCAGTCTAATTCTTTATTACAATCAGCCCTCCGGTGTAATACGTATGATACTGTTTTAGTGGCTCAGCTGATGGCCCTGATATAGCACTTCCATCACCACCAAAAAGGATGTATTGCGATTTGCATTCGGGGCAGGTAGCTGTGCCTGAACCATCGGAAACAACATGTATGTCCTGCAACATTTCATAGGTGCACGTGGCATCGAATGCCAGAAATTGAATTGAACCATCTACTGAAATATCACGAAAAATAATAATTCCACCGTAACCAATGTTGGGAATATAAAATGATCCTCCCTCAATATTAAGTTCTATGATATTGGTTGGATTTAGCGTAAAACTAACTGGAACATAGGGCACCGATGAGGTATATTCATCCTTGCATCCATTCATCCCGATGGCTATGAAAATTAAAACAAAAAATGCTTTGATGACATTTCGCGAAAACTGAACCATTTTAACTATCTTTAATGCTTTAAAGAACAAAGGAAAGCACAAATTATTTTATTCGGAGATTAAATCATTCAAAAATGGAAGATTATATTTTTTTACTCATAGCTGTTGCCCTTTCCATTTTCGGTGCGATCAATCAGAACAAGAAAAAGAAAGCTGCCGAAGATCCTCTTTCTGAAAAGAAAAGCAACGCAAGGAATTTTTTCATGGATCAGTTGCTTGGTCAGGATTTTTTAGCCGAACCTATCGCTTTAGTTAAGCCACAGGTGGTGGCAAAACCGAAGCTAAAAAAAGAACTTTTGGTGAATCCAATGCCTTTGCAACCAACAGGACTTTATCATCCCAGATTCGTTAGTACGCTTCCTGACCGGTCGAAAAAACCGCTTCAGCCAAGCCTGAGAAAAACAACAATTGAACCCGCTGAACCAGAGTCTGATCTTGATGATTCGCAAGGTTATTTAGAAGATTTTTCGTTGCGCAAAGCATTTGTTTATTCCGAAATTTTGCAGCGAAAATATTGATCGATTGTTTTATAAAACATACCAATTCGTAAAGATTAAAAATTTTATATAAGTTTGTATCACGAAAGAGTTCCGCAATGGGCGGAATTCTTTTTTGTTTTAATATAGTATTTATAAAAAGGAGAAAACCATGGGAACGGTTACTTATATTACTGAAGAAGGACTTCGGAAAATGAAAGAAGAGTTGGATCGCATGACTAAGGTTGAGCGTCCATCCATATCAAAAGCAATTGGAGAAGCCATCGAAAAAGGTGATATCTCGGAAAATGCCGAATACGATGCGGCTAAAGATGCACAAGGTATGCTTGAAGCAAAGATTGCGGTATTGAGCAGTAAGATAGCTTCAGCGCGGATTATTGATGAGACAAAGATCGATATCTCATCGGTACAGATGCTCAATAAGGTGACCATTCGCAACAAAACGAATAATGCCACCATGCAATATATCATTGTATCGGAACCGGAAGCAGACCTGAAAGTTGGAAAAATATCTATTCAGACACCAATAGCTAAAGGTCTGATGGGAAAAAAACTGGGCGATGTTGTCGAGATTCAGGTACCTTCAGGCAAAATGCAGTTCGAGATTATTGATATTGCAATGTAATACCATCAAGAGTTATGGCAAGCATCTTTACCAAAATTGTAAACGGAGAAATACCAGCATGGAAAGTGTCCGAGGATGAAAATTTCTTTGCATTTCTCGATATTTTCCCGGTAGCCAAAGGACACACGCTTGTTATTCCAAAAAAGGAAGTTGATTATCTGTTCGATCTGGATGATGAAACTTACGTTGGACTTCAATTGTTTGCCAAAAAAGTAGCTCTCGGGATAAAGAAAGCCATTCCATGCAAAAAAGTCGGAGTGATGGTTTTGGGTCTTGAAGTACCTCACGCCCACATTCATCTGGTGCCTATGCAATCGGAAGCTGATCTGCTGAACTTTTCCAAAAAACTATCCTTTTCACAGGAAGAAATGGCCAAAATTACTGCGGACATTGCGAAGGAATGTTTATAGTATTCAATGATCAGTCGCAGTTTTCAGAGGTTAAGAGTGTTACTGAGACTGACAACCGCGCCTGATTACTATTTCTTCACCTTATCCGGATTCTTCTTAACAAAATCGCTCCAACTTTTTATACCTGATTTCCCCACCGGATTTTTCATCTGAAGATAATGGCAAACTGCAACAGCAACAGCATCAGTAGCATCCAATTCCTTCGGAAGTTCTGTCATACTGAACATGTTTTTCAGAAAAAAGGCGACCTGCTCTTTGGCTGCGCGTCCCATGCCGGTTATCGATTGTTTTACCTTCAGCGGGGCATATTCAAAAACCGGAATATTCTTACTCAGAGCAAGTCCTAAAACCACGCCCTGAGCGCGTCCCAGTTTCAGCATAGCCTGAATATCCTTTCCGTAAAATTGTGATTCTATGGCCAGTTCATCAGGTTTCAGTTCATTCAGGAGTGAGTCTGACCGATCAAAAATATGCCTGAGTTTTTGGTAATGATCGGCAAATCCGGTGGTTTTGATAACCCCAACTTGTAAAATGCGTGGTTTGTTATCCACAATTTCGATCAATCCGTAACCCATCACATTGGTTCCGGGGTCAATCCCAAGTATTTTAACCGGCTTTTTGTCCATCAGAATTTGTAGCTATTTGTTTGCTGAAGGTTCAAAGTTAATGTTTCTGGTGAAACCAAATTCCTGAAATGATGAATACAATTCAGATAATTGTAATCGCTTTCTCTTTAATATTCCTTTCAATCCTCATCTATCTAAAAAACAAAAAAAATACAACTTCAGCAATCCCCCCAACATCGATGATTAGTATTTTCTTCTTTTCATTGATTGTTTTTAGTTGTATTTTAATTCCTTCCAAGGTGGTGAGAGCCGATACGTTTATGGTGGGGATGTACAATCCAGTTAAAAGTACTATAACTGTCAATATTAATAAGACTAATTATCAAAAAGGAGAAATAATTACCGTAACTGGTAAAATCGCATATCCATATGTAGGTGGGACACCTGGAATACCAACTTATGATTTTAAAGCAAAGGTTGGAACATCTACTAAAACATTCCCTGGTTTTCCAACTTATTATCTTAATACTCTTCAGACATTATCTTTCATAGCACCTAGTACTCCTGGTAGCTATAATATAGATTATTCTGTAGATATGTATTGTGATCCCGGAGCGAGATTTGATGCAAATGTGGGTTATTGTTATAATCCATCAAAAGACGTGACAAGATCAAATGATCAAGGTAATTTTGGGACTGGGGTTAGAACATTGGATTGTACTTTTTCACCAGACCACTGGCAATCAGGGGATCAATTGTATATTAGGGGGGATCACTGTGGTGGTAGTGCGACATATTATCCTATACTTGAACATAGGTATAATTCTTCTATAAAAGATTTTTATTTCAATAAAATGGTTACGGATTTTAATGCCAGTAAAGAAAATTGTCGTCATCCAGCTCTGACTCCAAAACCAGAGAATTCTTTATTCGCATCTCATGTAAATGGTACAAATACTATTAAATTAAGATCTCAGTATGCGGACAACCTTTATTGTTTTGATGGGCCCACAAAGGCCTACCCAGATAAAAATAATTACACACATGACACATCATTCACAGTAAAACCAGATCCAACTGTGACGGTAAAAGTGAATGGAGTTCCGTCAGCAACAGATATTTCTTATAATGGTGATGCGGCAGTAACATGGAATTCAACAGGTGTCACAAGTTGTACTTGTAGTTGTGAGGATTCTTTTGGTACTAAGATAAATTGTGGAAATACAGGAGTAAAAACTTGTGGAACTGGATTTGGAGGTACATCTCAAAGTCCTATTAAATCTACCCCAGTTAAAATTCAAGGAGTGACGGCTGATACCGTATTTAGAGTTCATTGTGATTAAAGTAATCTTTTATTTAGGAAATAAAAATGCCACTGTTAATCTCTTAACAGTGGTGTTTTTTTTATTTAGCAAAAGCTTTAGATGTAGTAATAAAGGTTCCATTATCCGTTGAACAAACAATAGTTGAATCGGTAAGTGTATACTGATATCTCGCACTTCCAATTTTGATAGAATCTTTTGTTAATACATGATTATCCAACTTATGCTTTATATTATCTAGAGGGTCAACCCAGAAAGTTGTTCCATCGATATTATAGTAAGTCTGTATCCTTAATTGTTCTTCATCAAGAATATAATAATGCCAAATACCATTATAGAAGTTTTTCATCTCAATTAAGACGTAGTACTTGGAACAAAATTTTTCTCTAATGAGATCCATTTCAGTTGGAACAGGTTTAGTAACAATATCAATAGTAACAGACTTGGTTAATATTTTCCCATCTATACCTTTGAATTCAAAAGTAAAGGTGGTGTCTTTTACCAGAGAAGTTGTACTTTCAGACCCGCTCGTGGACGAAAGTGGAATTCCATTTTTGGTGACAGATGCCACGTTTATAGAACTCCAGTACAATATCGTTGAATTGCCGTATTGTACGGTCGAAGGTAAGGCATAAGCCTCAACAACAGGCGCAGGTGAAACTAATATCAGAACAGTTTTTTCTGTTAACTGTCCATCAACACCCTTGAAATTGAGTGTTACAGAGGTGTTTTTAAACAAGTTAGACAATTCTTTCGACCCGCTCGTGGCCGAAAGTGGAATTCCATCTTTTGTAACCGAGGTCACATTGGTAGATTTCCAGTACAATGTTGTGTTTCCACCGTAAGAAACAGCGGAAGGTAAGGCGTAAGCCTCAATGATAGCAACAGGTATAGGCGCAGGTTCTTCCTTGCACGCAAATATAGTAAGGAGGAAGATGCTGAAAATGAAGGCTTTTTGTTTCATGTGTTTGGCTTTTTTTTCAAAGTTATGTCTTTCTTGGAAATAAACCAATTTTTTTTTCAATCACCAGCCACATTTGCAGGTTGTATCATGGAAATCGCCTTTAAAAATTGTTTTAACCTGCCCTTGCAGCTCGTACCCATTTTTGTCACTTCAGATTCCCGAGGCGGTGTCGTCGGGCTGAATTAAACTGGGCTTTCAGCCCGAAGACGCAATGAAAGTGCAGGTTATTCTAGTTCAATGCAACGCGTTAGGTAGAAGATATTGAAACTTAAACTGAATCGCCCTCGGCAACTTAGTATTTTTGAGAAAAAAATGCAAGGTAATTTTAAAAGAGATTTCCTAATGGATTGAATATGTTAATCAGATCCCTAAAAATCAATGAATTTCGCTGTTTACCGAAGCGTTTTAACTCTTTGTCAATTCTTTTGCTGATACCAGATTCCGGAAATAATAAATATCAATCCGATAAATGTGGTGAAATAGATCGTTTCACCCAGAATAAAATGGATAAACACCAGCGACAAAAAAGGAGAGAGAAAAATCAGGTTGCCGGTTTTGGCATTGTTCTCGCTCAGTTGCATGGCCTTCATCCATAAAATATAGGTAATTCCGAGCTCAAACAAACCAATATAAATGGCTGCCGATAATCCATGTGCATTTGGCCATCTGAAATCAGTAAAAAGAAAAGCCGCTATCAACAAATAAAGAATACCGAAAATGAAATTCCAGAACAGTTTGAAAATTTCGTCTCGCTTGTCGAGCACACTTAAAATCCAGAAGAGTGCCCAAATGATACTGCTGCCAACGGCCAGCATGGCGCCCGTTAAATTCGTATTTCCTAATCCGGAGAAGCTTCCCTGCGATGAAATAAATACCACGCCAACAAAACTGATGAGAATCGCCACAATATTCCGGACCGTAATTTTTTGTTTCAGTAAAGGAGCCGAAAGCAAGGCCAGTGTAATGGGCCACACCATATTTAGGGGCTGTGCCACCTGAGCAGGCAAAAGATTGTACGCTTGAAAAAGAATAAGGTAGTAACCAAACGGATTTAATAATCCAAGCAGAGCCGACTTTCCTAATCCTGACCAGGAAACGACAAACAAATCGCGGACTTTGCCCTGAAATACGATAACTACAAAAAAAGTAATCAATGAAAAAATCGAAGCGGTTAAAATCAGATAAAGTGGAGAAAGTGTCTGTAAACCAATCTTAAACGCGGTAGCAACTGTCGACCAAAGGAGAACAGATAAAAGCGCGTAAATGTTTGATTTGGATATTTGCTTCATGCTTATACTATCAGGGCTTTAGCCCTTCACCTTCCTTGATAACTGGCAATTCAGTCTTGTTTTCCGATTCCTGCATTTTTCGGTACTCTTCGCGCGAATCGACCACATAAACACTTGCGGGGTAATCAGTCAGCATTTTTTTGTAGAGCTGCATGGCATCATCTTTTCGATTCAGTTTATTCTTGTAGATGCCCGCTAAACGAAACAGAGCATCATCGGCCAGCATCTCCCAACTTTGATCTTTTACAATTGATTCGAGCAAAACAGCAGCTTCGTCATATTTGCCTTGTTTCTGAAGTATTCCGGCTTTCCTGAAATTCACGTCATCGATGAGCGAATTAAATTCATACAGTTTGCTGATTGAATCGAGCGATGCCAATGCTTCAGGAAAATTATTGCGAAACAAATGCAGATCGGCTCGTGCAAACATCTGCAAAGGCACCGCGATGCTACTGTCAGTCTCCATATTTTCGCTGATAAAAAGCGACAAATCCATGGCATCGTTGGCAATCAGCTTCGAAGTACTGGCCCGTAAAACATCCAATTGCGCTTTTGCCCATTTGAAATTACCCATGTAATAACCCAGCTTCGCACGTTTGAGCTTCAGTTCATCACCCAATTGCGTGCTTTTGTCGTTTTCAATGGCCTGAGAATAGCTGAGCACCGCTTCCCACAAATCGCCCGAATAAACATACACATCCGACAACTCTGCCTTTAAAACCGATATTTGCTGAAGATTGATTCCTGAGATCGCCAATCCATCGGTTAAAACCTGAATCGCTTCGGCTGGCTGTTTCAGATAGAAAGCCAATAAGTGAGCATATTCGGTAATCAAACCCGAAGTTTCGGCAGTAATCCCCAAAATGGCGAATGTTTGCGTAAATTGTTCTTTTAGTCCGGTGGCGCGGGTAATGTCAAGAACATCATCTTCCTCAAAACGATCGTACTGCATTTGCACACGTTGCCGACTGGCCAAACTGTAATACTCAGCCTTCTTTCCTTTATTAGTCAGGTAATCGTATGCTTTCTGAGCCTCGTCATAATTTTTATTCGACGCTGCTACATTCGCCAAAGTGAAAATATTGGCATCTTCCGATCCGGTACGTTTATCCAACGAAATAGACTGGCGGATAGCTGCAGTGAAATTTTTATCCTGAATAAATAACCAAATCAGGAGCCGATTGTATAAGATCTGCCCTGGATCATCCTGAATTCGTTTCAGAATATAGTTCTTCAATTGCCGGCTGATTTCATGATCGTTATCAATCGATAAAACAGATTGAAGATTGCTCTTGACGATTTCGAGGTTGCTGTCTTTTTGTTTGATCCATTCCAGATATTCCTTCATCATCAGATCGTAGTTGCGCATGTAATAGTAAATCCGCGCCAATTCGTAATTATAGAGTCCCGGATTTTGACTGGTTCGACCTTTGATGTATACTTTTTCGGCATATTCAAATTCGCGGCGGTTAATCAGCTGGTTTGCCAACGTGGGGTAAGCTGCCGGATTATTTGAAATCGCTCCAATGGCCTTTTCATAGTTCTTTGCTGACTCAGCATCTTGTCCCATCGCTTTTTTCAGGAAACCCATCTGAACATACCAATAGGTATCGGAAGAACTGCCACGCAATCCTTTTCGAATTTCTTTCTCCGCCTTTTCATAATCAGGAATACCCAATAAACAATCGAGATAAATATTAAAATAACCTTCAGCTTTGGTGCTCGAATACAATTGCTCATACAATTCGGCTGCCTTCCCAAACTCTTTGTTCTGGTAATATTGGCTGGCCAAAATCGACAAATTTTGCAGGTCAGTATTTTGCCCCAATGCGAAGATCGGAGTCAGCAGAAATATGATCCAAAGAAAGTTCTTCATGAACCCATTTTAAATTGAAGTACAAAAATAACAAACCAAAGCGTTTACGGAGGCAGTGAAATCGCTTTTAATATTTTTTGTTGACGATATTGCTGTATTAGCCTTTCCTCAGAGGAAATGCATATTCCAAATCCATATTTGTGGGATATGGTAATGTTGTGTTTAGCCCGGTATGGGCGGCATATTGGTAGCCCAGGGCAATCCCGATTTATCGGTAGTCGCCCTGGGTTTGAGAGCGAATCAAGGAATCGTCCGCGATAGATTGATCAAAAAAGAGAAATTCAGATTCCGGACGAAAGATGGCTTCTCAGGGCAAAAACAAAACATCAAACTTTTATACGCGATTTCGATGGCATTCTCTTTCCATTAATTGAATGAGCAATTTTTTACTAATTTTGGACAAAATAAAAAAGTACATGGTAGCTGATTTAATGTTTACAGCCGAAAAAGCATGGTACGAAAATGGAATGATTTGTATGATTCTATCAGATAAAAAGGAAGTTCAATTTCCTGTATATCTGAATGAGAAACTAAGAAATGCCACCGAGTAAAAAATTACCAATATTGAAATTACTTGTGGGGGAACCGGACTAAACTGGCCGGAATTGGATGAAGATTTGTCGGTTGTTGGAATTCTGGAAGGTCGTTTTGGTAAGGTTTAATAAAATTCAATTGAGTTTAATGGCAAATTTCAATTACGAGGATCTTGGTCTGAAAGACTATAAAGAATGCTGGGATTATCAGGAAACAATACATGCTGAGATTGTTGCCGACAAGCTTTCAGGAAAGAAAAGCAGCGAAATCAACCGTTTTCTGCTGGTTGAACATCCGCATGTTTATACGCTTGGCAAAAGTGGCGATGAGCACAACCTTCTGATCAATGGCGATTTCCTCCGGAAAATTGACGCTGTGTACTACAAAATAAACCGTGGAGGCGACATCACCTATCACGGCCCGGGACAACTGGTAGGTTATCCGATTATCGACCTTGAAAATTACAAAATCGGGGTGAAAGACTACATTTTCAAAATGGAACAGGCCATCATTCAAACCATTACCGAATACGGCTTGGATGGTTCGCTGAAAGATGGTGCTACCGGTGTTTGGCTCGATGCCGCCATTCCGGCGAAATCACGAAAAATATGTGCCATCGGCGTCCGAATCAGCCGCTACGTGTCGATGCATGGATTTGCATTGAATGTCAATACCGACATGCGCTATTTCAATTACATCAACCCTTGTGGATTTATCACATACGGGGTTACTTCCATCGAAAAGGAACTGGGCAAAAAAATTGACATGCAGGAAGTCAAGGAAATTGTGAAGGCGAAGTTTAACGGTCTTTACTAAAAAACTGCGGGGATCAAGCAAAATTGCTATTTTTGAACTTCCCAAATCTAAAATCAAAAACCTTGACGATCGATCCAGCCCAAACCTCAGGTCAAAAAGAAAAGCCATCAAAAAGAAAAGTACCGGCTCGATATGTCATCCCGATGCTTGCATTACTTTTTGTGGTGTCGTTAATGACCTTCCTGAACCAATATCAGTTTCTTGAAATCAATAATTCATTCCTGATTTTCGCCAGATGGAGCTTTCTTGCTGTACTTTTTGGATATGCAGTTCAAAAACGGTCGCTGACTACCTGGATTTTAATCAGTATGATTATTGGGGCAGAGTTCGGGCATGACTTTCCATCGATTGCAATAAACCTGAATTTAATCAGCCAGATTTTTCTCCGGCTTATAAAAACCATTATTGCCCCTCTCCTATTTGCTACCATTGTCGTCGGTATTGCCGGACATTCCGATTTGAAACAGGTTGGCCGGATGGGCTGGAAATCTTTGGTGTATTTCGAAATTGTTTCGACAATTGCTCTGATTATTGGTCTGGTTGCTATCAACATCAGTAAAGCGGGTGTGGGTGTCGAAATTCCAAAGGCCATGGAGCATAGCGATTTGGCCGCTGTACCTGCATTGAAAGGAACTGATATTATTCTACATATTTTCCCTGAAAACATTGCAAAATCCATTTATGAGGGACAGATTTTACAGGTTGTCATTTTCAGCATCCTGTTTGGTATTGCAGTTGCCATGCTCAAAGACAAATTCAAACGACCCATGATAAGTTTCACGGAGGCTTTGGCAGAAACCATGTTTAAATTTACCTCAATCATCATGTACTTCGCGCCATTCGCGGTGTTTGCTGCCATCGCATTCAGCATTGGGCAAATGGGTCTCGACATTTTTGTAAATCTATTTAAGTTACTGGCCACCCTGTATGTTTCTTTGATAGTATTTTTAGCCGGAGTTTTGCTTCCCATTGCACTTTTGTTCCGGATACCTGTGCGGAAATTTATTACAGCAATTTCAGAACCTGTTGCCATTGCTTTTGCCACAACCAGTTCCGAATCGGCATTACCCATTGCCATGGAGCGGATGGAAGAATTTGGCGTACCCCGCAAAATAGTGGCTTTTGTAATGCCTACAGGCTACAGTTTTAATCTCGACGGAACCACTTTGTACCTTTCGCTGGCTACCATTTTTATTGCACAGATCGGTGGAATACACCTTTCGTTCGACAAACAATTACTGATCGTATTTACTTTAATGCTCACAAGTAAAGGAGTTGCCGGAGTTCCAAGGGCATCGCTGGTAATTTTACTCGCAACAGCTTCCAGCTTTGGTTTACCCATCTGGCCAATCTATATCATTTTGGGTATCGATGAACTGATGGATATGGCCCGAACCTCAGTCAACGTCATTGGAAACTGTCTGGCGACTGTGGTTATCGCACGCTGGGAGAATGAGTATCCTCCTGAAAAACTTGCCAAAGAGAATTCGGTTTAGTTTTATTCCTCGAGTTTCAGTTTTCAATCCAATTCAGGATAGAAAACGGATGACAAAAGCCACTTTTTTTATACCCAAAATAAATCCACTTTTAACTTCAAATTGAAATCTGTCAAAACTAAATCTAAAAATACAAGTCAATGGAATCAAACAGAAGGGATTTCCTCCGGAACACGATACTCGGAACCGGAATGCTGGCAACCGGACTGGCTGGTCAGGCAGCTTCATTAAACAGTGAAATAAGTGCTGTCGGCAGAAAAAACAAATCCAAACAGCAGTTCAACATGTGCGGCTATGCGGCACCAAAACTCGATAAAGTCAGGGTAGGTTTTGTTGGTATCGGAGATCGTGGTTCGGGTGCTGTTGAGCGAATGACGTATATCGAGGGTGTTGAAATTACGGCACTTTGCGATACGCGCCAGGGAGCGGTTGACGGGGCTCAGGAAATACTTACAAAAGCAGGACTTCCGAAAGCAAAAGAATTTGTTGCCGGCGACCTTGGGTTTAAACAATTGTGCGAAAGCAATCTGGTCGACCTTGTTTATATTGCCACACCTTGGGAGTGGCATGTGCCGGTTGCAATTTCGGCTATGGAAGGTGATAAACATACCGCTGTTGAAGTTTCTACGGCAAAAACTATGGATGAATGCTGGCAAATTGTCGAAGTCTCCGAACGCACCCGTAAACATTGTATTATTCTGGAGAATTGCTGCTACGATTTCTTTGAATTACTTACCCTGAATATGGTTCGGCAAGGTGCTTTTGGCGACCTGATTCATGGTGAAGGTGCGTACATCCATGATTTGGATTATTGGTTGTTTAACAAACCAAAAGATGCCGACATGACTGACGGGGCTTATACCAAAATGTGGCGCATGCACGAAAACAAACGTAAAGCCAACGTATATCCAACACACGGCTTAGGTCCGATTTGCCAGGCGATGAATATTAACCGGGGCGACAAGATGGATTATCTGACTGCAATGATGTCGGCTGATTTTACCCTGAAAAGCAAGATCGAGGCGAAAGCGAAGGAAGATCCTTTCTTTCAGCAGTTTGTTGGCTGGGACATGCGTGGAAATATGGATATTCAATTGATAAAAACCAACAAAGGACGCACCATTATGATTCAGCATGATGTAAGTTCACCACGTCCATATTCAAGGATCCATATGCTTAGCGGGACAAAATGTTTTGCCCAAAAATGGCCGCTTCAGCACATCGCATTTGGCCACGAAGTAGCCGACGAAGCAAAAATGAAAGAGCTCGAGGATAAATATAACCCCGAAATTATCCGTCGCATGGGCGACATGGCAAAAAAAGTCGGAGGACACGGTGGAATGGATTTTATGATGGATTGGCGTTTAATCGATTGCCTGCGCAATGGCCTGACAATGGATATGGATGTGTATGATGCTGCTGCCTGGAGCTGTATAACACCTCTCAGTGAATGGTCGATAGCCAATGGCTCCAAACCAATTGAGATTCCTGATTTTACAAGGGGAGCCTGGAAAACCAACGCACCTGTTGAATTAACTCTGAAAGGTGGCGGAACAACCGGTGTAAGAGAACTCAAGAAGTAAAATAAAGGAAATCAGGAAAGGAGAAAGAATAGTTAGTTCTGAAAATTTAAATACCCTGCTGGAAGATATTCCGGCAGGGTATTTTTTTTATTCACTGACAAATTTAGTCTCTATATGATTTGTGTCATTAGCTAATTCCGGTTAATTCTCAAGCATTCCATCAGTAACCCATTTATTCAACAGGGCAATATTTGCTTCAGACAATCTGGTTCCACCTTTTGGCATCATTCCTGAAGCACCTTGTGCAAGACTTACCCGCTCAATAATTGCCGAAATTTTAGCTTTTGCCTGTGCATATTGATCCCATTTGTTTGGATTTCCTCCACCTTCGAGGTGGCAAGGTGTACAGTTAACTACAAATATTGGCTTAATATCAGCATTGTAAGTAACTTTGGCCGCTAGCGCAGGTTTTGGCATCACCGTAGCAAATGATGAGTTATTTAATGTACTCGGATCAGCCTGCGATCCAAGAATTGAAACAGCATAAGGATAAGTTCCGGCAGGCAATACCTTGTAAACCAAGGTTAAAGTCTCACTCGCACCACTGGCCAAAGCTCCAATTGTCCAGGCCAAATCAGTATATGTTCCAACGGTAGCTACGTTTGATACTAAAGTATAACCAGTCGGAAGGTTAT
>Ga0136636_10000504_pt1 | contig 19963 bp, 14 predicted proteins | sample AntDrymUQ8522106_2_FD_104653 | JGI IMG/M metagenome (GOLD analysis project Ga0136636, IMG submission 104653) | Polar desert sand microbial communities from Dry Valleys, Antarctica - metaG UQ852 (21.06) | ecosystem: Environmental > Terrestrial > Soil > Desert | place: Antarctica: Dry Valley... | reverse complement strand
TCGAAATACCAGATATCATGGGAGGAGAAATGCTGAAAGTGGTACGAACCGATGCCAATACACCGCTTCGGGGAGCTTCACCCTGGATCACAAAAAAGCAGGAACAATTGTCGGATATCAGTGAGACATTTCTCAAAGATCAGCGCGATGCACATTTAAACTGCATACGTTTGGTCTGGTTTCAGGCATGGTTTCAGGCCAATCAGGTAAAAGATACATCTACCGATTTCAATAATCCTGAGGAGGTAAAGCATTGTCTTGAAATGATTGAGAAATACGTAAATATCTGCTCGAAATTAGGAATGTACTGCATCATAAATTTCCACAGCTCGTTCGGGAAGGAGTACGACGAAAAATATGCCACAGCCATGTGGTCGAATGTGGCTTCCTATTTCCGCGATCGTAAACATGTAGCATTCGAAACGGCCAACGAACCTTGTAACGATTACAACGAATGGATAGGACAAAAAGAAATGCAGAAACATGCCAATCTTTATAATCTGGTAAAGTCCTTGGCTCCCAATGCCATGCAAATAGTGCTCACTGCAAACCGACTGCCCGATTCGTTTCCGATGGTTCAGGATGTGGCTGATAAATTATCACAGACCACTTCTATCGATTGGAGCAATACGGTGGTAGGCTATCATTTATATGCTGGTAACAGCACCTTAATGCGGAATCTTCATAAAAAATATCCGTCTTTTCCTACTGAGAATAACTTTCCTGCAAACAGCGGCGCAGAAAAGGATCCATGGGGCGGAATTAGCATGGACGGCGATTATTATTCGTCGCAAACCTGCGAAAAACTGGGCGTTGGCTGGTTTCACTGGGCCATAACACACAATAAAACCGGTTACGAGAGCTGGTATACAAACTGGCCATTACTCCTGAAGGATGCGCAGGAGAAGGGATGGTATTGGGAAGCCGATCCGAAGCCGTGATCTATAAATTGAATGAAAAATAGTGAACCAAAAAATAAAATAATACATAAAACAATGAAAAACATTTGTAAAGCAATACTACTGGTAGTGATATTATTTTCAACAACTCAGATTTCGAAATCGCAACCTTATGAACCTAATTGGAAATCTCTTGACAAACATCCAATGCCAGATTGGTTCAACGAAGCAAAAATTGGCATTTTTATTCACTGGGGTGTGTATTCAGTGCCAGCTTACCGCCCTTTAGGCGCCGAGCGTTATGCATCGTATGCTGAATGGTACCAGGTGGATGTGATGAACAAGCCAGGATTAGGCCGCGATTTTCACAACCGTGTTTTCGGTCCTGATTTTGAGTACCGACAGTTTGCACCGCTGTTTAAGGCCGAACTTTTCAACCCCGATCAATGGGCAGATCTTTTTAAAAGATCCGGAGCTAAATATGTAGTGCTTACATCAAAGCACCACGATGGTTATTGCCTTTGGCCATCAAAAAGCCCCTATTCCAAAAACTGGAACAGTATGGAGGTTGGACCCAAACGCGATCTGGTTGGGGATTTGACAACTGCAGTTAGAAATAAAGGACTCAAAATGGGCCTTTACTTTTCACTTCTCGAGTGGGAAACACCCCCACCATCGAGCAAAGTCAATCAATACATTGCAGCGGAAACAGTTGCGAAGTATCAAATCCCGGCAGATAAATACATCCAGGGGCATATTATACCGCAACTTAAAGAGTTGGTTACCAATTACCAGCCTTCCATGATATTTTCAGATGGGGCTTGGGACGAAACATCAGATTACTGGGGAAGTGAATCATTTCTGGCCTGGCTATACAACGAAGCACCCAACAAGGCCGAAGTGGTAGTAAACGATCGCTGGGGGAAGGACGCTCACTCAACACATGGTGACTTTTTCAGCAGCGAATATTCGGGCGAGAACGATAAAATGAGCGGAACACATCCCTGGGAAGAGAGCCAGGGTATTGGTGGATCCTACGGATACAACCGGGCTGAAAACCTTGAAGATTATAAAACTTCAGCACAAATCATTCATTTGCTTATCGATCAGGTTAGTCGTGGCGGCAACTTATTGCTAAATGTAGGACCATCGGCCGATGGCCTGATACCAGTAATCATGCAGCAACGTCTTGTTGATATGGGTGACTGGCTAAAGGTGAATGGTGAAGCTATTTACGGTTCAACACGATGGGAAAATAAGCCTGATGGTGCCAAACAGGAAAACCTATATTACACAGTAAAGGGCGACGATCTGTATGTAATCTTCACCCAATGGCCAAATAATCAGCTGGTTATTCCTGGATTAAAAAAGGTTGGAAAAGTGAGTCTTTTGGGGAGCAAACTTGCTGTGAAATATGAACGTTCAGGAGATAATCTGATTATTATACCACCGGCAATTAATCCGCGAAATATGCCATGCCAATACGCGTGGGTTTTTAAAATTGAAGATGGTGGCGAACATCTAAAGAAATAAATTATAGACACATGGAATACAGAAAATTAGGAAAAACAGGTTTTAATGTATCCGAAATCAGTTTGGGTACCTGGCAGGTTGGCGGCAAATGGGGCGAAAAGTTTAACGATTCCAATGCCGACCAAATCATCAATTCAGCAATTGATTGCGGAATTAATTTTATTGATACAGCCGATGTATACAGCAATGGGTTAAGTGAAAAGGCTATCGGAAGAGTACTCCGTAGTCGTTCTGAACGTGTTTATGTCGCAACTAAATGCGGACGACAATTGCAGCCTCACAGCAATGAATCTTATCAGCCAGATGTTTTACGCAAATTCGTTGAAGCCAGTCTGAAGAACATGAATCTGGAATGTCTGGATCTTATTCAGTTGCATTGTCCTCCAACTCAGGTTTACTATCGTCCGGAGATTTTTGAATTATTTGATACCCTGAAACAAGAAGGAAAGATTCTGAACCTGGGAGTGAGTGTTGAGAAACCAGAGGAAGCATTGAAGGCCATCGAATACCCAAATGTTTGCTCGGTTCAGATTATCTTCAACATGTTCCGTCCTCGTCCGTCTGAATTATTTTTCAAGGAAGCCAAACGGAAAGACATTGGTATTTTGGCTCGGGTTCCTTTGGCAAGCGGCTTACTCACCGGAAAATTTGGCAAAGAGTCAGTCTTTTCGAAAGATGATCACCGCAATTTCAACATCAATGGAGCAGCCTTCGACAAAGGCGAAACCTTCTCAGGAATTGATTATGCCAAAGGATTGGAAGCCGTAGCAGAACTGAAAGCGATTTTTCCTGATCAGGATTTGGCTTCAATTGCCTTGAAATGGATTTTAATGTTTGATGAGGTTTCGTGTGTAATTCCCGGTGCATCTTCACCCGAACATGTTCAGGCAAATCTGAAGGCAATGGAATTACATGAACTTTCGGACGAAAAAATGGAGGAGGTTAAAGCTGTTTACGATAAATACATTAGAAATCCGGTGCATTACAAATGGTAAATAGAAGTAAATATGAAAGAAATTGAAAAAGGCAAAAGTGTTCTACTTTCAGGTTTTATTTTAGAAGTAATACAAGACACGACGTAATGGTTGTTGAAGATATCACCAATACAACAATTATTCGTGATGGAGCAGTAGGAGGAAGTCCTGAAGTCTACGAAAAGATTAACAAAGAAAACGGAAAATGTGCAATGGTTGTATTTTCGAGCCACAAAGTAAGCTACGAATATATTTCACGAAGCAAACCAAATCAGAAATACTGGTCAACAAAAGGTGTTGATATAGAATTTGACAAAGAAGGAAATGCGGTGGTCATAGTTTCATTCGAAAAGGCTGAGGCGAAAATCATTTTCTTTGGAGTGAATATGGAATAAATGTTTTATAAATCTATAACGAAATAAAAATGATGAAAATACCATGCTTACTAGCAATAATTGTGATCACTTCATTGCAATTATTTGCAATTAGTCCCGATTCTCCGGAAGCCAGATACAAGGCTGTTCAAGCCAAACTTCAAACAGGCTGGGGAACCTTCAACCATAAAAGTGTGTTTAGCCATGTGCTTTTACCCGAAGGATTTGCAATGAATATCGGCATCAAGTTGCACCAGAATAATGCCGACAATTACTTGAAAGAAGCGTTTATATCATCGCGAGGCAATAGGCCTGAGAAAATTACACCGGGCTATAAAGCTTATGATGGAAGCTATTCTGATTTAACTGTTGAATGGAATGGTGTGAAATTCAGGATCGAAAGTGCAACAACGGAGAATCAGGATTTGATGTTACTGGTCACTCCAATTGAAAATCCGGAGAATATTCCATCAGTGGTTCTCGAAACCGGAATGTTATGGAATTATCCGGGCAACCTAGAATTGAAAGGGTTAACCATTGAAGCAAATACCAAAAACAGGAAGCTTGTAGTTCGAACAACTGGCTCTATCGAAAAGGAATTCCTGGCTAATACTTCTCCGTATTTGTCGGTAAAACTTGACCAGCCTGTTGCCTTTTATACCGGAGAAACCAAAAGCATCGAACGAATTAAAGAGCAGGTTGCCAAGCGGAGAGCCGAACTTGAAAGTAAGTTCTCAAAGTACGGCGATTTTGCACCGACTTATCAGGCAATTCAAAGTGTAATTGGCTGGAATGTAATTTATGATGCTTCCAATGAACGGGTCATTATTCCGGTGAGCCGTCTGTGGAACGATAATTTTGGCGGGCAGTATGTTTTGTTCGACTGGGACACTTATTTCGGAGCATGGATGGCCAGCATGGAAAGTAAAGAACTGGCTTATGCCAATGCCGTGGAAATTACCAAAGCCATCACTCCCGGTGGTTTCATTCCTAATTTCTCCGGATCGTATGGAAGCGCATCATTCGACCGCTCACAACCACCTGTTGGTAGTTTGGTTTTCAAAGCCTTGTATCAGAAATTTCAGGAGAAATGGCTGCTCGAATATGTATATGACGACCTGCTAAAATGGAACCGTTGGTGGCCTAAAAACCGCGACAACAAAGGATTACTTTGCTGGGGTTCGAACCTGGTTGAACCGCCGCTAAAATCTGATTTTGCAACAAACGACTGGCAAGGTGCTGCCTATGAATCAGGTTTGGATAACTCGCCAATGTACGACAAGGTTCCTTTCAACAAGCAAACAAACATGCTCGAACTGGCCGATGCCGGTTTAATGGGTTTGTATGTAATGGATTGCGATAATCTGGCCGAAATTGCCACCATTCTTGGGAAAGTTCAGGATGCTAAAGAATTGAAAGAACGAGGAGATTTTTACCGCAAAAACATGAGTCAGTTGTGGGACGAAAAGGCTGGAATCTACAAAAACAAACGTACAGATACCGGCGAACTTTCATCCCGGATTTCGCCTACCAATTTTTATCCTTTGCTGGCGAAGGCTCCAAGTCAGGCACAGGCAGAACGAATGGTGAAGGAACATTTACTCAATCCTGAAGAGTTTAATGGGCAATGGATGCTGCCTTCGATTGCGATGAACGACCCGGCTTTCAACGATCAGGAATACTGGCGTGGACGCATCTGGGGACCGATGAATTTTCTGGTTTACCTGGGATTGAAAAATTACAATCTGCCTGAAGCACGCAAAGTTCTGGCTGAAAAATCAAATCGGCTGATGATGGAAAATGTGAAGCTAAACGGCTATATCTATGAAAACTACAACGCTATCACCGGCAATGTTAACGACCCTGCGGAAGGGAAACGAATGGGCGATAATTATTACCACTGGGGAGCTTTGCTTGGGTTTATTGAGCTGATGGAGAAAGGTCATTAAATATTGGACTTTATTGACACATAATCGACAATCAATTGTTGGTTTTATAGTTGTTGAATAAAACAATAAATACACTGCATGGTAGGAAAAGTGATATGAATTTATACAAAAAAAACCGCTGAAGATCAATATCTTCAGCGGTTTTAATTTTCTTAGTTGTGCCCAGAACAAGACTCGAACTTGCACACCGGAACCGGCACCAGCCCCTCAAGCTGGCGTGTCTACCAATTTCACCATCTGGGCATTTCAATTTTGTGAGTGCAAAACTATAAAAAATCTTAATATATGCTCAGTGTTCAAAGGAAATAAATTAAAAGTTATTCTAACTTTGATTGATAATCATCTAGCATTCCTGAATCAACTGAAATGATAAAAATTCGCTGGAAAAAAGAAATGTATTTTTCTGTAGTATTGAATTTTTGTGCTGCTGTGGGATTTTCTCAAACCAACCTAATGCCAGTGACGCATTATGTTTTTCCGGAGTTTACTAAGGGTATTGTATTAATGAAAAACGGAAATGAAAATGAGGCCATATTCAATTATAATTCATTAACCGAGGAAATGATTTTTGATAACCGTGGGACAAAACTCGCACTTGGCCAGCTAGAAATGATTGATACAGTATTTATTGGATTTCGTAAATTCATTCCTAAGGATAATTCTTTTATAGAGCTTGTGCTTAAAGCAAAGTATTCACTCTATGTGGCTTATAAATGTAAGTTGAATGATCCCGGTAAACCTGCAGGCTATGGAACAACATCTCAAACATCTGCAATTACATCATATTCAAAATTTTTCACCAATGGCATGGTTTACGATATGAAATTACCTGAAGGATATGGTACACAACCTTTCATCGAATATTGGTTATATAAGGATGGGAAATTGAATAAGTTTATAAGTATTCGGCAGCTATCTAAATTGTTTGATGAACACGAAAGTGTATTTAAAGCTTATATTAAGAAGCATGATGTCAATTACGAGAATCAGAGTAGTGTTGTTGAATTAATCAGATCTTTACAAAACAACTGAATGCTGTGTGGATTTCAGGACCAATTGAATAATGCATAGCCTAGTCGTTTCAGAAAAATGAAATTATTTTGCAATAAAAGTGATCTATAACCCAATTTTTTAGTGTGTGCCGAATATGTTTTCATTCTTCAAAAATATTGATAATAAAAATCACAAACCTACTTTTGGGGCATTAAAAATCCTCAAATATATTGGTCCTGGGTTGCTGGTTACTGTTGGTTTTATTGATCCCGGAAATTGGGCTTCAAACATTGCTGCCGGAGCTGATTTTGGATTTACTCTATTGTGGATGGTCACCTTATCAACCATCATGCTCATTATACTTCAGCATAATGTTGCTCACCTTGGCATTGCAACAGGATTGTGTTTATCCGAAGCAGCCACCATGCATTTGCGCCCCTGGGCCTCACGAAGCATTCTTGGTTCGGCAATGCTTGCTTCTGTTTCAACTTCGCTTGCCGAAATACTGGGTGGTGCCATTGCCCTTTACATGCTTTTCGGAATTCCGATTCCTGCAGGCGCTATAATTGTAGTTGTTTTTGTTGGTATAATGCTGTTTACCAATTCGTATGCCCTCATCGAAAAAATTATAATTGCTTTTGTCTCCATTATTGGATTGTCGTTTCTCTATGAATTGAGCCTTGTTGAAATTGATTGGGTTCAGGCCGGTATTTGCTGGGTTGTTCCTTCTATTCCTGAAGGTTCAATCCTGATTGTGATGAGTGTTTTGGGTGCGGTAGTCATGCCCCACAATCTTTTTCTGCATTCTGAAATCATTCAAAGTCGGCAATGGAATCTTGAGAATGAGGAAGTAATCAAAAAGCAACTCGATTATGAATTTGTCGATACGCTGGTTTCCATGCTGATTGGTTGGGCAATTAATAGTGCGATGATTATTTTGGCAGCATCAACATTTCATTCGGCTGGTGTTAAAGTTAATGAGTTGCAGCAGGCACAGACGATGCTTGGTCCATTATTAGGGAACAATGCTGGAGTTGTTTTTGCAATTGCGCTACTTTTTGCAGGTATTGCAAGCTCAATCACTTCAGGAATGGCAGGTGGAAGTATTTTCTCCGGTTTATTTAATGAACCTTATGACATTAAGGATAATCACAGCCGCCTGGGAATTGGCTTGTCTTTGATTACTGCCCTTTTGCTGATTTTTGTTATCGGTAATCCGTTTAAAGCATTGATTATTTCGCAGATGATATTGAGTATTCAACTTCCGTTCACAATTTTTCTTCAGATTTACCTAACCTCGTCTAGCAAGGTTATGGGCAAGTATGTTAATTCAAAATCTACAACAGTAATTATACTTCTTGTTGGGGCAATTGTAACCTTCCTGAATGTTTTACTTTTCATTAGTTTCTTCTAGTATTCAAAAATTGAGGTTTTAATCCTTTCGCCGGAAACATTTTTGTTGGTTTTTGTATCGTTATTTACCCAAAAAAACATCAAAATACTATTGTTTTTGATGACTGCACTTTGTTAATAACTCTGGAAATGATATGTTTATGAGAGCTGATATTCCGATCAGAAAGGAGAAAAATTTAGTAAAATGATTTGAACAATTGTTAATAATATCAGATGATATCAAGTTTATTAAAACCCTTTAAAATGCTTGACTTATAGGATTCTGATGTAGTATCTTTATTTCATCAGACGAGCGATAAAAAGCTGCTTGGATAGAATGGAGAAGGGCTTAAATTTTTAACCGAATTTGAAACCTGATCATCCGGATCTTAGGATCTGCATTTTGGAAGAGCTGAAGTTGGAACAGAAAGCTTGCTTTCAAAGTTCATCAATTATCAAATTTACCGTTAAAAGTTCATTCGAATGTTGATTCAGGAAGTTGAAAGATTGGAAGAAACTTCGGTTTTTGAAGATCAATCACAAAGTAGGAAATTGTTTTCGGACGATGGAATACTTTTCGACAAAAGACTGATCGAAAGATTGGTACAAAGTTACTTACTGAGGCTTAGTCCGCGAAGTGCGATTCGCAAGAGTCAATCGATCGGACAACTGGATGAGTTAGCTGTAACAAGCTAATTTTGATGGTGCAAGGGTGTGAATGAAGGCTGAAAAGCCTTATCGAACATCCGGCTGTAATAACCGTAGTCTGGCACTGAGGAGAAACCTTCGGGTAAATCTAAAAGTGAATGGGAACTTTCTTAACCGATTGTTCCCATTCGTGTTTTATAGCGTTTCCTATTCTTCATTTTGCACAAGAAATGCTTGTGGAAGTGCAAAAAAGAATGTCGATCCTTTTTCGGGTTTAGATTCAAGCCAGATCTTTCCACCAAGCAATTCAGCTAAATTTTTTGTAATGGCCAGTCCCAAACCGTTTCCGCCATACTTGCGCGTATGGGCCGCTTCAACTTGCCTGAAACGATCGAATACCTTATCGTGGTATTCTTTTGCAATTCCAATGCCGGTGTCTTTGACATGAAATAGAATGGATTCTTTCTCCAGTTTTACACCTATTTCGATGTAGCCATGGTCTGTAAATTTTATTGCGTTTCCTACAAAGTTGATAAGCACTTGTTTAATCCTCATTTCATCGCTTCTGAAAATAATATCCTGATCAGGAATGCCGGATGCAAACCTGAATTCTATTCCTTTTGAACTTGCTTTAAAAGAATATTCTTTTTGAATATCAGATATTAGGCTTTGTGCAGATAACTTGCTCTCTGTTAGTGTAATTTGTCCTGCCTCAATTTTAGAAATATCCAGTACGTCATTGATAATTGAAAGCAAATTGTTTCCACTTAAATTAATCAGGTCGGCAAATTCTCTCCTCGATTGGGTGTTTAGATCGGGATCAGTCAACAGATCAGAAAAGCCAAGTATACTATTCAACGGAGTACGGATTTCGTGCGACATATTTGCCAGGAATGCCGATTTTAACCGGTCGCTTTCTACTGCTTTTTCCTTTGCGGCAATCAGGTCTTTCTCCATTTTTTTTCGGTCACTGATGTCTTCACTCAGCAAAATGTAATTGGTAATTTTACCTTCCAGGTTTTTTATAGGTGAGATGAGTACCGATTCCCAATATTTATCCCCGGTTTTAGTTCGGTTCTGGTGTTCACCCTTCCATTCCTGACCTGCGTATAGTCGATTCCAGATGTCAACATAAATTTCATCGTTTATATGACCAGGTTTCAGGATGCGAATGACTTTTCCGACTAGTTCATCTTGTTTATATCCGGAAACAGTAAGAAATTTTTTATTGACGTATTCAATTACACCGCTGATATCTGTGATAACAACCGATGCAGGATTCTGGTCAATGGCCACTGAAAGTTTAAGAATCTCAAGATCGGCTTTTTTCCGGCTGGTGATATCCTCTTTAATAGCCATGAAATTGATAATATGATTGGCTTCATCGCGTATAGGTGAGATTAGAACTGATTCCCAAAAGAGTTCACCATTTCTCTTTGTGTTTTGCATTTCACCCCGATACTCGTTCCCTTCACTAATTGTTTTCCAAAGCCTGCCATATTCTTCTTTCGAAGTATATCCGGATTGAAATATTCTTGGATTTTTTCCTGTTAGTTCATCAAAGGTGTATCCTGTAATTTCCAATAATTTTGAGTTTACATATTCGATATTCCCATTTGTGTCAGTAATAATGATACTTGCCGGACTTTGTTCCAGACCTTTTGTTAACTGAGTTAATTTTTTTTCGGTTAATTTCTGCCGGGTAATGTCGTGACCTACACCAACAAGACCAATGATTTCTCCTGAATCGTTGGTCAAAGGGATTTTGGAGGTGGAAAAATACCTTTTGTTCCCATAATGGTCAGGAACTATTTCGATTTTATTAATTATTGATTTTCCACTTTTGATTACAAAGAGGTCATCTTTATATGTTTCACTCGACTCAGAGTCAAGAATTTTAAAATCAAAATCTGTTTTTCCAATGACTTCGCTTTCATGATAAAATCCCAATAGTTCAAAATCTGCTTTGTTTGAGATTAATTTTCTACCAGATACATCTTTCACGTATATTGCATCTGGAATATTATCAATCAGGGTTCGTAAAAGGATTCGTTCATCAGCAATGACTTTCTCTGCTTTTCTTCGTTCGGTGATGTCTGATAAAACACAATGAATTTGTTTGAATTGGCCGGTAGCTGTATGCCCAACCCGGCCTTCAAGCTGGATATCAATCACAGATCCATTTTTTTTGGTCATTTCAAATTCGCCCTGAATCGTACCTCCTGTTTTGAGATTAGGGAATTCTTTTTTGAATAAATCGATACAACCAGAAGTTAAAAAATCGCCAAACCAATGGCCGGTTACTTCTTCTTTTTGATAACCCATCAGTTCATGCCAGGTTTCGTTGATGTCGTTTAAAAATCCATTTTCGTCAAGCGACTGGTAGGCAATTGGAGCTTTGTCAAAAAGTAACTTAAAGCGTTCTTCACTCTCCTTTAATAATTCTTCCGAAATTTTCCGTTCTGTAATATCGCGCATAATCCCTTCGTGAAATAGAATTTCGCCATTTTCGCCCAGGTTATACCATCCATGATCTTCAACCCATATTTCCGATCCGTCTTTCTTTTTTAGCCTGAAGATTCCCATTTCTTCGTATTTTTCCTGCAATACCAGACTTTCACGGTCTTCAGGCTGAAAATACAGTTCTGTTTTTATATCGATGGCCATTAATTCTTCTTTCGAACTGTATCCGAGCATTTTAACCATCGCGGGATTCACTTCAACGAATTTTCCACCGTGTGTACTTTTATAAACACCATCAGGCAAACGCTCTACCAGATTAAGGTAGATCTTCTTGCTTTCATGCAAATGATCATCAGTTTGTTGTGGAGATTGTGAGTTATTTTGTTCCATAAATTTTCTCTTACCTAATCGGTTTAATTATCATTAATTCAAAGGCAAACTAAAGAAAAAAGTACTGCCGCTTCCGGGAGTGCTTTCGACCCAAATACTTCCATTGTGCCGGGTGACGAAATCTTTACAAAGAATTAATCCCAGGCCGGTTCCTTGTTCGTTGTCGGTTCCTAATGTTATGGTGTGCTTATCGATTTTGAAAATTGCTACTTGGTTTTCCGGAGAAATACCAACGCCATTATCTTTGACCGAAACCTCAATTTCATGTTCCCTTTCAATTGCTGAAATTTTTACTTTTCCTCCTTTGTATGAGAATTTTATAGCATTTAAAATCAGGTTCCGGAGGATAGAATCGAGCATGTTTTGATCGGCAAAAATCATGGTCGCTTTTTTAATGCTGTTGACCACACTAATTCCTTTAATTGCAGCAGAACTTTCGATCATCTTAAAGGATTCGGCTACCTGTGAATTTAAATTCAGAATTTCAGGATTGAATGGACTCCGGCCTGTTTGGTTCTGAGACCAGACTAGTAAATTCTCGAGGAGTTTATAGGCATGTTTTGATGCTGTCTCAATTGTATTTAAGCCCTGGAGTAAGGTTTCGTTATCGAGCTCATTGAAATTCTGGATCATTAAATCGGAAAATCCGATGATAGCATTAAACGGATTTTTTAGATCGTGTGCAATGATTGAAAGAAATTTATCCTTGGTCGCGTTAATTCTTTGCAGTTCATTTGATTGCTGTTCAAGTAGTAGTTCTGTTTTTTTTCGGTCCGAGATGTCAGTAAAATGGACAGCTATCGAGTTTTTTTCAGTTTGAAAAACCTGTACATAATAAAAACCTGAGATTTTAATGTCTTTATATTCAATGTCAAATTCTTGTGAACCTAATTCCCCTTTTGCAACATTTTTATACATTTCAGGGACATTAGTATGAACAAGTTCAGGAAATGCTTCTTCAATAGTTTTGCCTTTAAATAAATCATGCGAGATGCCTATAATTTTGTCGGCAGCCGGATTTGCTCCAACAAATATGAGTTGATCATTGGCTTTCAAATGATAAAAATACATTCCGTTGATCGATGAATTTACGATTTTGCTGAATTTTTCTTCACTTTTCTCTAGGGCGGTTTCTGATAATTTTCGCTCGGTAATATCTCTGAAGAAGGATTGATAGGTACCATCAGGCATTTTCTTTGAATTCATCTCAACAATTATACGGTTTCCCGATTTCTGGTATAGCTCTCTTTCAGTTTTAATGACTTCGCCGTTTTTCAAAAGATTATACCTGAGTGGTTTTTTTTTGAGAATATCTTCAGTAAATAATTCTTTCATATTCATCTTCAGAAGCTCTTCGCGAGTGTACCCGGTAAGTTCGATTGCAGATTTGTTGATTGTTATGAAATTTCCATGGTCATCTCCCTGAAAGAATGCATCAGGAGCCAAATCAAGAAGCATCCGAAACTGTTCTTCACTTCTGAAAAGGGAATCAGCTATTTGACGTCGTTCAGTGATTTCGATGATATGTACAATGTAACCAGTAACTTCTTTTTCATCGTTTATTGAAGGATTGATGTGGCATTCCAGAAAGCAGACTCCTTCTTTTGATGTTTCGTATGTTTTCAAGCGTTTGATCAGATTAAAATCAAACATCATTTCATATCTAACCGTTTTTCCTGAACGGATATCAATAATTGCCTGCTCTGTCAGATGTGGATTAGTGAATAAATTAAATTCTTTTATCGAATCAATGCTCTGGATTCCAAACAAATCAATGCACGCCTGATTGGCATCTTTTAAATTTCCTAAGGAATCATAATACTCGATTGAGATTGGTGATTGCCTGAAAATATCCTGGTATTCTTTGTCTTTCATATTCGGATTATTAATCCAATTCTTGCTTTTCGCAGAGGTGTGAATTGAAGTCACTAAGATATGAATTATATGATTCGTCAATATTGTTTTGTGCAGGCTTTTTATTTAAGCAAGTTCCATGAATAGGCTTTTGGAATTCGAATTATTAATTTCAAAGAAAAAGGCTGATTCGATTAAGATTCGGCCTTTCCTGTTTTTTTTTAAAAAACTCAATTTCTATTTTCCATCAACTATTATCGGGCTACCTTTTTTACTGTCCATAATGATGAGTTTGGCATTTGGCGATGTGGCAATGGCTTTAATCATTTCGTATTGCAATTGTTTGTCACTCAAGCCAGTGCTCAAAATTTTCTGATAATCAGCGATACCTTGAGCTTCAACTCGCTTACGTTCTGCTTCCTGTTTTTCTTTTTGAAGAACAAAGGTCATTTTTTGTGCTTCCTGTTCAGCGTTGATTTTGGATTCGATGGTTGCTTTTACCGATTCGGGCAGTGTAATATTTCGTACTAAAAGTTGCTCCAGAATCAAACCTCTGCTCTTGAAATCGGTTTCAATGCTTTTAAATATTCTGGACTGAAATTCGTCACGCTTGGATGAATACAAAGCAACCGCATCGTAATAAACCGCATTATCCCTGATTTTAGTCCGGCAAATTGGGCGTACAATGGTATTCCGGTAGTCAGTTCCGATTTCACTTAAAATACGTGGAGCCTCATTTGGAATGACTTTATAGAGAACGGTTAGGTCAATAATGACTTCAAGTCCGTCGGCCGACAAAACCCTGATGGCATCATCGCCGTCTTTCTCGCCTTCGTCGCGTACACCCGACATGGTGTAGTTTTGGGTACGAACATCAAAGGTTACAACATCAACCAATGGATTAATCACGTTCAATCCGCTTACAAGAATGTTTTTGTTTACCTTACCGAAGAGTTTTTGAACACCAACATCGCCAGGTTCAATTTGTTTGACTGAAGCTAAACCCAACCCAACAAATGCAATTAAAAGGCCTACAATCCGAATCGTGCCGCTGTATGGTTTTACAGGTGATTCGTTTTTTGCAATCACAAATCCGATTACTACAACAGCAATGCCAATAATAATGAGAAACATGTTTTTTAGTTTTAAAGGTTAAAATCAGATAAATTTATGTTTGGTAAATATATGGAAAAAATATTGAGCTTAAATTTAAAATTCTTTCAAACAGAGTATGATTTGACGGTGAATAACTGAATTTGTCGGTTGAATGATTCTTAAATCCGGATTACTTCAGGTAAATTCCGGGACTCTGAACATGCCGTACATACGACTCAGCAACAAGGTTAATAAGTTTTCGTCGTGAAATTTTGGTCATTTGTATTTGAGTTTAAGTGTTATTCAGGAAGATTCAAATGTGCGAATTTGCCTGAAGATCTATTTGGTTAGCAAAAATCGGAATGATATTTTTTACCTGGAAACTGTTTATTCTGTTTGTGCTTGTATTCTGAAATTTAATATTTGTTTTGGTACCAAAAACATCCAAAAGCATTAATTTAGTCCAACTAATCTGAACCGATAATGAAAAAGCTTTTAAGCTTTTACTTTTTGTTCCTGAGCTTTTTTATTGCTCATGCTCAAAAAGAAACAACGGTAAAAATAAAAGTATATTAGCTTTCAAATTTAATACTTCCGAAAAATGAAAAATTCAATAATGCATTCACTGATAGTTGTTTTGATTTTATTTTGCTGTGTGAATGAATTTGGCTACTCTCAAAACTTAGATACCTCGAAAGAGAGGGTAAGGATTGATCTGAATGTTGAATTACCCTATATTGGAACGGTAAAATCAAGAAGTGCAAACGAAATTGAATCGTCCAACTGGTTAATTGGTTGCGAAACGCTCGACCGCGATTACGCTGATTACGATCAGTACAAAGAGTACATTGCTCCTTTGGGCATCAAGCGGCTTAGGATGCAGGCTGGTTGGGCAAAAACAGAAAAGGTGAAAGGCGAATACGACTGGGCTTGGCTCGATCATATTGTGAATGACGCTGTAAGTCGTGGTTTAAAGCCTTGGTTACAAACTTCATACGGCAATTCGCTTTATAAAAATGGTGGTGGCGCAAACCTGGGTGCCGGAATGCCTACCTCCAAAGAAGCATTGATTGGTTATGACAATTGGGTAACTGCTTTGGTAACCCGATACAAAGACAATGTGACGGATTGGGAGGTTTGGAACGAACCCAATTTTGGCGATAATACCATCAATACTCCCGAAATGACTGCTGAATTAAACATCAGAACAGCTGAAATCATCAAACGGATTCAGCCCGATGCCCAAATTTCGGGTTTGGCACTGGGACATATTGGACTTTCTTTTTCTGAACGATTTTTTAAATACATTGCCGAAAAAGGCAAAATGCAATTGTTTGATAATATGACCTATCACGACTATGCATATAATCCCGATGCCAATTACCATGAAGTTTTTTTGTTGAAAGCAGCCCTGGAGAAATATGCCCCGGGAATGAAACTGCGGCAGGGTGAAAACGGTGCTCCTTCGGAAGGTGGTTTTGGCCGGGGTGCCCTTGGCGATTATCGTTGGACTGAAATCACCCAGGCCAAATGGGATACCCGCCGAATGCTCGGAAACCTTGGACATGATATTGAGTGCAGCATTTTTAGCATCATCGAAATGGCATACACCAATGGGCCGATCAATCGCTTGAATTACAAAGGAATCATTAAATCGGACTCAACAAAAAGGGTGATTCGCCCGAAAATGGCCTATTATGCCATTCAAAATGTAACTTCAATTTTCGATAATACGCTGGAACGGCTAACAGAATTGGAATCAACGCACAATATGGATGGAGCCTTGCCCAATGAATTTAAATATTCAAAAAGCACCGACAGAAGTCTTGCGGTATATGGCTTTCAGCATAAAACTTTAAAAAAGCAGGTTTATACCATTTGGATGGATGAAAGCATACCGGGCGATTCAAACAGTACCAAATTATACGATTTCTCCTTTTCCAATGGCAGTTTTGAACATCCTGTTTATGTCGACATTCTTACCGGTAATGTTTACGGCATCCCTTCAAGTCAATGGTCGAAAAAGGGAAATGTCTATACCTTTAAGCAAATTCCGGTTTACGATAGCCCAATCATCATTGCCGATAAAAGTCTGATTAAATTTTAGATAAGTAGATTTCTTTCAGGTATAAATCGATTCCCATAAATGATGTAAATTGATTATACAGGATAGTACAGGATATGATTCTTGCCTGTATTAACGTATTTCAAACTAAATTTCAAAAACCATTTAAACCTAAATAAATCATGAAAAGAAAAACACTTACTATTTCCTTGTTAATCCTGATTTTATTTCAGTCGATTACCAGCTCTTTTGCCCAAAAAAGCAAGGCCGATGATCCAAAAATGAACTGGTGGAAGGAAGCCAAATTCGGTATGTTTATTCACTGGGGATTGTATTCGGTTCCTGCCGGAATATATCAGGGAAAAGAAATTCCCAATATTGGTGAATGGATTATGAAGAACGGAAATATTCCGGTTGCTGAATATTCCGCCTTTGCAAAGCAGTTCAATCCAACGAGTTTTAATGCCGACGAATGGGTTAAACTGGCTAAGGAAGCTGGTATGAAATACCTGGTGATTACCTCTAAACATCACGACGGTTTTGCGATGTTCGACAGCAAAGTGAGCGATTATGATGTTATGGATGCAACGCCTTTCAAAAGAGACATTATCAAAGAAATGGCTGCAGCCTGTAAAAAATACGGAATTCACTTTGGTTTATATTATTCACAAGATCAGGACTGGCATCAGGCAGGTGGCGGAGTTTGTGGTTCGCATTGGGATAAAGCTCAGGATGGAAGTTTCGACAGTTATCTTGATCGGATTGCTGTTCCGCAGGTTCAGGAAATACTTTCAGCTTATAATCCTGAAATTATCTGGTGGGATACGCCTTGTACAATTACAAAGGAAGGAGCAGCTAAATTTGCTCCTATTCTTGCAAAGTATCCGAAATTGATAACCAATAACCGACTTGGTGGAGGCGTTGATGGTGATTTGGAAACGCCCGAGCAATTTATTCCGGCAACGGGTATTCCCGGAAAAAACTGGGAGTCGTGCATGACCATGAACGATACCTGGGGCTTTAAAAAGAACGATAACAACTGGAAAAGTACCGAAATGCTGGTTCGTAACCTTATCGACATCGCCTCAAAAGGCGGAAACTACCTTTTGAATGTTGGTCCAACACAAATGGGGTTAATTCCCGATGCTTCAATCGAACGACTGAGAGAAGTCGGCACCTGGATGAAAGTGAATGGTGAAGCCATTTACGGAACATCTGCCAGTCCGTTCCGTGACAATATCTGGGGTCGGGTGACGCAAAAAAATGTCGGAAAAAATACCAAATTGTATTTGAATGTTTTTGACTGGCCGGCAGATGGGAAATTGGTTGTTTCAGGCCTTGAAAATAAAATTCTAAAAGCTTATCCGCTTGCATCTCCTAAAACATTCCTTAAAACTGAAGCAAAAGATGCCGACGATTTTATTGATGTGAGTGCTGTTCCACAAACTAAAATTGCAACGGTTATTGTTGTTGAAATTAGCGGAAAACCAGTCGTAAATACTAAGCCGGAAATAAAAGCCGAAAACGCAGTATTTATCGATCGGGTTTCGCTTGAAATTACTTCTGACACCAAAAACGGAGCTGTATATTATACTGTCGACGGTTCTGAACCATCGGCAAATGCGCAGCTTGCTAAAGGAAAAATGATTTTGAATGCCAAAGATAATGTGATTGTAAAAGCCAGAACCTATGTCAATGGAAAGCCGGTTAGCGGTATTGCGCTTGCTGAATTTAAACAGCAGGAGCCCATGGCTGCAGTCTATGAATCGAAGCCAGGCCTGAAATTCAGGTATTATGAAGGAAGCTGGGATAAGCTTCCTGATTTTTCGAAACTGACACCGGTAAAGGCTGGAATTGCTGAAAATTTTGAACTTGCTGAAAAGAAGAAAAGTGAAAACTATGGTTTGGTTTTCGATGGGTTTATCAATGTGACTGAAACGGGTATTTATACATTCTATCTAAGCTCTGACGATGGCAGTCGCCTGATTATTGATGATTTGAAAACCCTGGATAATGATGGGCAACACGCAATTGAGGAAAAAAATTACAGCTTAGCTTTATCGGCTGGATTGCATAAAATATCGGTTCAGTTTTTTCAGGGGTCTGGTGGCGAAGGTTTAACTCTGGCATGGAGAGCTCTTGGTAAAGACAAGAATGCTATCGAAAAATCGCTGCTTTCTCATTAAAAAAATGGTCATTTTCCGGTTTTATCCTGTAATGAATTGCCTTCTGTCGTTACGGATTTATCAAAAACTAATATCAGGAGGAATAAATTGTGAATAAAATTTTCTTTTTTGCTGTCTGGCTTGCGGCATTTTGCATCTCGATTCTGGCAACAGCACAATCGCAGTGGCGTGGCCCAAACCGGGATGGGATTTATCCTGAAACGAATTTGCTGAAACAATGGTCTGCCGAAGGACCTGAAATGCTTTGGACATTCGAAGGATTGGGAATAGGGCAGGGGAGTGCAGCTGTTTCGGATGGAAAAGTTTATGTTACAGGAATTCCTGATACATTAAATTCAGAAGCTTATGTGTTTGCTTTCGATCTTAAAGGAAAAATGCTCTGGAAGAAAAACTACGGAAAAGACTGGGTCGGGATTTTCCCTGGAGCACGTTCAACCCCAACAGTGGTCGATGACTTGATTTATGTTGAAACCGGAAACGGGAAAGTATATTGTCTGAAGACAGAAAATGGTGATGAGGTTTGGAATGTCGATTTCTTTCAGGATTTCAAATGCGATTCGGTGCAGTTTGGATTTTCAGAATCGTTATTGATTAACGGAGACAAACTATTTTGCACACCCGGCGGAAAAGAAAATAATGTGGTGGCTTTGGATCGTTTTACCGGAAAAACGATCTGGTCGTCTGCCGCATACAAAGAACAGGCGACTTATTGCTCACCGATTTTAATCAATCACAACGGTCACCGTTTGGTGATTAATCTGACTGCAAGTTCCATCATTGGGTTGGATGCCGAAACGGGTGAAATGTACTGGCGGATTCACCAGTTTCAGGATAATAAAATACACGCCAATACTCCGGTTTATTCCGATGGAAAGCTATTTGTTTCAAGTGCTTCCCGAAAAGACAGCTCAGGATTGGTGATGCTGCAACTGTCTCCCGATGGAAAAAAGGCTGAAATTGTCTGGCGCAACAAGGAGTTTATCAACTTATCGGGCGGTTTTATCCTGAAAGACGGCTTTATTTATGGCGGTGCTTACCTGCAACCCAAATGGTTTTGTATCGATAGCAAAACCGGACAAACCAAATACATAGCCAAAGAACTTGGCGGTGGTGCAGTGATTTATGCTGATGGACTTTTTTACTGTTAT
>Ga0136636_10000503_pt1 | contig 19963 bp, 18 predicted proteins | sample AntDrymUQ8522106_2_FD_104653 | JGI IMG/M metagenome (GOLD analysis project Ga0136636, IMG submission 104653) | Polar desert sand microbial communities from Dry Valleys, Antarctica - metaG UQ852 (21.06) | ecosystem: Environmental > Terrestrial > Soil > Desert | place: Antarctica: Dry Valley... | reverse complement strand
TTCTTTACAACCATAAATATTCATATTTTCAGGAAAGAAATTCTTTCAATTTACTGAATAAAAGTTTCCCTATCTTTGAGAAGAAATCCACTCTTTCAGATAAAACATATGATAACAATTTACCACAACCCCAAATGCCGTAAGTCACGTGCCGGCCTGCAATACCTTCAGGAAAAAGGTCTTGAACATACCGTTGTTGAATACCTTAAAACCCCTTTTACGCGCGAAAAGTTTAAAGAGCTGCTGATGAAACTCAACATGCGCCCGTTCGAAATTGTGCGTATACAGGAAGATGAGTATAAAGAAAAACTGAAAGGTAAAAATTTTACCGACGAAGAGTGGATAACAATCATCCTCGAAAACCCAAAATTAATCCAACGCCCAATAGTTGTACGAAATCATAAAGCAGTGCTGGCACAACCGGCCGATGAAATTGAACGCTTATTCTAGTGTTTCACTTTAAGACAAGTGACAATTTCTTACTTCTTTTTTATTCCGGAATTCCCCGGAAACATTAACGATTTATAAAATACTAAACTCATAAATCATGAAAACCCGCATCGAAAAAGACACTATGGGATCGGTAGAAGTTCCTGCCGATAAATACTGGGGCGCACAAACACAGCGTTCGAAAGACAACTTCCGCATTGGCGATGGACATATGCCTATTGAGATTATCAGGGCATTTGCTATTTTGAAAAAAGCCGCAGCCCTCACTAACCGCGACCTGGGAGTTTTATCTGCTGATAAATGCGAACTGATTGGAAAGGCTTGCGACGAAATATATCAGGGGAAACTGGATGATCAGTTCCCGCTGGTTGTATGGCAAACCGGTTCGGGCACACAAAGTAACATGAATGTGAATGAAGTAGTTAGCAACCGTGGTCATGTAATTGCAGGCGGAATACTTGGCGAAGGTAAAAGTCCTTTGCATCCGAATGACGATGTAAACAAATCGCAGAGCAGCAACGACACTTTCCCAACGGCCATGTCGATTGCAGCCTATAAAATGATAACGGAAATAACACTTCCCGGTGTTCAGAAATTACGTGAAACGCTCAACGCTAAGGCTAAAGAATTTGCAGGCATAGTTAAAATTGGTCGCACTCATCTAATGGATGCTACTCCGCTAACCCTTGGGCAGGAGTTTTCGGGCTATGTTTCGCAACTCGATCATGGAATCAGAGCCATAAAAAATACACTTCCTCACCTTGCCGAACTTGCTCTGGGAGGCACCGCTGTAGGAACGGGAATTAATACACCAAAAGGATACGATGTAAAAGTAGCTGAGCATATTGCTTCGTTAACTGGTTTGCCATTTGTTACCGCCGAAAATAAATTTGAAGCTCTATCGAGTCACGATAATATCATGGAAGCATCAGGTGCTATTAAAACACTCGCTACCAGCCTTATGCATATTTCAAGCAATATCCGTTTGCTTGCTTCCGGTCCGCGGTGTGGCATCGGCGAGCTTCATCTTCCGGAAAACGAACCCGGCTCGTCCATTATGCCGGGAAAAGTAAATCCAACTCAAAACGAATCGCTTACCATGGTTTGCGCGCAGGTTATCGGATGCGATGCAGCCATCACTGTTGCTAACACCCATGGCCATTTTCAGTTAAATGTTTTCAAACCTGTAATTATTTATAATTTCCTGATGGCAGCAAGGCTGATAGGCGATGCAAGTGTTTCGTTTAACGATAACTGTGCAGTCGGCATTGAAGCCAATCTCGCATTCATTGGTAAAAATCTCGAAAATTCACTTATGCTGGTCACCGCACTCAACACACATATTGGTTACGAAAATGCTGCCAAGATTGCCAAAAAAGCACATCACGAAGGCACAACATTACGCGAAGCAGCTATGTCGCTTGGATTAGTAACCGACACACAATTCAGCGAATGGGTTGATCCTACTAAAATGATTGGATAAACGCCTCTCAAACAATTTCTTATAATGCCCTTAGCCATTCATTTTGCTAAGGGTTTTTTGTTTGGGAAGAATGTGTAACTTAATAGGGAAAAATACCATTGCAATGATAATTGGGTTACCTTTGTACCCTATATCAAAACAAACGCAGGAATGTAAAATTCAGCATAATTTACGATCATTAAAACAGGGCAACCTATGATTCAGACTATTAAAATAGGCACGCTTAAGTGGCATTATATTGAAGATCCATCTGACGAGGATCTCGGATTTCTGAAAGATAACTTTCATTTCCACCCTCTCGATATTGAAGATTGCCGGAGTGTGAATCAACGACCTAAGATCGATATTTACGATGACTATTACTTCCTTATCCTACATTTTCCACATTACGACCGCTGGAACCGTTTCCTGAAAACTAAAGAAGTAAAAATTTTCTGGGGCGAAGATTATATTATCACAATAGGAAAACCGCATTGGGTTGTAAGCAGCCTGTTCAACAGCGCCAAAGAAAAAAGCGATCCTTACGAAATATTGCAGGCCGGAACTTCGGATGCTTTACTTTACAAAGTTCTTGAAAAACTGATGCAGGAAACACTTTCACTCATCAGCAAATTAGGCATAGAACTCGAACTGATCAACCGCGAACTTTTTGGTAAAAAAGCGGAAAAAACCATTGAGCGTATTTCGCTAACCCGCCGGAATATGATACTACTCAACACTATTTTCAAGCCGCAGCTGAGGCTGTTCCAGAAATTCGAATCCGGCCAGATTGAAGGTTATGCCGAAAATATGGAGGAATACTGGGGAAATATCCTCGACTATTACCAGAAAATGTGGGATATGATTGAAGATTATGAAGAGCTGATCGAAGGCCTTTCAAAAACCTTCGATTCCATGCAGAGCAACCGCACCAACGAAATTATGAAAGCGCTCACCCTTATTTCGTCCATTTTGCTGCCACTCACTTTTATCGCCAGCCTCTACGGTATGAATGTGAAATTACCTTTCGGAAACGAAAACGCTATGTTCTGGATGTTGATGGGAGCTATGGTATTGATTTCAGCTGGTTTTATTTATATGTTTAAAGTGAAGAAGTGGATGTAATGCCACATTTATAGTAACGAATCTTTTTCTTCCTGTAATTTCTCCATTTCCGGATTCACAATCTCTCCGGGACTCATAATTCCTTCCTGTCTGCGTATCGATTCTTCATGTACAAGCTGCAACATCTGAAGCAGGAATTCGCGGTCGAGCCCAATGCGTGAACCAAGGTTGAGCCGGTCGAAAATAATATCACTCCAGCGGCGAATTTGCAAAATTGTGATATTGTTTTCCTTTTTATATTGCCCGATTTCGTCCACTATTTTCATGCGGCGGCTCAAAATATCGAGCAATTCCGCATCCATTTTATCAATTTCGCGGCGCAGCATTTCGAGCTTGGTTTCAAATTCCTTATTCCCTGTGGTCTGTCTAACGATAAGAGAACCTAAAAGTGTTTCCAGATCGAAAGGCGTAATCTGCTGATTGGCATCGGTTAAGGCGTGATCAGGATCAATATGTGATTCTATCATTAAACCAGCCATCTCGAGATCCAGTGCTTTTTGACTTACCTGTAGCAACAAATCGCGGCGACCGCAGATATGACTTGGGTCGCAGATTACAGGCAAATCCGGAATCTGTCGCTGCAGTTCGATCGGTATTTCCCACATCGGCTGATTGCGGTATAAGGCATGGCGATAATAATAAAAACCACGGTGAATGGCTGCAAGTTTTCTGATGCCGGCCTGGTTAAGCCTTTCGAGTGCTCCCAGCCAAAGCGAAATATCGGGGTTCAGCGGATTTTTAACCATAACCGGAATATCAACGCCTTTCAGCACTTCCGATAACTCCTGAACCGAAAACGGATTAACAACCGTTCGGGCACCAAGCCAAAGTATATCCACATTATTTTTCAGGCAGGCTTCCACATGTTCGGGGCGTGCAACTTCTACAGCAGTAAGAAGCCCGGTTTCCTGCTGAACATCTTTAAGCCATTGCAGTCCAACTTCGCCAACACCTTCAAACGCCGAGGGTCTTGTGCGCGGTTTCCATAATCCGGCCCTGAAAACTCTTACCTGGGGAATAGCTGCCAGTTTTCGGGCTACATCCATAACCTGAGTATACGATTCGGCACTGCACGGTCCGCTTATCACCAGAGGGGAACTTCCTTTTGGTATCCAATCACTGAGTGGAATTATATCTAATTGTTTCTCCATAATATTGATTGGGTAAAAGTAATCAAAACATACTTCCCAAAGTTTGCCGGGCATTACAGATTTATAAAATGTTGCTTTTACCATGAACAAGAATCACCGGTAGATTTCTGAATATTTACTTACCTTTGCACATTGGCACAATAATAAAACCCCAAACATCTAATTATAAAGCATTTATGTCGGAATCGAAAAGAACGAAAATAGTTGATCTCCTTAAAACACCCGAAAAAACAGGTATAGGAAACATTGTAACAATAAAAGGCTGGGTTCGCACCAAACGCGGAAATAAGAATGTTGCTTTTATTGCGCTCAACGATGGTTCAATTATTCACAGCATACAAGTGGTGGTTGATCTAGCAAATTTTGATGAAGAAATTCTGAAACAAATAAATACCGGTGCTTGCATATCGGTTACCGGAACTTTGGTCGAATCGCCCGGAGCCGGACAATCGGTGGAAATGCATGCCGATCATATTGAAGTTTACGGCAGCGCTGACCCGGAAACATATCCATTACAAAAAAAAGGACATACTCTCGAATTTCTGCGCGAAATTGCTCACCTCAGGCCACGCACCAATACATTTGGAGCTGTATTGCGTATCAGGCACAACATGGCTTTTGCTGTTCATAAATATTTTAACGACAAAGGCTTTTATTATATACACACACCCATTATAACAGGTTCCGATGCCGAAGGTGCCGGTGCAATGTTTAAAGTAACAACGCTCGATCTGAATAATTTGCCTAAAAACGAAACCGGTGATATTGACTATTCACAGGACTTTTTTGGCAAAAGCACAAATCTTACCGTTTCGGGTCAGCTAAATGGGGAACTGGCAGCAATGGCCTTGTCCGAAATTTACACGTTCGGGCCTACTTTCAGAGCCGAAAACAGCAATACTCCACGCCACCTTGCTGAGTTCTGGATGATTGAACCCGAAATGGCATTTTACGATATTGTTGACAACATGGATCTTGCCGAAGATTTCCTGAAATATCTCATCCGTTATGCCATTGAAAATTGTTACGACGATCTCGAATTCCTACAGAAAATGTACGACAACGAACTGCTCGAACGCCTTAATTTTGTGGTAAATAACGATTTCGAACGACTGTCCTACACCCGTGCCATAGAAATACTGCTGGCATCAGGACAAAAATTCGAATTCCCTGTCGAATGGGGCGTTGACTTACAATCGGAACACGAACGTTTCCTGGTCGAAAAAGTTTTTTTGAAACCCGTTATCCTTACCGATTATCCTAAGGAAATAAAAGCATTTTATATGAAACAGAATGAGGATGGCAAAACTGTAAGAGCCATGGACGTTCTTTTTCCACGCATAGGCGAAATAATAGGCGGATCGCAACGCGAAGAAAATTATGATAAACTGATTGCACGCATACACGAACTTCACATCCCTGAAAAGGATATGTGGTGGTATCTCGAAACCCGTAAATTTGGCACAGCACCTCATGCCGGCTTCGGATTGGGTTTCGAAAGGCTGATGCTTTTTGTAACCGGAATGCTAAATATCCGCGATGTGATTCCTTTTCCCCGCACTCCTATGACTGCTGATTTTTAAGCCTGTAAAATGACTTTTTATAACTTGCACCATTAATCAAATAGACCTACCTTTGGAATAAAGTAAATACCCTTACCCTAATACAATTATGCTTAATCAACGCCTTCAACAGAAATTATTACAAAAGCTCTCCCCTCAGCAGATATTGCTGATGAAACTTTTGCAGATTCCTTCGATGGCTCTTGAACAACGCATCAAACAGGAAATTGAGGAAAATCCGGTTCTGGAAATAGATGACGAGTACGATCAGGAAAAAGAGAGTGAAAATGACGATTTTGATGATCCGAATAAGGACAGCAATGATGATCAGCGAAGTAATGATGTTGACATTAACGACTACCTGAGTGATGATGATGTTCCCTCCTACAGGTTAAATGCGGGTAACACATCAGCCAGCGACGAACACAAAGAAATACCGATGGTTGCCGATACAGGATTTCATGAATCACTGTTAACCCAGCTCGATCTTAAAGAATTTCCTTCACAGAAAAGAATAATAGGAACTACAATTATTGGCAATCTTGATGAAGCTGGCTACCTGCAACGCGATTTAAATGCTATGATCGACGATCTTGCATTTACACAGAGCGTTACAACCAACCTCGAAGAAATTGAGTTTATGCTCAAGGTTGTTCAGAGTTTTGAACCCGCCGGAGTTGCTGCCCGAAGTCTGCAGGAATGCCTTATACTCCAGTTGAAGAGACTTGACATATCGCCATCAGTAAAACTGGCAATAATTATACTCGACCGTTGCTTTGAGGATTTCACAAAGAAACATTACGACAAAATCATGAAACGCACCCATTCGGAAGAAGACGATCTGAGGGATGCAATAAACGAAATATTAAAACTCAATCCGAAACCGGGCAGTGCGTTCAGTCCGTCAACTGCAGGCAATCAATATGTAATTCCTGATTTCATTGTCGATAATAAAGATGGAATTCTGGAACTTACACTCAATCAGCGCAACATGCCTGAACTCAAGTTGAGCCGCACTTATACGGATATGCTTGAAACATACGGCGAGAATAAACACCGGAAAGAGAAAAACGATTCGCAACGTGATGCTGTAATCTTTATTAAACAAAAAATTGATTCGGCCCGTTGGTTCATCGAAGCAATAAAACAAAGGCAGGATACTCTTTACGTGACCATGAGTGCAATTATGGATTACCAGCAAAAGTATTTCCTCGAAGGTGACGAAACCTTGCTGCGGCCAATGATCCTGAAAGATATTGCCGAACGCGTGGGGCTCGATATTTCGACTATTTCGCGTGTAGCCAACAGCAAATACGTTCAAACTCCTTTCGGGACTTTCCTACTGAAAAGCTTTTTCTCAGAGTCGATACAAAATGACCAGGGTGAAGAAATCTCCACCAGGGAAATTAAAAAAATTCTTGCCGATTGCATTGTAGCAGAGGATAAAAGCAAACCACTTACTGACGAGGAATTAACTGCTATCCTGAAACAAAAAGGCTACCCCATTGCCCGCCGCACTGTTGCAAAATACCGCGAACAACTTAATATTGCTGTTGCACGTCTGCGCAAAGTAATGTAATACCTGTCTGAACATAATTCCTCTGCAGTGATCAAAAAATCAACTTGCGGAACACACATCCTAATCTTCGTGCTTTAATTTGCATCAGGTTTATTTTTATTTATCCTTTCGAAATTCAGCTTTATGCTAAAGTTAAAACCCGGTAATTCGCAATTCGCACAATTTCTTTCAATTATCCTCCACCCCATGCTCATACCTGCTATGGTTACGCTGGCACTTATGCTGAGGACTGACCTTTATTCAATCGTTTTACCTGATTCGCTGAAATTCTGGTTTATATCAGTTGTAATTGTTTTTACAATTCTGATTCCTACGGCAGGAGTTTTTATTTTATTGAAATTTAAAGCAATATATTCAATTGAAATGAACGAGCGAAACGAGCGTACACTTCCGTTACTTATATCAAGTACTTCATTTATGGTACTTTTGTTTTCGCTGAAATCCACCGGAATTCCTTCGGTTTTTCTCTACATTTTATACTCCGCCACATTTGCTTTACTTGCCGGATTGTTAATAAACCTTGTGTATAAAATAAGCCTCCACACATTAGGATGGGGAGCTATTGCAGCTACTCTCACGGGCGTATCGATAAAACTGGGGATACCTTTACTAGCGCTTATTGTTATTTCGGTTCTATTATCAGGATTGGCAGGTTATGCCCGGTTAAAGCAGAATGCCCACAACCCAACCCAGGTTTATCTGGGGTATGTTGCAGGCATAAGCGTTATTGTTTTAATTTCTTTTCTGGGATGATCAGAAAGGTTTGAAAACCAAACCTACTGAAACTGGATATATCTCAGGACCCAGACCTTTTTCAAAAACAGGTGACAACTGATAAAATACAGAAGCCCCTAACCATTTATACCCGATAACGGCGTAAGGTCCATAATGAAAATTTTCAATGTTGCGGAGTCTGAGTGACTTTTCAACCACTTCATTTCCGCTGCCTTCCAAATCGCTGCCTTTATATTTGGTATGCGCGTTCAGGCTCCACCCAACTTTAAAACCCAAAGTGCCGTGTATTTTACTGCTCGATTTATATTCAAAACCAAAAGGGATATCAACATAAGTTATTGAAAGTTTGCTCTTTTTCACATCAATGTTTTTACCATCTACCTTTCGGGGAACATTATAGAAATAAGAAACATCTTTATCGGCATAAAGCTCTTTCCCATAAAAATTGTACTCGCCGGTTCCTAAAAGTGCCTGATTGTAAAAATTATGAGCACCAATTCCACCACCGATAAAAAAATTCATATGACCTTTTTTATCCATCGGAAATGCATAATGTATAAAAACATCAACACCTTGATTTATAGCCCTGGGATTAATTGAGTCGGGAACTTTCATCCAGAAATCATTAAAAACGCCAAAACCGAGGCTCAAACGCTTGCGTATGGATTCAGCTGATGGTTTTTGTGCAAATGTTGTGGCCGACAAAGCCATGAGAATGATAATTAAAGATATGTTGCGCTTCATGAGATATATTTTTTCGAAAGCAAAGATAAAGCAAAAAGCGGATTACATGCACCTTTCGGATTAAATGTGAGTGTTAAGAAATGCTAATACCGTTTTAGTAATTCCCTTTATCACTGATTTGAAACATGAAAGTACTTATAAAAATCGGATTACACGTTTTCTGATGTGCTATGTTAATAGCAATCAATTTAGTTTCCGAACACCTTTGTTGCAGTGTTTGAAAGTAGTATATCGCTACAATTAATTTTTAAAGGTCTGTAAGTGAACTATAAATATATGTCAATTGTTCCATATTTTAATCATTTTAGTAATAACCAAAAGATAAAAATGTAAGGAGAATTCATTATGAGAACAAAACAGATTTTTGCAGTACTAGTATTTTTCGCTGGCTTCCTTTTCGTAGCAGGAGCGCAGACTAAGGCAACAAAAAGCGCGGCTGTTGATCATGAAGCCCTTGCTCAAAAACTTGTAAACCAGTGTGGAAATATCCAAGAAGGCGAAATTGTATTGGTTAGCGGCGGAGTGAATGACCTCGAATTACTGGAAAATATTGCAGTTAATGTGCGGAAGTTAGGTGCGTTTCCATTACTAACCATTGGAAGCGACCGAATGACACGGCTCATGTATACTGATGTTCCAACAAAATATGACACACAAACGCCCGAACTAAGTTTAAAACTATTAAATTTTGTTACAACTATGATAAGTGTGGATTATGGCGAAGCTCCCGGTTTACTTGCTGATATTGCACCCGAACGTTTTGTTACCATAGGTAAGACAAATGAATCTGTGGGTGAATTGATAATGAAACGTAATATAAAGGGGGTGAGCCTTGGAAACGGACTCTATCCTTCTGATGCCCAGGCAAAACAATTTGGTATAACCAAGGCCGAGTTATCGGATATTTTCTGGAAAGGTGTAAATACTGACTATACAAAGCTTGAAGCTACTGGCAATAAATTGAAAGTAGTTCTCTCAAGTGGTAAAGAAGTTCATATTACCAATGCCAATGGTACTGATCTGAAATTTCGTATCGAAAACAAGCAGGCTTTATCGAGCGATGGTAGTCTCTCTGCTGATGATTTGAAAAAAGGGTATGCATCATCTCAGGTTTATCTTCCGGCAGGCGAGGTTTTTGTAGCGCCAGTAGCAGGTTCAGCCGAGGGAAAAGTTGTTGTTGACAGACTGTTTTACCAGGATAAAGAAGTTCTGGGAGTTACACTAACATTCCAAAAAGGTAAACTTATATCCATGACTGCAAAATCAGGAATCGAACCCTTGAAAGCAATGTACGATGCTGCAGATGCCGGCAAGGATGAATTTGCTTATATTGATTTTGGCATTAACCCCGATATAAAAATAAAACCCGGCAGCAAGCTTATAGCCTGGATGCCTGCCGGAATGGTTACTGTAGGTATCGGCAACAATGTTTGGGCTGGTGGGGATAACAATAATGCATTTGGATTCCCTTTCTTTCTGCCGGGGAGCACTGTTAAAGTAGATGGCAATGTATTGGTAGAGAATGGCGTTTTTAAGAATTAAAATAAACATTGGTATTGTAAATCCATAAAAATTGAGATTTTCGGATACAACCCGGTTTTTTCGAAGGCATGCAACAAGAAGGTAATTGCATGCCTTCGCTGTGTTAAACAGGGATATGATTATTCGCTGTGTTTCAAAGCGAATTTCGCGAGGGAAGTGAATCATGGGTGTTCGGAAAACTTGAAAAATGTATACCAGTTTTTCAAAAGAAAGTAATACTCTACAAAGAATTGAAGTGCAACAGATATTTTGAAAAACGATTTTAAAATTCAGACCCACACAGAGATTAAGTTTTCACCATATAACATTGCAAATAAGTGGTTTGCACATGTGAATGTGATCAATAAATGTCCCTTAATACTCACGTAATAAAAAAAATCCCCTCTAAATCGCAGATCTAAAGGGGAATTAACTGTAATATTGGTGGGCCCACCTGGACTTGAACCAGGGACCTACTGATTATGAGTCAGTTGCTCTAACCATCTGAGCTATAGGCCCTTTGTATTTAAAGTTGTATTTAACTTGGAAATACGGCTGCAAATTTACACTTTTGCAGTCAAATTAAAAGCCTGTTTTAAATATTTTTTTTATGCCTGGAATTCAAGCTGTTAAAATAAAGAATATTATATTCGATTTGGGTGGTGTTCTGCTGAATATCAACCCGTTACTTTCGCTGATTGAATTCGCCAATATCAGTAAAACCGACCCCGAGGTACTCAAAAACAGGCTTACTTCGGACAGAGTGTTCGAAAAATTTGATACCGGAATACTCAGTCCCGACGAATTCAGGAACGAATTATGCCGGATTATGAACTACCATGCAAGTAATCCGGAAATTGACAATGCATGGAACATTCTCCTTCTCGACTTCCCTCCCGAACGTGTTGAATTGTTAAAACAGCTGAAATTAAATTACAGTATCTTCCTTTTGTCTAATACTAACATTATACATTTTTGGAAATATACTGCCGACTTTTACCAAAAGTATGGCATACAAATGGCTGATATGTTCGAAAAATTATTCCTTTCATACGAAATCGGGATTCACAAACCCGATGCCGGTATTTATACCCATGTGTTACAAAACGCGGAAATAAAAGCCGATGAAAGTGTATTTTTTGACGATTCGCCTGCAAATGTAGAAGCTGCCATAAAATTGGGAATGAGTGGAATACACATTACTAACGGTAAGGATGTTACTCAGTACTTTGATAAAGGAATTTTAAAATCACTCTGATCTGTTATAATCAGACAAGAGAGTTTATAAAATACAATTTCTGAAACTTATTGCAGATCGCGGCCATCATCTTTAAGCATACGGTAAATGGTGGTTTTGCCAATATTCAGTTTATCGGCAACCAATCGTACTTTGTTATCGTATTTATTCAGGTAATGGGTTATTATTATCTTGATATAATCGTCGAGTGAAGCTTCTTCATTGGCAAAATCAAGCACAGCAGTTGTATTGGGCAGCTTAACATCTTCAGCATGGATAGTATTTGTATTTGTCATTACAGCTGCAAGCTCAACTATTGCTTTTAACTCGCGCACATTACCAGGGAAAGGATATTTGCGGAATTTTTCCATAGCTTCCGCTGAAATTGTAAGTTTCGGCATGGTGTTTTTCGTGCAAAATTCGTCAACAAAATGCCTGGCAAGCAGAAAAATATCGTTTCCTCTCATCCGCAAAGGGGGTAGTTCTATAGGCAATCCAAGTAAACGGTAATACAAGTCTTCGCGGAAATTTCCTTTTTTAACTTCATCAAGTAAATTCTTATGCGTGGCAACAATCACGCGCACATCAAGCTTTATTGGTCTGTTTGCTCCTACCCGTACAACTTCCTCTTCCTGTAAAACGCGAAGCAGTTTAGCCTGCATATTCAGATCCATATCCCCAATTTCGTCGAGAAAAATGGTTCCGTGATTGGCTTCTTCGAACCTGCCGATACGTTGATTGTTAGCACCGGTAAATGAACCTTTTTCGTGGCCAAACATTTCACTTTCGATAAGCTCGCGTGGAATTGCAGTTACATTTACCGGCACAAAAGCTTTATTTTTTCTTTTCGAACCAAAATGTATAGCTTTGGCAACCAGCTCCTTACCAGTACCGGTTTCGCCATGAATTGAAACCGTAATATTGGTTTTTGTAGCTTTCTCAATCAACCTGAAAACACCGTTTATTGCCGGGCTATCTCCTCTGATAAGATTATTAAATTCATATTTCTTCCCGATTTCATCCTCCAGATTTGAAATACGCTGTTTCAGGTTAAAGTTCGATTTGATATTGCGCATTACCGTCCATATCCGGTCTTTCGTATCAGGATCCTTGAGTACATAATCGTAAACACCTTTTTTCAACAGCTCTACTGCGGTTGAAATATCCTGTTGACCCGAAACAATGATAACCGGCAACTCAGGATCAAACTCCCTGATGCGCTTCAACACATCAAAGCCACTCATATCGGGAAGATTGAAGTCGAGTGAGATTGCTGAAGGTCCTTTATATAGGTTTGCCAGCAATTCCTTTCCCGATGTAAATACCATTACTTCATAATCCGGATTTTGCGATAAATGATACGATAGGATTTTCGCATACATGAGATCATCCTCTACTACAAAAATTTTAAATGCATCCATAAAGTGTCCTTTTCTAATATTCATTTCCTAAAAACGGAAAAGTAACAAAGTAAGTTAAAAATAAAGTACAATTCCCACAATGGGACATGTTTTTTCGTTTCAGGAAACCACTTCGCCTTTTGTACCATTTTAACAACGGATTGGCAGATTGGCAAATAGGGGAAGTTGCTTTATTACTACTGCGTTTTTTATGATTTATTTTTCTTTCAAATCACTTTAGAGTAAAATCACATTATGCTTATTTAGCGCACTTTAACAGCACATTGCCACCCTAAAAACCTTACAAGTGTGGTTTCAATTAAAAGTTCATGAAATGATAAATCTTTAATATTTCCTGATTTTAACTTTTATCAAAATTTTCTTTTTCGAAATTCGGATAAATAAAATTCTGGTTAATACTAGTTAATACAAATTTCGTGACAAAGTAAAAAAACGGGATAATTTTTTAACACATAGCCATTTACGCTAAATTCATCAGAATATCCTGGATTTCGGTAAAGTTGGTCCGGGTTAAAATTTCAAGCCTTATTTTTTTAAATCCAGGCAATCCTTTGAAATATCCGGCATAATGTTTCCGCATTTCAATAATTCCTTTGTGCCCGCCTTTTTTCTGAATAGCGAGTTCGAGATGAGCCAGACTAACAGCAATTCGTTCGGACAAATCGGGTAATAAAGGTATTTCTCCACGACTGATAAATGCTTTTGCCTGGTCGAAAATCCATGGATTGCCAATAGCTGCCCGGCCTATCATAACCGCATCAACACCATATCGATTAAACATTTCCGCAGCTTTATATGCACTGTCGATGTCGCCGTTTCCGATAACCGGTATTTTCATCCTTTGATTGGCTTTAACTGCCCCAATCAGGGTCCAATCAGCTTCACCCGAATACATTTGTGCACGCGTACGTCCATGGATAGTCAAAGCCTGAATACCGACATCCTGCAAGCGCTCAGCCACATCAGTAATAACTTTGGTATTTTCGTCCCACCCAAGCCTCGTTTTCACTGTAACAGGCACTTTAACGGCATTAACAACCTCGCGGGTTATTGCCATCATAAGCGGAATATCATTCAGCAAAGCAGCTCCGGAACCCTTCATAGCAACTTTTCGTACCGGGCAACCGAAATTTATGTCAATAAGTTCTGGGTTATTCTGTTCGGCCAATAAAGCAGCATTTCGCATGGCTTCCACATTGTTACCAAAAATTTGAATACCGATAGGTCTCTCCTTCTCTTCAAATATCATTTTAATACTGCTCTTCAAGGCGGATCGCACCAGTGCTTCCGACGAAACAAATTCAGTATAAACCATATCAGCTCCATGTTTCCGGCAGATAGAACGGAAAGCTGAGTCGGTAATATCTTCAAGCGGAGCAAGAAGAACGGGGTATTCGCCAAGGTTAGTTTTTCCAATAATCATCAACTTCTATTTCTTTTGCAAAAATAGCAACATTATGCATTGTGTGCCATTCAGGCTTATTCATTACTTTTGCCTCAAACCAAATTAGTATGCTCCGGGGCGCTTACAGTAATCTCAATAATTTCAGCAAGTTCATTCTCTTGCTGATACTTGTATTAAGTTTTCTGTTATTCTCCACTTTACTCGGAATACTTATGCTGGTTCCTTTTTATGGCACAGATGTCATTAGTTTGCTATCAACACCCGATTTTTCCAATCCATCTGTAGTCAATGCCATGAAAGCGATTCAGATTATGAATATGGCCGGTGGATTGCTGTTTCCGGCTATTGTTTATTTATGGCTTTGTACACCCGATACCAACAGTTATGCGATTTTCAAAAAGCATGAATCTGTTTTACCAATTTTGCTTTCTGCCATTTTAATTGTGTTGGCGCAACCTCTTATCGGATTAGCGAATGAATTTAACAGTTACCTTACATTACCCGAAGGACTTTCTTCAATAGAAAACTGGATGAAAAAAGGGGAGGAAAGAGGAGCAATTCTTACAGAAGCATTTCTGGCAACGACCTCTTTATCAGGCTTGGCGGTTAATATTTTTATGATCGCAATATTGCCTGCATTTGCTGAAGAAATACTTTTCAGAGGAGTATTGGCAAACTTATTCAGAAGCATGACTCAAAATGTTCATCTGGCGGTTTTTCTTTCGTCGTTTATTTTTGCAGCTATACACCTGCAGTTTTACGGATTTCTGCCGCGATTTCTTTTAGGAATGGCACTTGGGTACCTTTTCTTTTGGAGTGGCAGCCTGTGGCTACCGATAGTAGCTCATTTCGCAAATAATTTCCTCTCAGTTATTATTGAATTCCTCTATCGCAAAGAGATTATATTAACTGATGCAGAAAATTTTGGAACAAATAATACTATGATTATAATTATTATCAGCGTTATAACAGTAACAGCAATACTTTACTATATTTACAGAATGTCCGATAATCGCCTTCACTCACCTGAAATTTAATTAACTTTCAGGTTGGTAAGCAAAACCATGTCAGTGATCCTGTTTGCATTTCTTTTAAAGGTCGGAAACATTCACCAGGTTAAATCCATGCTCATTTTCTTATACTGATAAAAGGTGATCATTGTCCTTGTTTAAAGGCCATAAAAAAAGAGATTGCCTTTGACAGACAATCTCTTTTCTATATGTATTTGAATACTTTTACTCAGTAACTTTCCCTTTTTTACGGGTCGAATAATTGATTTTAAATGCACTGGCTTTACGAAGTTCCTGTTTTACATCGGTAACTACACCCATTTTGGTTTCGCCGTCCACTTTAAGTGAAGTGGTGAGCATTTTGCGGTCAGCTTCATTACGCGACTGGCGTTCGGCAGCTACAAAAGCCTGAATATCAGATACTGATGAAAACGAGTTGTTTAACTGAATACGCGACTCGTTACCATATTTCGATTGCACCGGTTGCCCGATATAGATAAAGCTCACCAAAGCTTTCTTTTCCAGTTTTTGTATTTCTGATGCCTGCGGTGGCCTAAGCTTCACTAAAAGCGTAACTTCACGAATGGTAGTAATTACCATAAAAAAGAACAGAAACATGAAAATAATATCCGACATGGAGCCGGTATTTATTCCGGGGATTTTACGTCCTCCGGCTTTCTTGAATCGTGCCATACTATTTCCCTCCTATATTTTCGGGTTCAGCCTCTGAAATTGCAACCGGTATTGCTTTGGAAATAGCATCGCTTTGAGTCCGGTCATTGAGATCAGAATATTTAACACCGAATTTCTGTTTTGACAAATCGTTACGAAGTTCGCTGATTGCAGCAGCCAGCTCATTTTGAACATTGATGTATGTTTCGTAGGAAGTACCCCTGTCATTTTTGAGCGAGATAACGCCTTTGGAAACTTTTATTTTACCCAGTCCGGCGATTTCCTTTTCTTCCATTTCCGGAAGGTCTTCACTATTCTGTGGATTTAAAAGAAACAATTTGGCCGTTTCTTTCAGATCGCGGATATCGATAAATTTACCCTGCACAAGCAAAGCATTGCTTTTGCTGACAAGGACTTTAAGAACATTACGATCTTTAATATCAATATCAGGTGGCGGGTTATTAGGATCCAGTGGTGGCGGAAGTCTTCTGGTTATACCTTGATCTGTGTCAATTGACGATGTCAAAAGAAAGAAGGTAAGGAGCAGAAACGATATGTCCGCCATTGACCCTGTATTTAATTCAGGACTTATTCTTGCCATATCAATTATTATTTTATGGTTTATTTAAACCATCTTATAACCGAAGTATATATTGTTATGAGTACAAGGCCGGCCAAAATTATGTATGTTGAAATAATTCCGGCTCCAATAAGTTTTGAAGTCCCGGCCGATACATTCATTTTGGTATAGTATAACCCCTGATCGGCAGGAGAAATAATATAGGACAAAAGAATAACAGCGGCAAGAGCTGCAACCCCTATAAGTGCACCTTTGGCATTTTTGATATTCCCCTTAATAAGGGTAATTATCGGAAAAATGACAAGGGAACCTACAGCTATAAACAGCGCAAAATATGCTATGTATAGCCCAATATTGATGAAGCTATCCATATTTATTAGTTTTTAGCATTTTTGTTTTTAACCAGGATATCCATGAAGCTGATGGTTGAATCTTCCATGTTATTAACCAGTGATTCAACTTTTGACACCAGGTAGTTATAGATAACCTGAAGAATGATTGCAACAATAAGTCCGAATACGGTTGTGAGAAGAGCAACCTTCATACCGCCTGCTACAACGGTTGGTGAAATATCGCCGGCAGCTTCAATTGAATCAAAAGCTGTAACCATACCTACAACTGTACCGAGGAACCCGAGCATAGGAGCAAGTGCGATAAACAAAGTGATCCACGAAAGGTTGGTTTCGAGACGAGCCATCATAACACCACCATAGGAAATAACTGATTTCTCAACTATATCAATACCTTCATTGTAACGATCGAGCCCCTGGTAGAAAATAGAAGCAACAGGACCCCGTGTGTTTTTACATACCTCTTTTGCAGCACTGATACCATTTGTCTGAAGTTCGCTTTCAACTTTATTGAGTAATTTAGTGGTATTGGTAGTTGATAGATTCAGATAAATGATACGCTCAATACTTAAGCCTAAGCCAATAATAAGACAGATAAGAATTGGGAACATCCATGCAGCGCCTCCATCAATAAATTTTTTCTTCAGCACCTGGTGGAATGATTCGGATGTTTCAGCAGCAACTTCGGTAGTTTCGGTAACCGGAGCAACAGCCTCGTCAACCTGGGCAGCAGTATCGGTAGCTGCTGGTTGATCCTGCGCGAAAGCGAAATTCGACAAACCGATTGATAGCATTAAAGCTATTGACAAGAAGGCAATTACTTTTTTCATAGTGTCACTGTATTGATTTTTGATTTTTTAGTGATTTGATAAATTATGAATAAAATTCAAAGTGCGGAGAGGATGGGATTCGAACCCATGATACGCTTTTGGCGTATACACACTTTCCAGGCGTGCGCCATCGACCAACTCGGCCACCTCTCCAGTTTTTCAAATATTTTTTTTCGGTTTTATACCTTTTTAACGGGGCGCTAAGTTACAAAATTATTTTACAAACCCTTCCTTAAAGAATTTTATTAATAAAAAGGGCTAACTCCTTATGTATCATGTCAATCGAACGCACTCTGATGATTCAATTTTAAAAGCAGGAAAAACATGGTATAGAAATACAGAAAAAAGTATCAGATGAAGCAACATCTTTCGTAAAAATTGAAGCAGCTAATTTGAAATAATTAAAAAAAAACCTGGCTATGCATGGTTAAAAGTCCAATGAATAATCAGCTTGATAAGCAGGCATTCTTAAAAACTGAGTTCTTCATTTCTCACTCATTACGACTCAGTCCCTTTTCCTATGAGGATTAAACTTATCAGAACTCACATACAAAAGCTCAATTGCAAATATCAGGGTAGTTCAGGATACTGAATTCCTGGATTGAAGCAGGATTTTTGACTGGTAATGTTTGAGCGAAATAAAAATGAAATAGATAAGGGCTGCAATATTTAATCCACTGAATAACAGGTATGTTTTTGGCAGTCCTAAGGAATGAGCTGATAGTCCGGTAATAAGCATCCCCAACCCTATTCCCAGGTCAAGACCCGAAAAAAGTGTTGAATTTGCAGCTCCTCTTCGCTGTGGAGTAACAAGATTATTCACCATTGCCTGAAAAGTAGGAAAAACGATGCCGCTGCCAAGCCCCAAAATAAAGCCAGCAGCTAAAAATGCAAACTTGTATATAACAAGCCCGAGCAGCAAATTTCCTATTGCAAGCAACAGGATTCCAACTATTGAAAGCACTGCGGGACCATTTCGATCAAAGATTTTACCCATATAAATCCGGGCTATCGTTATACCTGTAGCAAACACTATAAAAAACTCACCTGTTAGTCCAAGTCCGGTTTTAATAGCATAAAGTGAAATAAATGAAACAAGTCCGCCATAACTTATGTTGATTAATAAAAGGTTGAATGTAACCGGCAGTGATGAAGTTTCAATCAGGTTTCGCCACGAAAACTTATTGATTAAAGTAGGTGGCATTACCGGATACTTGATTGGCAATGTAAACAGAAACCCGACAAATGCGAGTGCCCCTGCAAACCAAAACATCGGAGTGAAGGAATTATTCCGTGTTAACTCAATCCCGATAAAAGGCCCTATTGCCATAGGAATTGTCATAGCAAGTCCATATAAACCAATGCCTTCGCCACGACGGTGTGCAGGAACAATATCCACAATAAGGGTACTGCCGGTTGTTGTTGCTACTCCCCATACCAGGCCATGAAGAAAACGAACAGCTATCATCCATACGAAAACCCCTGCGAGAGGATAAATAATAAAAATAACTGCAAAAATTAAAATCGCCGGAATGTAAAAAAATTTGCGTCCATGCCTGTCAATCAAAAAACCGGTAAAAGGCCTGATAATCAGAGCTGCCAGTGTATATACTGAAAGAATGATGCCGGTTTGACCTTCATTTATTTTTAATTCACGGGTTAAAAATACAGGCAAAGTTGGAAGCAGAAGGTAAAATGCAGTAAACATGAGTAAACTGGCAAAAAATACCATCAGAAAATTGCCCCTGAAAATTGACTTGCTGGTTTGCGGCATCCTGATTCGTTATTGGTTAATCGTAGTAAATGCATATTTGTATACATTAATAATACGATGACAAGAGTATTGACTGTTGCCGCAAAGATATTAATTCATTTGTTTGAAACAGCCGGCTTTTAAATTCAACAATCAGATCGATGTGTCTGTTTCATATTTCCATACATAGTACCATTAGAAATCATTTCAGACTTTTCGCGGTTTCATACAAGACAGGATTTCCTGTACACTTAACGATAAGGTGAATTTAAGGAATGGCTGGCCGGGAAATAAACAGGTGCAATCCACCCTAAACAATTCAATTCTATTTTTCCTCAGGGATAGTAACTTTATACGATTTGCCGGTATTGTTTCC